>Ga0247833_1001439_pt1 | contig 38642 bp, 56 predicted proteins | sample LaCruzMarch2015__7_FD_187117 | JGI IMG/M metagenome (GOLD analysis project Ga0247833, IMG submission 187117) | Freshwater microbial communities from meromictic Lake La Cruz, Castile-La Mancha, Spain - LaCruzMarch2015_8m | ecosystem: Environmental > Aquatic > Freshwater > Lake | place: Spain...
CGGGTGTAACACCGCCTCCGATTAAATAGTTAGGTAATGTAGCCATAATTAAAATTTAAACCCCATAAAGTCCATTTGACCGCCACCACCAAGATAACTAAACGGATTAAACCCGCCACCACCGCCCATAGTGTTGTATAACCCTATACCTTGACCTAAAGCCTGTGGAAACGCATTGGCTTGTTGTTGCTGTCCTGCAGCTTGTCCTAGTATGCCTGTTGCTTGCGCTTCGCCTTGCTGCCCCATAAGGTTTCCCACATTGACGCCCATAGCTTGTCCGGTTGTACCTACGCCTGCCGCTGATTTTTGGCCTAAACTGGTTAGACCGCCTAAGCGTTCATACTGTTGATTGATAAGCTGGTTTAGCAACTGTGGCCTAAATTGTGCTAGTGCGCCTTGAATATTACCACCGCGCAAGCCGCCAGTTGCTGAAGCATTTTGTAACATGGCATTTTCGCCTTGTTGCAGCATGGCTTGCATAGCCGGTGATTGTTCAATACCTTGTATGGCTTTTTGCTGCGCCGGTGCACCGCCTAACCCTAAGAAGGCTTGTTGCTGCTGTAATGCCGGTGCGCCTGCTTCCGTATACGGTTGTAAAAGCTTTTGCGTTAAATCAAACTGCCGCCGCTGTTCGTCTATTCCAGATTGTGCCGCTTGGGATTGTGCTGCACTTGCTTGCTGTGCTGCCTGTGACTGCGCTTGTCCTGATTCTCTCGCCCCGCCTGCTGCCAATCCTGCAACACCTCCGGCCAATGCGCCCAATGGATTGCCACCACTGCCAAGAAAGCCAGTTGCAGCGCCTACAATTGCATCTAGGAATCCCATAATCTGCCCCTTATGTTATTTCACGACCACTAACCCGCATTGTTAGTGAAGTGGCCGAACTTGCTATGGTGCTGATAAATGATGCAGATTCCAACACCTGCCCCACTAGCTCTGGGAATGTATAGGTTTCATCCGGTACAATTGACCTGCTATCTACAATTAAATTGCTTACACCTGCCGTGCCACCGCTAGTAACAAGGTTAACGCTAACCGTGATGTTGCTTGTATTGGTGTTTGTAACTGTGCATTTATCAATAATGGCCCTGCAATTGGTTGCCGTGTATTGCGTTGTTTGCGTAGCTTCTAGCTGCTTTGGTGATACTAAAACCTTGACTGTGATGGTCATATCATGCCTTCAATGTTATTTGATATTGTAACAATAATGCCGGGTATAGATGGAGAAAATGCAGTAGCAGGGAATGATGTAATTTGTGTAGCTGTGTCTGTTACTGCAAACATTATCTCAATGTAATCATTGTATTTCATATTTAAAAAATAGTTAACTGTTGCCAACACTTCTGAATTGTTACCTTGGATGCGAACTTGACTGCATGAATCAGGTATATCCACGCCATTTTGCCTAAACCATACAAAAAATTCATCAGTACCGCCAGTTGTTTTATCAAGTTGAATAGAAAACTGCAAGTTATAAATGCCATTCGTATCTACGTAAATGCGTGATGCTGGTGTACCCAGATAAATACCTTTTGATAAATTGGTATTGTTAAATGTAATAGGTGTTGCTGTGTTTATAGCTGGAGCTGTTTGCGTAGTGGTATCGTAAAACGCGCCATAGCGTGAGCGTTTGAATTCCCTCGGTGCTGGCGCCAATGCTAACCATTCAACCATTGGAGTGAGTTTATCTACCGCGTCTAAGGCTTGCTGTGCTTTGGTTTGTGCAATGGCATTGTTTATCTCAATGCTTTGCGCCAGTTGTTCAATCTTAATTAACGCTTCATTGGCTTTTTGATCTGCCGCTCCGGTGTTTAACGCCAATGCCTGCGAGATTGTACTAATTAAATCCAATGCAGTGTTAGCCGTAGCTTGCGCTTGTTCTGCATTGATTTGTATGCCCTGCGTATCGGTTAATGGTGATATTTCATCTACAACCTGAAACAAACGCTCAAACTGTTTGATCTGCTCATGATTTTTTAAAAACGTAGCAAGCTGGTCACGGGTTAAGTTTAGCTTTTGTGTAGCCATATTAATACGCTAACGGCTCCAATTGCGCTTCTAACCTTGCCATTGTTATATGCGCCTGGCTATCGCCTTTAAAACGCTGTATACGCCAGTTACGCATGTTGCCTTGCTGTAACCATACTAAACGCTTCAAGGTGTTTCCAAGGCTTCCTACACGTATGCTACGATCTTGGCTCCATGTTTGACCATCCAGACTGTAGCTGGTGCTAATAGCAGGATTAAGACCTAATGCAACACGACCAGTTAATGCGACCAATTCAAGCCGGTTAAATAGTGCGCCGTTGGTGTCGTTATACACAATCAAAGTGCCAAACTCCCAACGTACCATTAACCCCCAATGGCTACTAATATTTTCAACAAAGTAGCCTATCTGGTTTGATAGTGTATCTCCAACTAGCCACTTGTCGTAGGCATAAACAAAGTTACGCGCCCGATATTGTGCAAATCCAACTATTGCACTTGTCAATGTGTACCATACCTGCTCTTGCATAGCTGCACTTGCCATAGCGTCATAAACAATGGTTCTATCTGGCAAATGAACATATAAATGCTCATGGTTTTTATCGTTACGTGCTTCTATCTTTACGGTTGCTAATTGCGCCTCTGTGTAACCTTGCAACACAATATCAATCTCTTGTGTGCTTAGTTTTTGAGCTGTGGCATTAGCGCCCATGTATATACCTGGTGCTTCATTGCGACCACTGCCTAAAAAGGCTACAGCATCGGCAAATACACAGCATCCATGCGTACCTATAACGCCTTTTTGAATTTGTGCACCTTCAACCCGTTGAAATGGAAACAACTCACCGCCTACGTTGTCAAACACCTCAATAGTGTTACGGTTGAGCGCATAAACCTCATTGCGTAGCTTTAATAACGCCACCACTGGGTCAGGGTCAATCTCTGAGCTGCCATACTTTAACGGGTTAACTTGTGTAGGATCATTTAACTCTGTGACAATTAAAAACTCACCGTCCGTTGTCATAAAATAACCATCAACCCAACAAAAATCCAATACAGTTCCTAAGTCAGGGTCTGTAACTTGTGTAAGAGTACCATCCCAATAATAAAAACGACCGCCGCTCTGTATAGCCAGCCTATCGAATGAATAATCAAATGTAACCAAGCCACCATTTCCTACATCTCCTAAAGTTGTTACTGTTCCATTGCTTGCTACGGTTACAAGTTTAGTACCCATAACACGATAGCAAATACCATTCCAGTTGATGCCGCCACGATCAATGCCTGTACCTGTGCCATTGGCTACAATGCCATCCCCTGGCCTTAAATAGCCATTGCTAATGCCTGATTTCTTAGGCACTGGTACAAGGTTTACCGGATAACTTGTCCTAATACTAGGCGCGTTATCCGTATAGATGCCGTTAATAATTGGGATTTGCATTTTTTAACCGCTCAACTTCGGCTGATAATTCCTGTATTGCTTTAACCAATATAGGAATAAGATTGCTCTCATTGTAATAGAGTTTTTCAGGGTTAGTAGTATCAACAATAACCGCCTCTGGCTCAATGGCAGCAATGTCCTGAGCTTTAAAGCCATATCTAACTCCGCCATTGGTTTTTTCAGATGTGCGCGACTCACGGAATTGATATGCTGTAGGCTTTAACTGCTTTACAAACTCTAAGCCATGCGGGATAGCTGCAAAATTTGTTTTGTCTCGCGCATCGGATACCACTGTCCAAGCAACTTTAATGTATGCATTGGTAACTGCAGTGTTGCCCATAACAACACGATTGCTTTCAGTCACTACATTAAATATGGGCGAAGCCAAAACGAACCTATCCTCCGCATACCTTCTGCGAAAAGTTGCGTCCGTTGATTCGGATGCGTTCAGCACCGTAGGTAGCCAACGAGCGTTTTGTGCAACGGTAACAAGGTCTTTGAGTAGCATCACATACCCAATCGGTAAGCCACGTTGACACGCCAGATTACGCCATTAACAACGGGGCAAACTACGGTAGTTGCCACACCCGCAGATGAAGTTGCCATACCCGAAGCACCAAAATCCAACGATACTGTTTTGTCCACACCAACCGCCGCAGCATCAGAGCCAAATGTAAGCACAGGTAAACCGGGGATATTGGTTGTTGTTACCAATACAGGGTTAGCAGCAGCAGTCAGCGCAGCGGTAGCAGAACGGGTAACGTCTAAGCGGTCAATGTAATGGCGCAGACCCGCTACAGCAGGTAAAGTAGCCGTTACAGCAGTAGCAGCAACGCCCGTAGCAGTTACCATCAATGTAGCAGCTTTCAGGTCGTTGGCATAAGGGTTAATGGCTTCGCAGCTATCGGTGTTGATAGTTACCGCTATACCGCCCGATGTGTACGCAGAAACACGCACTCTGATTTTTTTGAGTTGACCTGTTGAGGTGCTGAGTACGCGCCGCAAATTTGTCGCGCTCACTACTTCCGCTATAAGCGGTTGTCCCGCCATAGGTATAGTGCCGCCTACAGATGCTGTACCATAAGGGAAGCACAACAATGGAAAGTAACTCGTACCGTCAGCAGAACCATCTACGGCGTATGTCAAATTGCAAGCACCAGCTCCTATGTCAATAACCGCTGCATCATCGCCGCTAATGTCATGCACTAACTCTGCGTTAAGTGCGCCAAGCGTTCCTGTAGAAGTTCTAGCCTCAAAGTGAGGCATAAAGTTACCTAGTAGATTGCGTAGTAACGACATGGTTAGCTCCAGAAATAGTAAATGTCAAAGTTGCCAATCAAGGGCGCAATGCCCGATAAGCAGCAGTCAATAGACCCCGTTTTAGGCACTGCCGTGACGGAGTAACCCACTAGGTCGTCAGCATCCCAATCGTTATTAGGTGCAAGCCAGCAGCTAACCCTTGATGCGGTAGTAACGCTTGCAGCAACCACGTTGACGGTTGCGTGTGCATAGTTGGCAACGGGAAAATTAATGGTTGTAGCTTGTATTGCCAGCGCAGTACCACCGCCGCCTGTGCTGCCAGCAGTCCACTTAGCGCCATCCCAAAACATAGGCTTGGATAACGTATCGCTCCAAGCCCATGCGCCTTTACCCGCCGCGCCAAGGTCAGGCGTAGTAGCCCCCTCGGTCAGCGGCAATGCTGGTAATGACTTAAAGGTTAGTTGTTGGGTTGCCATGCTTACCCTTGGATGCTCACACGGATGGAGTTAGCTGCTGGCGCAACGGCAAAGCCAAGCGTGACAGTAGTTGCGTTGGTACGCACAACATCACACTCAACCAACTCATTTGTAGATACGAGGTATGCCTGCACTTGCACATCGGTAGTATTCAATGCGTGTGTTACGGCAATGCTGGTTGCCCCGCCAACGGTAGCTGCAAACTTGCGTACCACCACGCCAGTGTCAATAGCAACTACGTTGCCTGTAATGGCTATGCCTGTGCCTTGGGTATAGGTTGTGCCAGCGCCAATTTGTGCAAAAATTAATGCAGTAGTGCCAAGGGTAATAGCGCCATCGGTAGTAAGCCGCCATTGACTATCTGCATTGGTAGTACCTTCTTCCACCATTACCGACAAGCCAGCGGTTACTTCTGCGTTTGCATCTGCGTCCGTAGTACGAGTCCAAGCGCCGGATGCAGCGGCGTAAAGGCCGTTCTCAGTAGCGGTAGTCTGGTTTTTAACCAGTACGCGCTCACCCGCTGCAACGCTGATACCGTCAACGGTTTGCAAGCCAGACAAGGTAATGTTTGCGGTAGTCGCAGCGCGTACCGATTGCTTCCAATCCGTTCCATTCACCGCTGCATCTACATAATTTTTAGTAGCAGCGTCTTGTGCGCTTACTGGATCAGCTACGCCCGTTAAACGCTGGTTATTCATCGCCACAGCAGCGGTAGGTGCAGCGTGTTGGTCTAAGCGGATTGCCTGAACCGAAGCAGAAAAATCGCTAATAGTTGAAGCGGTTTGTGTGCCTGTATGGTTGGCTCTGGCAGTGGGGTCGATGTTCGCAGCAGCGCCACGCCACATCATTTTGCCCGTAGTGGTGTTGTACCAAATCTGGGCTGCAACTGGTGAACTGGGGTCAGAGGCTAAGTTTTGAACTTTAGCGTTCTGGATTTCATTTTGAGAAAAGTCATAAGAGACTAGGATTTTCTTGGTCATGTTGACGCTCCGGTTTAGTTAAAAAATGCCTTTCCAGCAAACGGAGCTGAGAATTTAATTGTTAAAGTGTTAAGCCCTGTATATTGAACTTCCCCCTCAACTCCTTCTCCCGTGCTGTCTGTTACCATAACAGCGGGATATTTATTCATGCTATGCGTAACTGTCCATGTTGCCGCCGCTATGTTTTGATTGTGCGTATAGTGTTTATCCGCAACAATTCCAGAATTTAAGTCAATAGGCAAATTGGCAATTGGCACTTTGCCATTAGCATCTAATGGTGCTTTTTTGTCTAACTCTGCTTGTACTGCTGCACTAATACCAATAGTTGCAACTGGTGTTGTTGTAGTTGGAGGTGGCGCGGTTGGGTCTGGTGCTGGTGGCAAAGCAACTGGTGTCGGGTCAACAACGTTATATTCCACATCATCGGTGCTTGCCAAAATGCGAATAATAATGTCATTGGTATACGGCCCGACTTTTGTAGGCTGCATAAACTTAGCCAATACAACCAACTTAGGCACTGAGAATGCGTTATCTACGCGGTAGACGGTAGTCCATCCGCTACTTGTCAGAGGTGCTACATCTACATAAAAAGTAGTTGTAAGTGCAAACTGTGCTTGCTGTTTTTTAGCTAAGAATGTCATGATTTAACCTATTCTGTACCATGAGTTTGTAGCTTGTACATAACGCATTTTAAAAAATTGATTAGCTGTTAGTGCAGTAGGTGCACCATACAGATTAGCAGCTCCATTAATCGCCAATGTAAAGGCTGTAATTATCTGTGTAGTGGTAATCAATACCTCTGTACCGCTAGGCGTTTGAGTGTTTAATGGCAATGTAACCGTACCACTTGCTAACGTTCCTGCAGGCTGTATTAGCATCCATTGGGGTGCTGTCGGTGTTGGTACTGTAATATTAAAGCCAGTGCCAGGCGTATAGATATTGGTTGCAATATCAGGACTTGCAAAGGTTTGTTCAAAGTATGTAAGTAACTGGCTAATAGGCAAACGCCGTGCATCGCCATTGTTAGGGCTGTAAACTGGTATCTGATCTCCAGCGTTTACCTGTGCCAATAATGGCAATTGATTGATTGTAGGCATGGCTTATCCTTAATAAACTATTGGGCCATCTTGACCGGCTAATACTGGGTCAATTGGCCTGCGCAAAAATGGCTCATCATACACGCGCCAAGGCTTATTACCTGCACCGCTAGGCATAGAACCCGGCAATTGCATTTCAAGCGGCATGGTTGCGCGTGATAACAACGTCTGATATGCGCTTTTAGCTGCAATTTGTGTTTGTGGCATTACTTGTTTGCCATAACTAGGCGCAATGCGTATCGCCAGATTGCAAATAATAGATTCGAATGCTGAATCTGGTACTTCAGATTGTGCATCTAAATCGCTGTATTGTGGACTGCTAGGCAATGGATAACCCAGTCTGATACCTTTACCATTCCAGTCGGCCATCATTGCATCTAAGCGTTTTAAAGCTGCCTCGAACTGTTCTGGCTGTAAATCAAAGGCGTAACTAGCTAAACCAATCTCATCAAAGGCTGCTGATATAAATTGACGCTTAGAATATCCCATAATTACACCTTTTCAGCTATAACAGATGCCAAACGATTATCACTCCAACGGCCATCATACTTGATCCCCAGCTCTGTAGCTTTCTGCTCTAGCTCTTTACGTGTTGGAGGTGCATTATCAAGCCTTACAGCCTCTTTTTTAGGCTTTGCTATAACTAATGGCTTGGATGGCTTTTTTTTCGTTGTAAGAGGTTTAACGGGCTTCTTAGAAACGCGAAAAGCATTTTTACCAGCCTTTGCTATGGCTTCAGCTTTTGTTAAGCTGTAAGTCTCAAGTAAAAAGCCTAAATGATCCTCATCAAGTGCCACGGTTATTCCATAGCATGCTTGTGTTTTGTGCTCAATGTAGACGCCTGGACTAATGTAAACCAATGCAGGGAAAATCATTTCTTTTTCGCTTTAGCTTTTTTAGCAACGCTCAATGCAATAGCAACGGCTTGCTTTTGTGGCTTGCCTGATTTTATCTCTTTAGAGATATTCTTGCTAATGGTTTTTTGTGAGTAACCTTGTTTTAACGGCATGATAAGCTCCATTAAAAATAGAGAGGCCGAAGCCCCTCTATTTATTTACTTACAATTTTACTGATTGAATAACAAAATTCCGGTCATTTCAGGCTGTTTGTTAACTACTCCGTACAGCGTATCCAAACGGTATTTAGTGGTCATGCTGTCGATGTCGTAGAACTTCTGCATAACCAACTCGATACCTTGGTCAGTAGATGCACGCATTACAGCGGCGCCAGCATCCGAAGGTACTGAGTAACGACCTGGCAGAATCTCGATGGCATCTTTAGACCAGAATGGGTTGATGTTAGATGCGCCGGTGTTAAGCCAGTTCAAAGGTGCGGCAGATGCGCCGGTAACAATCTTGCAGTTTTGATATTGCAATGCGCTATCGGCTGGTGCGGTAGTAGCAGAGATAATGGGTGGGCTAATAACCATTGTAGTGCCGGACGAAATAGCGATAACACGGAAGGTCTTCAGTTGTCCGGTGCTTTGCTTTGTGATGTGGTGAACTGCTTCCACGCCATCAATAGTAAATGCATCGCCTACAGCAACGCCTACGGTGTTTGACACTGTAACGGTTTGGAAACGGTTGTCAACGTTAATTTGACCGCCCACGCTGATGCTAATGGCTTCAGGTGTGTACTCTTGCGAACCGTTGGATGTGTTAATGGTAGTTGCACCGCCTGCGGCTACTGCAATACGATTAGCATAGTCCAGTTTGGAAGTCTCGAAACCTGCAACCATACCAACGTATGAACGCTCATATGCTTTATCAGATTTAGAATTAGAATTTCCAAAACTGCGAGTCGCTGCAGCCAAATTGCTAGCCAAACCGTTGTAATCACGGCTAGACAAAGCCAAATAACGCTGCATTGGGTCAATGCCTTGTTCATTCATGATGGAATCGCACAATGCAATATCATCATAATCACCGGCTGCACCAGTTACGGGCACTACAAGGGTAGATTGCGAGGCTGCAATGTTCATTACTGCCAAGTTAATGTCGGAGGCTAGCTTTTGCTTAGCTGAATCACCTAAACGACCTTCTTGCAAGGCATCGCGCAATTCAAGGCTGTTCAAAGTCCATGCGGCTGTACGGCTAAAACCGATATTAGCAGGAACTGCCAACTGGGTGAAATTAGAATAGCTTGATGCAATGCTTACACCTGGGGTGCTTGCAAAGGACTGGGAAATATAAGGCTGTGGACGCCAGATAGTGTTGTTGGTACGTTCCATCATTGTTTGATCTGTGTTGTAGATCGAAACATTGCGGGAAATAGTCAGTGCGTCTTGAAAACCTTCAAGGATATTTTCAAACGCAACGCGTTCTTCTTTGTTAAATGCATTAGCCATAATAAACTCCGATAAGTTGAGAAAAAAGTGTGTCTTAATCTCATCCATAACGCAGGATGGCCGCATAACAACTGCTTATAAAGGTAGCGAACCTGTGAAAATAGCGGTATTGCTACCGCTATTGCATATATTACATCATTTTTTCGCCTTATTACGTTTATATTGCATTACTTTTGTGTAATTACCTGATTTTTCAGCGTCAGCACGTAGACGGTCAAGGGTGGAATCTACCGCCCCCGATACTCTGGCTGTGCCGGTTATCGTTTTCTCTGGTGGTGGTGCTGATTTTTTGTTAGTCACTTTTAAATCCTTTTCGAGTTTAGCTACGGCAAAGGCAAACTTAACGGGGTCTTTAATCTCCGAGAGTTCTTTGGCCTTCTTTGGGTTTTTGCCAAGCGCATAAATAACAAGTGCAGGATTATCCGCACCTTGCACGACTATGCCCTGCTGGGTCACATTGAATAGCTCTTGTGCTAGGCTTTCAGCGTCATCATAATCCTTAACCTTTAAATCGGCTTTGGCTTTTGTGTAGGCTTCCATCTTAGACTGCCAAGCATCACGCTGTGCCTGCTCTGCCTGTTTACCCTTTTTAACCTCGGCATCATGTTGTTTCTTTTGGTCATACCAAGCCTCTAGCGCCACTTCGTATTTATCAGAATCATAATCATGATCTTCCAGCTTAGGCTTCTTGCCTAGCTGTACCGGCTTTGCTACTTCGCCAGTGGTTGCAATTTTAGCTTCAAGTTCACGAATACGCTTTTCCTTTTCACGGTTTTGCTTTCGTAGATCTTTGATCCAATCCGGTGCATGTGTAGGTTCTTCAGGCTCAGGCTCTACATCGCCAATCTGAACCGTTACTTCTTCGGATTCTTCCTCTGGGGTTTCTACCTGCTCAACTTCAACCTCTGGGGTTTCTAATTGCTCAGGCTCTACCGCTTCGATTACTTCTTCTTCCATGTTTAACCTCTAAAACTCACCCATTAAACCGGCTGGGTGGTTGCCGGTGGCTGCATATCTTGTGCTATGCCGCCCATATCCTTCAACATGTTAAATGCCTGCTGCTGCTCTTGCATATCAACGTTAGCCAATGTCTCCATTGTCTTAGCTTTGGCAAGGTCTGAATCTGCCAGTGTCTTGATTACCGTAGATCTTGCTTGCGCTGCTTTGGCCTGTGCTTCTTCAGCGGCTGCTGCTAAGAATTGCGTGTTAGGGTCAGGCTGCTGATTAGCTGCTTCAGCTTGCATGGCTTCCATCTCTTTGTCGCTTGGCTTAACTGCGCCCATTCTAATCATCTTTTGACGGAAGTAATCGCGTATATCGCTAATGCCTTCGCCTTCCATGTTCATCATAGCCATAGAGGTTAACACTTGCATGGTTTCAGGGTCTTGTACCATTTGCATCATGCCAGTGATAGCGCGTACAGTGGCCGAACGTTTGCTGCTGCTCGATGGCCCAACTTCTACGTTAACATCAAACTGCGCCTCACTCAAATCGTTTTCCATCTTTAACTCACCGCCCTCGGTCATCATGGGCTTCATGAGTTCTACTGGTTCTACTTGACCGCCTTCATTAATGGCCTTCATTTTACGCTTTTCAGCGTAGACTTCTTTTGCCATTGATAACCAAATCTCGCCGCAGCGTTTCATGCCCTTGCTAAAGTTTGACATGTAGATAAAGGTCTGCATATCAAGGCGTTGCTGAATCATCTCCACGGCTTTACCGCTGATATTGCTAACCACTTTATCGGCATTTTGCGGGTTGCCTAATATCTCCTGCATATCCATCTCTGTTACTTGCAAGAGTGCCGCCATAGCTGGTGGTACGTTTGGAGGCTTGGTGTAAGCAACTGGCCCACTAATAGCTTGTTGTCCGTTGGCATCAGTTATCGGGTTGATAAGCAGGTATGGATAATCTTTCAGGTTATCTTCAGCCCACATCATCTGGTGGCCTGCTACTTGCTCAGGTATGAGAATGGGCTTTTCAATGCTAGACAATGCGCTAATCTCGCCCAGCTTGGAGAGCTGCATATTCTTTAAACGCTGCGCATCTTTAGCCAATCGAACATGGCCCATGCATCGTTCTACATTGTCAACAAACCAACGTTTGCCATACACTGGCACGATAGGTATGCACTTACCGGCAATGTATCCGCAATCTTCTAAGATACGGCCACCGGACATGATGTACTTACGAACACGTTTAGACTTAATTTTTTTGCGCCGTACTTCTTTTGATCCTGTGGCTTCAAGGGTAGATTCTAGGGTTTCGTCATTCTCAAAGTCTTGTTCTGTGTAGCGTTCTTCTTCGCCCACTAAGTCTTTGTAAATGCGGATAGTCTCGCTCTTTTCCTCGACCTTGTAATATTCGGCAACGTAAACCACATCAGGTGTGCACCAATCAAACTCTAATTGATGTATGGTCTTAGGCCATGAGGACGGATCATCACCATAGGTTTCTTCGTATGCTTCACGGGTCATGGCCGTAATGACAAAACATTTACGCGCATCGCTTTTGTCTTGTCGCCTGGCTTCAAGGTCAAAGAATACAGAACTATCAGCGTCAAATATAGGCTCAATACGAATACGTTGGCGATCATCTTCTTCGTCTTCCTCATCTTCGTAGCAAGTACGTAGACGCCAGGCTCCAAAGCCACCGCCTACGGCTTCCTCGAATGCGTTGTCGTATGCTTCATTAGCTACGCTGTCCTGCTCATCGGCTCGGTATAGGCCATCACATGTTTCGGCTAGCTTGTCGTATTCTTCGCCTTCTTTGCTTACAAAGTCAACGGTTATCCGGTTATTGCGGTATTCATTGATAATACGAATAACTGCCAGGTGAACTTTGTTAACTTCAAACTTTGGTTTGTTTTCGTAGATGTCTTGTAATGGCCCTTCCCATTGCGCACCGGCTATCGAGTAAAAACGCCGGTCTTGCAAGCATTGCAAGCGTTCATCCTTTAGCGCCGATTGAATGTTATCAAACTCCGCTAAGGCGGTAGCGTGTAAATCGTTTAGCTTTTGCGAAGTTCTCATTTTGTTACCATTTGCGAAGGTTAGCTACTGGCTTAAAGTTTTGCACCTTGGCAGTGTTAGCCGCCCGTCTTACGCCTTCACATGCATAGCGAAGTGCATCTATAACGTGGTTTTGTTTATCTTCAAGTATTGGCAATATTTTACCTGTTAATGAATCAGTCTTATAACTGTAAAGTGTAAGCTCGTCAATAGTATGGGTACACCGTGGATGCACAATAATATCAAACGATTTTAACCATTCTACGCCTTCCTCTACTGATTTTGCACCTTTTACGGCTGTCATAATCTTAGGAAAACCATTGCGCCGCATGTGCGAGATAGTCTCAGGCCGTGCGCTATCTGCAATAATTGGCCACTTCTCTGCCTCTGGCACGGTCATGAATAGGTCAGGCGTGTTTGTAATCTCGCATCCGACCATGTATGCCTCATAGTCCACGTACAAAGTACGCCCTATGATGTGGCAACGCACTAAGGTTGTCGGGTCAACGGCAAACCCCCAGTCAGCGCCTAACCTATGAATGGCATCTTTGGGTGCTTCAAACTCCTCAATCTTCCAGTTCTTAAAGACGCGGGTTTCAGAGTTACGCACGTACTCGCCACGCCAAACGTGCATGTATTTGTCTGGATCACGCCGCTTATCATATTCCATCTCATCTTTAAGCACATCAGGAAACCACGGGTTATTGTCGTAGTTCACCGGCAAGATGATGGCATCTTTGGGTGGAGTTGCACCACGTAAGAGGACATCAACTGGGTCAGTGTTTTGGCTAGGGTTCCAAGTAAACCATAACTCGGAGCTGGGTTTACGGATAGTAGGCCGTAACAGGTCAAGGCTTCGCTGTGAAAGGCTCTGTGCTTCCTCAACCCAAGCCCTATCGTATCCTTCAAGAGACTTGATAGAGTCAGCGGTGTGATTCTGCATACCTTGAAAGATAATCAAGCCTTGCCCGTTCTTAGCCTTGATCTGGGCTTCCTGAACCTCGAAGTAAGCGCCAGCATTAAGCTCTTGAATCTTTAACTCCAGCAAACGTTTTACTGACTGACCTAAAGACTTTTGCACTTCACGAACACACACCGACCGGCTTTGAGGGTCAATGATGTGCGCCTCAATCATCAACTCAGCGAACATGTGCGACTTGCCAGAACCACGGCCACCATAGGCGCCCTTATAGCGTGCAGGCTCCAGCAATGGCACTGCCCATGCTGGTGTTTTAATCTGTAGGGTTGTCATATCAGTACCCAATCCGAAGCGATATACTTACCGACAAAACCAATAATATAATCTCTCTGTGCCCAATAAACCCAAAAGCAAAACAAGGCCATCGCGGTTCACATTTAAGGGTTAGCGTTATTCGGTTTCCTATCTTCATGTGGTACTCCTGTTTCTAATTGCAGCGGCGCATTCATCCCATTGCCACAATGCATCAGTTGGGCTTTGGCGGTTCAATTCTGCAAGCTCGTTGCATACTTTTGCGCACGCTTCACGCTCAGCTTTAACACCCGCCAGCCAGCCTTCCCATGCCCAATACGCGGGGGTATCTTCTGCATGCAGGTTATCTTTTGACATCTCGTCGCCGTTCCACCAACCATTAAATGCTTTGCTCATGTGTTTCCTTTCATTGTTAGCCCCTCTCGGGGCTTTGTTTGTTTAAACGTACCAAGTATCACACCAAGCATCAAACGATTCTTCGCCCATACGCTCACATACAACGTCAAATGTCATGGAATATGCGTTTTTACTGTCTGTATCATTACGATGATACAAAGCAATCAATGAGGCTTGCAATTGCTCAGTCGTGAACTTTTCGCATTTTTTTGAGAATGTTGTCATTTTGCTTTCCTTCGTTGTTGATGGCTCAATTGTATCACTAAAAAACACAATTGCAAGCAACAACGAAAGAAAGTTAAAATTATTTTACGATCACGCGCTCAATGCGCTGAATTGCAATCGGGTTCGCAGCATCGCCGGACACCTCCAGCTTGTCGCCGTACTTCTTCGGCGCCAGCTTAGACAATAACCATTTACGGGTATCAACCTGGAGCTTATGCTTTTGAATTGCTGCCCAGTCTTTCTTACCATCGGGGGATATTTCAACATCCTTATCACTTAACTCCATAACCTCATTAGCCATGCGCTCTATTAAGTCTTCACGCGCATGCGCATAATTGTTGGCTAGTTCAGCATCATCTCTCACCCACATTAAAAAAGTACTGTGAGGAACGTTTGCAGCTTGGCACGCTTTAAACGCGCTCAGACCGCATTGCATGCCAGTTAGTACCAACTCTGCTATCTCTTGCTTTTCATCGTTTGTACGCGGTTTTGATGGCTTTGTAGAGGCTTTCATTTACTAATCTCCAATTCAATCAGCTTATCCAAGTAATGTCGTGCTTTTCTTAGGTCTTCAATGCCGCCTTTGTCGTTACAACGCGCCAAGTATTTTATTGCATTGCCGCGCAAAAATCCCTTGAACTCATCATGTGACATCCATGCTTGCATAGCATCCCAAGGTTGCACCGTCTTGCTAGTGTAATGACTACCGCCAATTTGTGTGTTATTTGTTTTCATTTTACAATTTTCCCATGAATGGTTTTGATGCGATAAGCAGGACTCGGATTGTCAGATCGCCACATTTTGTATTCCCGATGCTCTTGCGTATCTTTAATGTGTTTTATCTGAATAGCGTGACTAAAACAATATTTTCCATGATCTAAGTCGCACTCAGCACAACCTTCGCCAACATCGCCAATCTTTGAAAGCAAAGTTCCAAACAATCTTTCTTCTTCATTCATCCAAGCATCACATTCTGAATTTGATTTTTCAATTTCAAAATATTCTGTTAATTCATTAGCATTACGAATTTTATAAGTTGCTTGCATTCTACCTATTGCAACATCATCAATAGCTATTGCTTTTTTTAATACTAAAGACGCAATCGCTTTAGAAATACTAACCTTTGATAAACTCAACTCATCAGCTAATTCATTATAGCTTGCAGATAGTTTACTAGTTTTGTAATTTGCGGTAGAAGCCATAAACATCATCACCCTAGCCTCTGCGCCATTGAGTTCTGAATACATTGAATGCCATTTCATCACTTCCACAATGTCTTTGTAATCCATGTCTTTCATTTGCCTTTCTTCGGTTGTTTGGATGTTCGGAATACGTGTAGCAAGCCCGTAAGGGCGCTGCTACAAAGTATTACGTTACACTTACGTTACACTTATACTTTGTAAGAGTACTAGTTTTTAACTACTCTACAGCGATTATATAGCACTCTACTTCAAAAAGCTAGTACTCTACTGCAAAAAACTAGTACATACTATGAAGTTTTATTGTACTCTGTGTTCACTTTTTTTTGCTCTTGTACTAGTTTTTGTGCATAGAGTGCTACTTTTTAACATTTCCCTCTAATCATCATGGCTGAACTGATGTCTAGGTCTGAGACAATCCAACCATGTAAATGCGTTTGAAAAATTCCTGCATTTAGTAGTGGCGCAACCATACCAGTTGGCTTTGTTGGGTCTATTTTATTGGTTGCTGATGACTCAGAAACACCTTCTCCAATCAAAAAATCACGCAATCCAGACCTGCTTAAATAAGGTGAATTATTCTGTATTTCTGCTCCACAAAAAAACCAAGCGCGTTCAATAGTTCTGATGGTTTCATTATGTTTTGATGGTTTCTTATTTAATATTTCTGTAGTTGGTGCCTCTGCCTTTGATAATATAGCACTGGTTACCTGTTGGCCATCTTCATCTATCCAGTCGATAATCTCTACAGTTTCAAGGTTTGCATATATTAAATCTGCAATTTCTGCATCTTTAGACTTACGCTGTACTATCTCCATTGGTTTATCGTCCTTACTTGGTACGATGCTAATTTCAATATCAAGTGCCCCACGCCACGCACTAGAACCACGCGCACGGTGTTGCGCTTCATCCGATACGCCGGTATGGTGTACAAGTATCACGGTGCAATTAAATTCACGTATAAGGCCAGCACATGCATCCAGCATGGTCTTAGCATCCTGCGAGCTGTTCTCATCGCCCAATAAAAATCTATGCAATGTGTCAACCGTTATGATATCTGGAACGTTAGGCAATGCCCTGATATTTGTTACAACCCGTAAATATCCCTCTGGTGTGTTTAAATCGCATCCGTCCTTGCTTAGCCACATGTTTAGCTTTTTAACGTTGTGCGCCTGCTTCCATGCCGCTACACGACCGCGTAGACCGTGATGGCCTTCCCCTGCTAGGTACACAATACCGCCGGCCTTTACTTTATGTTTATCCATCCATAGACCGCCGCCACTTGCAATGCGTAAACACCAATCCAATACGGCAAACGTTTTGCCGCCACCTGATGAACCATGCACCATAACAAGAGCCTGCGCCTGTATCCAATTCTTAACTAACCAACTAATCGGTGCAGGTTGTGCGCAAAAATCATCGGCTTGAATTAGCCAATCGCTTGCTGGTGGATTAAGCAAAGCCGCTAAATCATGACCTGCTACTAAGTAATCATTAGCATCCATACCTACAATTGGTGGCATTACAACCCGTGCCCCATACTTTGCACTGGCCTGATCTGCATACTTTTGGCCTACGCCGTGACTATCGTTATCAGCCACAATCACGATCTCTTGTGTGACCCCTAGCTTCTCGCGCCATGCTTGCACGACTGATGGCAAATTGCTTGCCATATACGCAACAACACATGGCCGACCCGTTACCTCATGGATAGTGGCCGCTGTTGCGAAACCTTCGCCAACGTATAACGTGCCAGGTTCATCTAGTGTCCCAACCATCCAAAATTTACCGCCAGTTTGACCGCCTGAATGAAAGTGCTTTGCTTTCTCTACATCTTGCAAAGCTGAAATATATTGCAAACTAGACAATTCTCCGTCTTTATCATACAAAGGCACAATCAATCGTCCATCGCCTGTTATTCTAGAGCCGTGTGTTTGTATTCCTTTACGCTTTAAATATGGATGTTCTGAACTAGCAGCATGTGCATTTTCCCAGATAGTGTGTGCCGTATTTTCCGCAACTTGCCTAATTAACTTTTGTTCTGCTTCACGTAATGCCTTGGCTTCGGCCTGCCGCCGTGTATTTGTTAACTGCTCTGCCATGCTTAAATCACGGCCAATGTCAGCCCTGAAGTTGATAGCCTCTCCAGTGCGCCAATCTCCAAATTGTCCAGATGGTATGCCATCGCCATAGATAACGTACCATCCAGACTTGTCGTGACCGCCTTCGCCCTTGGTTCCACTGCGGAAACGATGCAGCTTTCCATCTATAGATAAGTCTGTTGGTGGTGTAATGCCACGGTTTAGCATTGCATCACGTAACTGATCTTCAGTGCTTTTGACTATCTTTGGAGCCTGTGGCGTCCATGAGCCGCCTAAGATGTGGGATATGTCAGCCATGCTTACGTCCTAGCTAAATAGGTTGCCAATAATTGCAAAGTTGCAAAGTGTGGCGTAACTTCGCCTTTTACCAATCTATACAGTGTATGCGGGCTAAGTCTAGTGGCAAGTGCGACAGACTTCAGGTTTCGGTCTTTTAGTGTGTGCTTGATCTCGTTCAGTGTCATGATGTCCTCTTAAAAAAGTTAAAAATAATTTGCATATGCGCTTTATTGTATGCTACAATTCATCCATGCAACGAACTGATCTACAGAAGGTTGTTAAAAAAGGAAAGTAATATGTTAGTAACCGAACTATCGAGTACAGCGTTTGACACTGCAATGTCTTATGCTCCATATCTTATTAGTGATATGCAAGCCTTCGCTAATTGCGAAGATCAAGAAGAAGAATTTGCAGAATTGTGCATGCAAAACGATGTGGATTTTCGCCCAACTGGTGAGCCAGTACGTTTACATTGGATTGATTAATCATGGCAATCAAACTTAAAACCACAAGCGGCCTTAGCGCCAATGGCGTTAAATTACTTGTATACGGCCAAGCCGGTGCAGGTAAGACTTCGCTAATTCCTACACTGCCTAGCCCCATTGTTATCAGTGCTGAAGGTGGCCTGCTTAGCATTCAAGATGCTGATCTTCCTTACATCGAGGTTAATAGCATGGCTAGCCTTAAAGAGGCTTATGAGTATGTATCCAGTGCAGAGGCTAACCATTTTGCTTCGGTGGCCTTGGATAGTGTCAGCGAAATAGCTGAGGTTGTTCTTAACCATGAGAAAAAGGTAAACAAAGACCCACGCGCTGCCTATGGCGCAATGCAAGAACAGATGGCCGATATTATCCGCGCTTTCCGTGACCTGCCTAAGCATGTTTACATGTCTGCAAAGTTGGAAAAAAGCACGGATGAAGTTGGCAAGATGTTTTATGCACCATCTATGCCAGGTAACAAAACCGGTCAGAGCCTGCCTTATTTTTTTGATGAGGTGCTAGCTTTGCGAGTGGAGAAGGATGCTGAAGGTAACACCCAGCGAGCCTTAATGTGTGACTCTGATGGCTTATGGCTTGCCAAAGACCGTAGCGGCAAGTTATCGCAATGGGAAGCGCCTGATTTGGGTGTGATTATTTCTAAAATTGGAGGTGTAGCATGAGCCAAATTACACCTGCACCGTGGACTGCACGTTTGACATATAGCAGGTCAGAGCATGCGTCTGTTGTTGGTGCTAAAACAAAAGAAGGGTTTATACCTTTTGTTTGTCATATTCAGACAGCAGATATTGACGTTGCAAATACAAATGCACGTTTAATAGCTCAAGCACCTGAGATGTTAGATGAGTTATGCTGGATTCGTCAGTTTTTTATAAAGCCAGAAAGCGGCAATGGTGTAGTAATACAAAACGCTGATGGTGTGGAAATATCAAAATGGATAGATCGTGTTGATTTAATTAAGATGAGAATTGGAGGTGCTAAATGAGTAACTTTGAACGTACAGCCGACTGGCTTGCAGCTTGCGGTAAAGATCAAAATGAAGAAAACGTAAGTGTACAAATTGGTTGCCAGCTTGAGGAAATTTGCGAGTTTATGGCATGCTTGCGTACTGACAAAGACGGTTATGCACGTTTGTTAGAGCGAAGCATTACTGATCTGGTGTGGTTTGCAAACAAACTTAAAAACCGTGAAAACTTTGTGTATATCCCTAGCCATTTACGTGTTGAGGCATTAGATGCGTTGTGTGACATTGAAGTAACCGGTAACGGGATTGCTTACTTTGCAGGCTTTAACAAAGAAGATGCTGATGACGCTGTACTCAATAGCAACGATGCAAAGCTAATAGATGGTAAGCCTGTGATTTTGCGAGGTGGCAAGATTGGCAAGCCGGACGGATGGACTGCCCCTGATTTAACTGATTTTGTTTAAGGAATTGATATGCCTGATTTTGCTGAATTAAACCTAATGGCCGACGCTTGGATGGCGTACAAACAAACTGAAGTCCATGCAGTACAAGCCCGCCGCGAGGTGGAAGATCAAATGTTACAAGCTCTACAAATTGAAGTACTGGAGGGAACTGAAACCATTAAGCACGATGGCTTTATTATCAAGATGGTGGGACGGATTGACAAAAAAGTAGACGCTGCCAAGTTGCAAGAGTTGGCCGCTGAAGCTGGTTTGTCGGATCATCTTGGTTCACTTTTCCGTTGGAAACCGGAAATAAACGCATCAGCTTGGAAACAAGCTGATAACTCAATCACTAACCCGTTGCTTGGTGCTATCACTTCGACACCTGGCCGCACATCTTTTTCAATTACTTTTAAGGAATAATTATCATGGCTTTTTTAGATCAAGAATTTAACGTATCCGATATGCCCGTATCAACTAGCAGCTTTGCCCCGCTGCCCGAAGGATGGTACAACGTAACGATTGCCGGTGCTGAGTTGAAATCAACCAAAGCAGGCAACGGACAATACATTGCAGTAAAGTATCAAGTAACCGGCCCGACAATGCAAGGGCGTATGGTATTCGGAAACCTGAACATTAAAAACCAGAATCTGAAAGCCGAGGAAATAGGCCGCGAACATTTAGGCCAGATTATGCGAGCTACTGGTTTAGCCAAAGTAACTGATACGGATATGCTTATCGGTGGTCAACTGGCTATCAAACTGAGCATACGCCGAGATGAACAATACGGCGATAGCAACGACGTCAAAGGCTTTAAGGCATTAGCTGGTGCTGTACCTGCTGCCATGCCTACTACGCCATTTGGTGCTACGCCAGCGCCAGCCGCTGCACCTGCTAAAGCCGCCCCACCTTGGGCTAAGAAGTAAGCAAAAAAAAGCCCCAGTGTTAAAGCTGGGGCTAATGGAAACAATGAAAGGAAACCAATATGGATTATACAGACTTTATTAAGCAGAAAATCAAAATGGCGCATTTTGGTGGATTTGATGTTGAAAAGGACGAATTAAATCCTATTCTTAAACCTCATCAAAAAGACATTGTGCAATGGGCAATACAAGGTGGAAACCGCGCAATCTTTGCAAGTTTTGGCCTTGGCAAATCGGTAATGCAGATCGAATGGATGGGGCAAACTATCCGTTTAGCAGGTGGTAAAGGCTTGATTATTGCACCGCTTGGAGTACGACAAGAGTTGATGCGTGATGCTTGTATGTTGGGTTATGAACTGCGTTTTATCAGGCTAGAATCTGAGATTACTGATGACCATCATTTGTATATTACAAACTACGAAACCGTGCGAGACGGTAAGTTGCCTACTAGCTGTTTTACCGCAATTAGTCTTGATGAAGCGAGCGTGTTGCGTAGTTACGGTAGCAAGACATATCAAGAGTTTTTACCCATGTTTGCCGGTATTAAATACAAACTGGTAAACACTGCTACGCCATCGCCGAATCGTTTTAAAGAGCTTATCCACTACGCTGGGTTTTTAGGTGCAATGGACACCGGCCAAGCCTTAACGCGCTTTTTCCAGCGCGATAGTACCCAAGCTAACAACTTGACGCTGTACCCGCATAAAGAACAAGAGTTTTGGTTATGGGTGTCTAGCTGGGCTATTTTTGCGCAAAAACCATCGGATTTAGGCCATAGTGATGAAGGCTACGACTTGCCAGAGATTGAGGTTAACTACCATGAAATAGAAAGCGACTACGACAAAGCAGGGTTTGAACCTAACGGGCAAAATCTATTATTTCACAATCCCGCGCTTGGTTTATCAGCAGCATGCCGCGAAAAGCGCGATAGCTTAGTTGATCGAGTGCAAAAAGTTAAAGAGATTATTGATGCTGCGCCTGATGATCATTTTGTGATATGGCACGATTTAGAAGCCGAGCGACAAGCTATACAAAAAGCCATACCTGATGCCATTAGCGTATGGGGAACTCAAGACCTAGACCAGCGTGAGGAGCGCATTGTAGGCTTTGGTGATGGTACTTTTCGCATACTTTCAACCAAACCGATTATTGCCGGCTCAGGTTGTAACTTTCAGAAACATTGCCACCGTGAAATCTTTGCAGGTATTGGCTTTAAGTTTAATGACTTTATACAAGCCATTCATCGGGTACAACGTTTTGGACAAACCAAAAAGGTAATTATTGACGTGATTCATAGCGAAGCAGAACGCGAAGTTTTGCGAGTTCTTTTGGAAAAATGGCAACAACATAAAAAACTGGTAAATAACATGCAAGAAATTATCAAACAATTCGGCCTTAATCAATTGGCCATGAAAGACAAGTTAACACGTAGCATTGGTTTAAAACGTATTGCTGTAACAAGTGACCGTTTTTGTGTAGCAAACAATGATTGCGTAGAAGAAGCCAAAGTACGTGAAACCGATAGCGTTGGCTTAATTGTTACAAGCATTCCGTTTGCTAATCATTACGAATACAGCCCAAGTTATAACGACTTTGGCCACACTGAAAGCAATGATCAATTCTGGGGTCAAATGGATTACTTAACCCCCGAACTGTTGCGCATGTTGCAGCCTGGTCGCATTTACGCTTGCCACGTTAAAGATCGAATCTTATTCGGAAACGTTACCGGAGCTGGTGCACCAACGGTAAGTCCGTTTCATTGCGAAACCATTATGCACGGCATTAAGCATGGGTTTGATTACATGGGTTTGATTACAGTTATCACCGATGTAGTGCGCGAAAACAATCAAACCTATCGTTTAGGATGGTCTGAAAATGCCAAAGACGGAACTAAGATGGGTGTTGGTTCACCTGAATATATTGTGTTATTTCGTAAACCTCAAACCGACCGTTCTAAAGGTTATGCTGATGTACCTGTTGCAAAGTCAAAGGATAAATACACCCGCGCCCATTGGCAAGTTGACGCGCATTCATTTTGGCGTAGTAGTGGCAATCGTCAATTGACCGCTGAAGACTTAGCAGGCCTTGGCCCAGATAAATTAGCCAGCATGTTTACTAAATTTTCTTTGCAAAATATTTACGATTACGAATTCCACGTAAAACTAGGTATGGAATTAGCAGAACGCGGCGCATTGCCATCTACGTTTATGAGCCTTGCACCCGGTAGCCACCATCCTGACGTTTGGCATGATGTTGTGCGCATGATTACGCTAAACAGTGACCAAAGCAAACGCGCTGTCGAAAAGCACGTATGCCCGCTACAGTTTGACATTGTAGACCGATTGATTGATAGATATAGCAACCTTAACGAATTGGTGTATGACCCGTTCTGTGGCCTTGGAACTGTACCTTATCGCGCTATTTTGAAAGGCCGTACAGGTGGAGGTTCTGAGTTAAATCCAGCCTACTTTACAGATCAAGTGCACTATTTAAGAGCTGCGGAAAAAGAGTTTTCTATGCCCTCTCTTTTTGATGCTTTGGAAGAAGAAACAATTTAAAAGGATTAGCGCGGCGAACTTGTAAGCCGCGCTTACAACATCATGCAAATACCTGAATCTACAAACTCAATTACTAACCTTATTGACAATTATCATGCTTCCATTACTGAAGCCCCACGCGCTCACCTTGGCGCCTCTACATTAGGCCATGCTTGTGAGCGTTGGTTGTGGCTATCGTTTCGCTGGGCTGTGTTAGAACAGCATCCAGGACGGATTAAGCGTTTGTTTCGTCGCGGCCAAAATGAAGAAGCCACCATTGTTAGTGACCTGAAGGCTATCGGTGTTAATGTGCATAGTGAACAGTTTAGACTGAATTTTGGTTCTCATGTTAGCGGGTCAATAGATGGCATTGCATCTAATGTGCCAGGTGCGCCAAAGACTGAACACGTTGTAGAGTTTAAGACACATAGCAAAAAGTCTTTTGATGATCTGGACAAAAACGCGGTCAAAAAATCTAAACCAATGCACTACACCCAGATGCAAGTTTACATGCACGGCCTAAAGCTAGACCGCGCCTTATATGTGGCAGTGTGCAAGGATGATGATCGTCTTTATACCGAACGTGTGCATTACGATGCAGAACATGCAGAAAAGGCTATAAACAAAGGACATCGAATTGCTTTATCTGATTACATACCAGCGCCCATAAGCAATGACCCGACATGGTACGAATGCAAGATGTGTGCCGGCCATGATTTTTGCCACGGTTCAAAGACCACTAAACAAGTCAATTGCCGAACTTGTGCACACATTACGCCGTTAAGCGATAACACCATGCATTGTGCAAAATGGGATGCAATTGTCCCAACTGAGGCTCAAGTTGCAGGATGTGATAGCCATGTTATGCACCCTGATATGGTGCCTTGGAAGCGTCTGCAAAGCCCGAACGACATGATAGCTGTGTATCTTATCAATGGTGCTGAATATGCCAATGGAGAACCTGTAGAAGGCGTTTATTCAAGCAAGCAACTCTTGGAGTTATCAAAATGATTATTTTATATCGTCTTTATCGCATGTATCGTAAATTTGGCTGTGACCGCCGCACTGCTTTACGCCGTGCCATTAAACAAGTTAAATATCATGCTTAGAGTACTTGTTGCATGTGAATATAGCGGCAGGGTTCGTGACGCATTTGCAAAGATTGGTCATTTTGCAATGAGTTGCGATCTTTTGCCTACCGATGCGCCTGGTAATCATTATCAAGGTGATGTGTTTGACATCATAAATGATGGATGGGATTTAATGATTGCTCACCCACCTTGTACAGATTTAGCGGTTAGCGGTGCAGCATGGTTTAAAAAAAAGATTGCAAACGGCAGACAACAACGGGCGTTAGATTTTGTACAGAAACTTATGGATGCACCTATTAAACACATCGCAATTGAAAATCCAATCAGTGTCATTAGCTCAAAGATTCGCAAACCTGATCAAATTATTCAACCTTGGATGTTTGGTCACATGGAACAAAAAGCAACTTGCCTTTGGCTTGATGGACTTCCTTTGTTACAACCAACAAACATTGTCAAAGATGAAATGATGCAATTGCCAAAGAAAGAGAGAGAACGGTTGCATTACTTACCACCTAGTGCCAACCGTTGGAAACTACGTAGCACTACCTATCAAGGAATCGCCGATGCTATGGCTAATCAATGGGGTGCTGTATGTTAAGAGAATACCAACAACGTGCTATTGACCAGCTATACGCATGGTTTGCAGCGGGTAACGATGGCAACCCATGTCTAGTACTGCCCACTGGTGCCGGTAAGAGCCACATTGTCGCCGCATTGTGCAAGGGTATCTTGCAAGAGTATCCAGACCAGCGCATTTTGATGTTAACGCATGTGAAAGAGCTGATACAGCAAAATGCTGAAAAGATGCGCCAACATTGGCCTAACGCACCGATGGGCATTTATAGCTCTGGCCTGCGCTGTAAAGAGTTGGGCGAACCAATAACCTTTGCCGGCATACAGTCTGTTGCTAAACGCGCATCTGAAATAGGCCATGTGGACATTGTAATCATTGACGAATGCCATCTTGTTAGCCATAAAGACGAAGGCGGGTATAGGATGCTTTTAACGGCCTTGCAAGCCATTAACCCAGCATTGCGGGTAGTTGGCTTAACTGCCACGCCGTACCGCTTAGGCCACGGTTTAATCACTGATGCGCCAGCATTGTTTAGCGCATTAATTGAGCCGGTAAGCATAGAGGAATTAATCTTTAAAGGCTATTTGTCCAAACTGCGAAGCAAGATAACAAAAACCAAACTATCAACTGAGGGTGTGCATAAGAGAGGCGGTGAATACATCGAATCAGAGTTGCAAGCTGCCGTCGATACAAACGACAAGAATCAATCTATTGTTAGCGAAGTAATCCGGCTTGCCGGTGATTGTAAATCATGGTTGTTTTTCTGCTCTGGTGTTGACCATGCGCGACATGTGCAAGAGGTTTTAAACGCTCATGGCATTACATCGGCATGTGTAGTTGGAGATACGCCAGACGCCGAACGTGCACGAATCCTTGCAGATTTTAAGGCAGGTAAGATTAAAGCCTTGACTAATGCCAATGTACTTACTACCGGATTTGACCATCCTAGCATTGACCTGATTGCTATGATGCGCCCCACAATGTCTCCAGGTCTATACGTGCAAATGGCAGGCCGAGGTTTACGCATTGCAGACGGTAAAACAGATTGCATGGTACTAGACTTTGCCGGTGTTGTTGACCAGCATGGCCCAATTACAGCCGTCAAGCCTCCGCCAAAGAAAGGAGACAAGATAGGCGAGGCGCCAGTTAAAGTATGCGAACAGTGTCAAGAAATAGTTCATATTAGCTGTAAGATATGCCCCGCATGTGGCGCGGAATTCCCAGAGATTGAAAAGCCAGCATTAAAACTGCATAACTTGGACATCATGGGAATAGAAGGTGTTGATCTTGACGTTACAGCCTGGCAATGGCGCAAGCATATCAGCCGTGCAAGCGGTAAAGAGATGTTGGCTTTAACCTATTACGGCGCATTGTCTGATACGCCTGTAACAGAGTATCTAACGGTTATGCACGATGGTTACGCCGGTGAAAAGGCAAGGCGCTTGCTAGCTGTGTTAGCAGATCAATCCGGCGCTACGCTTGATTACTCAATAGCTGACATTCAGCAACATGCCAATGTTTTAAACCTAGCCAAAGCCCCCGCCGCTATTGAATATAAAAGCGAAGGTAAATTTTTTACAGTAATGAAAAGGACTTTTCAATGAGAATTAAAGAACCAGAGATAGTAACGTTGTATCGTCAACAAGTACGCCAAAGCCCACCTAAAGTGTGCCATACCTGCGACAACTATGCTGAGGATGGCATGTGCTTGGAGTTTAGCCAAGAGCCGCCAGAGTTGTTTACTCGCACTGTAGGCGTATGTGACCTGTGGACTGAAGAGGTGCCATTTTGAACAAACGCAATCAAAAAATGTTTGCAATTTGCGAAACATTGCAAACCGTACAACCTGCTAAATATCAAACTGTTTCAAAGGCTTATGGATTAATTTGCGATAGGCATATGCATGTGTATCTTATGCGAGCTGTGGGTTATGGCCTTATTCATAAGGATGCAAACTTACTGTATACACTGGCCGACAATTGGCAAGAACGTATTGATTTACCCAAGGCACTTAATGAAGTGTATATACAGCCGCCGCCAAAGTTTAAGCGTGTGTCTAGCGTATGGGACTTAGCCAATGCTTGATAAAGTACCCAGCGAACACTACGAACAAGCTATGTTTGTGCAATGGTTTAGACGAACTTATCCAGATGTGCTTATCTTTGCCATTCCCAACGGTGGCGCACGTAGCATCACTACAGCCGCCGCGCTAAAGGTTGAAGGTGTAACCAAAGGCATCCCCGATTTATTCATTCCAGCCTGGCGTTTGTGGGTTGAAATGAAGCGTATCAAAGGTGGAGTAGTAAGCCCTGAACAAAAAAACATTAAAAAGTATCTTGAAAGTGTTTTAATGTGTGTTATAGTTTGCAAAGGTGCTGAGGATGCTAAGTTGCAGATTCAGAATTTTTTACAAACCAAAAAGGAACGCAGTGATTAAAGACAAGTTTTTTAGTATGCGCATGACAAGCGATATGCTAGATGCGTTAAAAGTAGAGGCCGCCAAAAACAACCGTACCGTAGCAGGTCAAATCCTGCATTACATCAAGCAAGGATTAGAAACGGCATGATTGGCAATAGGCCTTTAAAACTTTGCCACAATTGCGAAGAAAAAAGAATCCCAGAAAATGGGGTGTTTATAACTCAAACGCGCTGGATATGCGCTAAATGTTGGAAATTAAAAAATGACAAGAAACCGAAGGCCAAGTAGTGTTTACAGTTTGATGGACGAAATGACCGCCAGCCCTAGTAAGCCAATGCCACAAGCTATGCGCAATGCACAGCTAACCCAAATGCTCACGGGTTTAAATGGTTTAGAAACATCATTAGAGCCAACTCATAGAGATTGGCAAGTTGTAAGTGATGCTATTAACCTCATGGAAACATTGGTCAAAATGAAGGTATGCGAGGATGAAAGTGGATTATTAACCGATGCTATCACGGCAATGGCTAAAGCAGGCCAACGGCACTTAGCAGGTAAGAATCTACGTTTAGATGCTTTAGGCATACAAGCTGTACGCGCCGTCATTGAAGACTATGCAAGCATGTTAAATACAGTATCACATCGAGACATGGTGCGCTGCCATCGGCAAACTGAAAAACGTATTTTAGAAATATTGAAAGGAAAATGTTTACCGCATGATGTAAAGGTCATTGCAATATGAACGATGAACAATATGAACAAACTACATTTACCGATTGGCTTTTTAGTATCTGTGTAATTGTAGGTGCGTTTTCAACATTTTTTATGGCACTGGTATATTCACTATGAACAATAGACCATTACATGTAATTGAATATGAAAACGATGTAGCGTTATTGGGTTTAATTAAACGCTTAAAAGAGTATGCAAGTAACCCAGATAATGCCGAGATGCATTGTGATCTATTGATTGCAGCATCAATTATTAACTATGTAATCCGTAACGGAGATGATTATAAATGAAAGTTATAGACTATTTTAAACAGTTGTGTTCTGCACCTAGTCCAGAAACAATAGCTTTGCGTGAGTTGGAAGCATGTAAACGTGAGCTGTTAAACGCCCATTCTAGCCGTGAATATGCAGAATCCATATGTGGCTACTATCAAACTAAAATAACGCGCCTAAACGCTTATTTACATAAAGCAACTGGGAATGGGAGCAAGCCTGCGGAGCAACCTCTATGCCGCCCGTAATGATTAAAAACTTTATAGAAGCAAACACATAAAGGAGAAATTTATTTACGCAATTAACCCAGTAAGATAGATAGTCTTACCATCTTTCTTGATAGCGGTTAAAGCCTGATTTTTTAGGCTTTTAGGGTCATACGACACATGCACCCAGCCGCTATGTGGGTTTCCCATTGTGTAAAATTCTAAAATGACTTGAGTAAATTTGAGATTGTTTAAAATCCAATTAGCTAGGTCATAATTAGAAATCCCTGGCACTTCAATATCTGCCGCAAAGCCTTGCATATGATCCGAAGTTTTAGAGCCACCAACGGCTTTATTAACTGCAGGACTACGATAACCACTGCTAATCTTTACCGGCTTTTCGTAGTTTTTACGTATTGGTTGCAATACGTTTTCTACTAAATCACGCAAATTCTGCAGTACACCTTGTGTGGGTGTATTGTCTAAATTGTTTCTTAATGCCGAATCGCTTTTAATTAATTCAAGCAATGTAAAATTTTCGCTAAGTTTCATTTTTTAGTTCTCATATCGGCCAATTTTTCTACAGTTCTACCGCCAAAGTAAGCTAAGAATATGATTTGCCCCCATTGGCCTAACAACTGCACATATGATTCTTGCGCGTTGTAACCGTATGCAGACATAAAGGTAAACAGAAAATAGGCCACAAAGATGGCTATAAGAGCCATAGGACGGATATTTTTAGATAGCCAGCTATCGCTAGACATATCAGCCTTCCAACGGTCTGATATGGCTGTATGCTCAATCTCAAATAGTTTGGTATCGTTAGCCATCTTTGCTAACTCGCCATCGTTTGCCATTACAGCAAGCTCCATTTGCGCTTTAGCTTTGGCCGCAGGATCAGGGATTAACTTATCAATAAGTTTTCCGCCAACTGTTAAAAGTGCATCTAAACCAAACATATCAATCCTTTCAAGGCGAAGCCTTTAAATTGTAAAGTCGTAATGTGTCTAATACCTCGCCGCGCAATTGCATGCGCCGCAATGCATCTACCATGCGCCCGTATAAGTCCTTATACTTGCTTTTTTTGCTTACTCCGAATCCGTAGGTAATCTGCTTGATCTCGCCGGCTTCTTTTGGGCCAATGATTGAATGCTTCTTTAACAACGCAGCGCCCACTTCGCGATTGACAATCACCGCTCCATTAGCGCCATACTTGCCAGTAATGAGGTGTTGATAACTGGAAACAATGCTAGGTTCAATGATTAAATTAAATCCATCAAAACCCATAGCAATACGCTTTGCTGCTACTTCTTCCGCTACGATAGATGTACCGCTTGGGCCATAAGCCCCCACAGTCATGCCGGTAAGCGTAGATACGCCGCCATACTTCCACGGATTGCGCGAGGTTACAAAGAAGCTATAGCTGGTATTGACAATGCTTGGAGACAAGTAAAACAGCTCCGCACGTTCAGGCACTTCCAGCAGAATAGAAAAAACCACATCAGCATCTCCGTCTACCGCCTGTTTGTAAGTGTCTTTCCACGCCTGCAAGTCAAACGTGCATTGCAGTTTTGCTTCCCTGCATATTGACTTCATAATGGTGTACATCGGGCCTTGTATCACGCCATTGTGCAAAGTCTGGAACGGAGGAAAGTCCTCTGTAACAATGCGCACAGTTTGCCCGTATGCTGGTAATACAAATAGTAAAGGTAATAGGTACTTAATCATGCTCTGGAACCTCAAAACACAAGTCTGGTAACTTTGCACTATGCTGCTTTAAAGATAGCATAGGACGCCAATAAACGACCGCCTTGCTGCACCATGCGCCGCTCATGTGAGGTGGTAGTATGCTAGATCGCAATACAACATAATCCCCTAATTGATTGACTACAACGCCGCCCTCAATGGCTACGCTATGATCCCCGTTGGCTTGTCGATGCAATGATCTATAAATGGTTAATTCTGATATATCACTGCCATTAAAACCTCGGCTTTCAACCAATAGATTATTGCCATCTTTTTGCGTAATCATAGTTACACTGTCCGAGGTGGAAAAAGGTGGTTTAGCGTCAAAGGTAATATAAATAATTCCGCCAAAAAATAACGTGCATATAAAACTAAACCAACCTCCAACGCGAATAATAAGTTGAGAGTGGTTCATTTTTTAACCTCTGCGGTACTTGGTGCATCAAATACTAATTCTTTTAACTTCAATTGACTGCCTAATGCGAAAACGCCAGCCATAACGATAATAGCTGCCGTCAGTGCTTTTTTTAAGATGTCATCCCAAAAACCACGCCAGAACTTTTTACGTGCTTCAATCACATCTTCTCTCTTGGATAAAATTTGATGTATATCATGATGCTCTTTGATATTACCATCTGGCATTGACTTGATCAAAGTTTCATGCAATACATCTACCTTTTCAGATAACTTATCAATTTTATTTGATTGTTCTGTTAATGCAGTGCGTACCCATAGACTAGCAGCGCGGTTTTCACCACGCCTGTCTAATTCAGATGGTAAATTTGTATCATCCATAAAACTTATCTGTAGTTATAGCCAAATAATAATTTAGAAAAAATAACAAAACGTGACATTTTTTTACCATGCACATGTGCAGTTTTATTAAAAAAATAATCTGCATTCATTTTGTTTTTAGTCCAGTTATCAAACCAATTGCCATGATAACAAGCTACGCAATGATTGATAGCGTTAGAGCCATTAGATTTTACGCCATGAAGCTCATATTCGCCAGTGATAAGAACACGCCAAAGAAAATGCAACAAACTTTTTTCAGACATAAGCCAAAACACGGTTAATGCAAAGTCCTCACAGTCTCCGTACATTTTGCCATCTTGCTCACGCATAACAAACCAAACATCGGTTAACAATGCTTTGTCTAATTGGTAAACAAAACGATCTGAGACATGCTCTAAAGCATCATCCAGCATCATAGCCCTTGCCCCTGCACAATGTACACGGTAGCCGCTGAACCAGCTAAACCGCTAAAGTAACTAGCAGGGTTAAAGCGTAATACTTCTACCGCGCCTGGCACTAACACAATGGCGCCAGATGGTGTACCTGCAACGGGTGCTACGGCATTAGCCTGAGCTTCGCTTGCACTTGCACCAATGCCCAAAAACACCGTTACAGCGCCGCTATTAATGATGCGGTATTGGCCGGTAGCCTGTGCTTCAAACTTAGCCAAAGTAAGCGCCTGCACGCCTGTTGGTGCTGTAGCTGCCGCTGCAATTACAACGGTATTGCCTTGCGGGGTAAATGCAATTTGTGAGTTTGTAGACATGATTAAAGTCCTTGTAAAAAAGCTGCTTGATACGCTGCTACTACAGCCGGTGTATGTGTAACTTGGCAAATAGATTTTACTCTTGCGTCCTCGGTGCTGTAATCAGCGCCTGGAACAACAACATGGCGGTGAAACGTGCCACTGATCTGTTTGCCATCTTCCATAATGGCGGTCTTGGTGCGTACTTGCACGCAGCCGTGTTCGACCACTTCGATCAAATCAACAACTTCAATTTTTTCTAGAGCCATGATATTTCCTTTGATAATTAAGTTAAGTTAATAACATTTGCCTGAGACAAGATTGTTCCTGTTCCAGTATCTGTTACGCTATTTACAAATGTACCCCTAAAGTCATTTGGGCAAGCCACGCAATTTGTGACATTAGCGCCACCAATAATAAGTGGGTATGTTGGTGTAGTTGTGGATGTTCTGACTGTGTTGCCCATCACCTTAATGTTAGTTGGGGTGTTGGCCAATGAATACGACACTCTAATTGACGCGCCACTTAAATTAGTTGTTACATAGCCAGCCAAATTATTATTGATGATGGTGTTATTTAAAAATTGCGTGTAGTTGTCATTCAATGAAATCATCCCAACTTGCTGTGTTTCTGAAATAATATTTGTTGAAATAATACAATTAATATTGCTTTCAGAAACAATTCCTGTAATTAATGTGTTGTCAATCACATTTGTACTTAATATACAGTTTGTGCTTTGGAATAGATAAATTCCGTCGAAGTTTGAAGTTCTAACACTGTTATTAGATATAACCGTGCGAACGCATGAGTTAACAACAATTCCTGATAAAAACCCAATGCTTTGCGATGTTGTCGCGGTAGCAGATTCACCAGTAATGTCGTTATTTTGAACCACAGTTTCTCTATTTATATCAGAATAAATGCCGCCTCGTCTATTCAATCCACTAATAGAATTGTTTGTAACAGACGCTTTAAATGTTTCGCTTAATTCTAAAGATGCTTTTAATGTTGAACTAACTGATAAACCACCAATACAATTATTTAAAAAAGTATTGTTGTCAATTAAAATGTTGCGCACTTGTTCTGCGCCAAGCCCACCAGCGCCATACACCGACAATCCACAACCATAATTATTTAAAAAATTACAACCAGATATAGATACGTTAGATACAACTTGTATACCATCTGGTTCAATATCTATACCGCTTTGAATTGTTATATGATCTGGATTGTAAGTGTCTTGAAAAATGCTGTTTGTAATTCTGATGTTGTCGCCAGCAGTAATGGCAAGTCCATTGCGCCTTGCGCCAGTTACTGTAATGTTGTTTATCCAAATATTTTTGGGCGCTGTTGCTGATGTACCAATATAAATGCAGTCTGCCATTGCGTTTACAAAATTGATGTTGTCAATTTTAATGTTTTCGCAATCCTCACTGATAGTCAAAATATAACCATTCTCGGTGGCATCATTTACTACATAACCCTGTAATGTTCCACCGCCATATAAACTCCAATTTGTTACACCAATGCAGGGAAACATATTGTATTGAACAGATGTGGTTACATTGGTAATGGTTGCGCTAGGCGTGACAAACCATGCTGAATTTGATGCTGGTTCAACGGTATTGTTGTTTATTATGTATGTTCCAGCAGGCCAAACAAGAACTTTTCCAGCGGATGCGGCAACGGCAAGTAATACAGCAGTTGTGTCATTTGTTGCTCCATTTCCGATAGCGCCAAAATCTTTCACGTTAATGAAAGGGCCGTCTATCATAGAAAAGGTTACTTTAGTAAGTGCCATATCTTTTCCTTGTTTAATTGTGCAACGTTGTCAATTAGACAAAATAAGTAATTGAAAAACCTACGCCGCCAGCACTAACAAATGCAGCAGTAACATACATCTGACCAGTTGTAGATGCGTTATATAAAGCAAGAACGCTTGTTACCATTGTATTGCTAATTGCGCCACAGGCAGAAACAACACCACTACCACCAATACCTAAAAAGGGTATACCAGAAATTATTCCTGCTCCACCCGTACAGGTAAATGTACCGCCCGATTGTTCATAGGTAAGAGTAACTTGTCGCCCTACTTTTACATATCTTGCCGTTCCTGTTGGAGATCCGGTAATATCAGTAAATACGGGTGTCCAAGTCCCTTCCTCATAGTCATCTAGCAACTCGTTTGTCATGCCTGCGGGGTTTGGATCTTGTGTAAAGTCAATACCTTTTCCTGCGGTTCCGATAACAAGGTTCCCAGTGGCAAGTGTCTGATCGCCTGTAAAACTGTTAGCAGCATCTATTCTTGCTACAGTAGCGGACGTTGTGGGAAACGTCATGGTTGTAGCATCTGTACCTGCAAGAGTTAGACTATTGTTTGCTGTTAAAGTTTTACCATCCGCAATGGTAAGCGTTGCACCAGTAGCCGGTGCCGTAATTGCTACTTTGTTAACGCTGGTTGCTGAAGCTACTCCTAAAATTGGAGTAACAAGAGTTGGAGATGTTGATAAGACTGTGCTACCTGTTCCAGTGGATGTGGTAACACCTGTACCGCCATTAGCAACTGGCAATACTCCAGTTATTTGACTAGCGTTAATAACGGCTGTGGTTGTTTTTAACATAAAAACCTTAAATCAAAAATTCTATGGTTGAAGTAAGTGGAGGTGCTTCGGAGAATGTAACGTTGCCGCCAGCTATTGTATAGCTACTTTGATTTTGATACACGCCATTGATGTAAATCAGGCTAGGCACGAATAAAACAGGAAAAACAGTTTGCACGCCATTGCCGGTAGCGTTTACAAAAAGGTTGCCTGCTGAGTTAGGAAATGCATTACCACTTAACGATGTATAAATGGTACTGCCATTCTTGTTCATAACCCTAATGCTGTAATCTGAATTAGCATAAAACCGAGCCGGAGTTCCGCTATTCATAGGATAGCCGCCTAACGTCCTAATTGGCTGCACTGCCAATTGTGTCAATGCACCATCCCAATATATCGCTATTGGGTTTGTTTGCGGGTCAAGGTTTACAGCGCCAATCCAGATATAGCCATTCTCCAACGGTTGCCCGTCAATATCTGGGAATATTAAATATGTTGGCTGTATGTTGAGTGCGCTCATGTTTGTAACCCCGAGTTGGTTGATTATATGCTTTTATAGGCGTTTATTCTTTTTTAGGCATGTAGTTTAATGCCTGAGTGATTTTGTTTCTAATTTTGCGATCTGCAATTTCTTTGCGTAACATTTGAGCGCCTTGTAAAATTGGCAATGGTACTCCAGTTACCGCGCCTTGCAATGCAGATTCTCCCATCAAAGCCATGATAGTACGCGCTGTGCCTGAATTATTGATTGATGTCAACGGAGGAGTTGATTGTATGTATTTTAAAACTTGATTTAAGTTGCGCACTTGTTCGGCTGCTTCTTTTCCTAGTACCATATCCAGTTTACCGCTACGGTATAAGTTTTTCAAAGCTGCATCAAGTTTAGCGCCTGATATAACTGGCAAGTTATCTGATCCGATACCTGATTCTGCTTGTTGCATTAAATGGCGTATGGTTGATCCTTGCAGCTCTTTCCACGCTTGTTTGCCCTCTCCATCTCCAATTGTATTAAGTACGCGTTTAATGCGTAATATTTCAGATGGTTGAGAGTTAAGTATGGTTTTTTGAAATACCAATTCAGGCGGAGTTTGTGGGTCATCCATGCCGCGCTTTTCAAGCAATAACCTTGAAACAATGGCGCGGTTTTCGTATTTTGTCGCTTGTTTTCTTCTTTGCGCCCTCATGGCGTCAACCATAGGGCCTGCTATAGGTTCTCCAATAGCATCTATGTTTTGTTTTAATAACAATGCAACACGTTTATCATTTGGCAGGGTGCCGCTATTTGCATTTACAGATTTTCTAAATTCTTCCAGATTGCCTAAAGTTGTATTTAATGGTTTTAATTGTCCATCAACGTCAGGCGCTGCAATACCCAATGCAATAGCATTTTGCCTTGCCACATCGGATACACCCGTCATGCCTGATACTTGTTTTGGTTGCGTGTTTAAAAAATCAATTAAAGGCGTAGGATTTACTACTGTTTGAGCCTCTGGTGAATTTTTAAATGCATCATACATTGCACTGGTTTTTTTCTTTTCGTCTTTCCATCCTTGCATTAAAGTGTCTACCACTTTAACGCCGGTGTTTGAAAAGTCATTGCCTGAGCCTGGTTCAATTGCTCCGGTATCGTCTAGTAACGTTTCAAATTTTCCCAGTGCAGCTTTATTATTCTCAAGTTGCCGTGCTACAAACGGTTCTTGAAAATCAGGCGTTCTTGCTTTTTCAGCTTCAAAGGCCATTAATTCTTGACTGCGTTTTACTTCGCCTTCGCTAAGTCTTAAACCTGCTTGCTGAGCTTCGGCAATACGTTGTGTTTCTAAAGGCGTAACCGCTGCACCTACTGATCCAGCGGTAGGCTTTGCGGCAGTTGGTGAAGGTGCCATTCCTATGGCTTCACGCGCTGCCTGCGTTGCCCGTCCTGTAGCCTGCGCTCCACGCTGCGCTATTTGTCCTGCACGTTGCGCGGTTGCTTGTGCGGTTGCCTGCACCAATGGAGCTGTTGCCTGCGCTGAACGTGCCATTGCGCCTACCGGCCCTACTACTGGTATAAACGCTGGTAAACCTTGCAATGCACCGCCTATGGCTTGTATATTTTCCTGCCCTGCTTGACCGCGAGGTGCATATGTAAGATTGCTAGCTGCTTGTTCTGCGGCCTGTGATACTCGCTGCTGTGCTTGCTGTGTGCCAAACTCTCCACTAAGTATTTCACGCGCCAATTGGCCGCCTGCGCCTGTAATCATGCCTACAGTGCCACCAATGGCACCTGTGCCTAATGTTAAAGCGGTTTCACCAATGCCCTGCAATGTATCCATTACACCGCCACCTTGGGGCTGTGTTGGTTGTATTGGTGCTAGCTGCGCCTGAGTAGCCGCCATGTTTTCCTCTGATTTTGCCTCTTGGTAAGCTTGCGCTACAGTGTCAAAATCAGGCGTTCCACGTTTAGCCGCATTTTGCACAATCCATGCCGCATAGTCGTCTGCTGTAGCCATTATCGTGCACCTCCTAAAATAGCATCTGCCGCTGCTCTAACGTTAGGTTTGGCCGCTGCTGGTGCTCCGCCTGTAGTAGGTATTTGAGCCACTGAGCGTTGCCGTTGCTCTTCCGCTAATTGTTCAGGACTTCTAAATTGTTTAGCTGTATCTGTAGCAATACGATTAGAAAAATCAGAGAATGATTCTCCAGTTTTAGCTGTGTAATCGCCTACAACCATGGTTGATTTTGGTTTAGTAAGCAACCCTTTATTTTGCGCTAACCAATCTACTTTGGCATTGGAAACATTGGCCTCAATGATTTGTAATTTAGCCATGCCACGTAAAAAACTTGCCAATGTTTTAGCATTAGCTGTTTCAGGCAAAAAGCCAGCCGCTGCCAATTCAATATCTTTATCAGTTGCTACCCCAGGTGGCAATGCTTTAATTACACCTTGATTTTTTAACCTTACATATTCTTTGCGTAATTCAGTTAATGCGCCTTGTGTACCAGTGTTTTTGCTAAGCCATTCTGATGCTCCAGATAAAACACCATAACCACCGCCTGCTGCTTCTAATTGCTGCGCTAAACTCATGCTTTGTGATGCTAATTGTTTAGATGCAGAAGCATTAATAGCTGCTTCATTTACTGCTTTTTGTGCAAACTCTGGTATTTCACCGGCTTTAGCTGTAGCTTCAGCAATGGCTTTATTAGCGTCTAAATTTAAACGTTGTTGGTCAAGATTGCGTTGCGCCACACGATCTGAAATTTGACTTTTAAGGTTTTTAACATTCCAATTTTTTTCTGCTAAATTTGCATCAATAACTTTTTGCTCATTGGTTGCTTGCACTTCTGCTTGTGTAGCTTCAGCCGTTAGTTTGCGAGTTTCTACGCCTGTCTTTTCAGCGCCTAAAATGCTGCTTAATGCATCTTGCCCTGGCTTTCCAAAAGTTGCTAATATTGGTGCAATGGTAGTAAATACATCTTTAGGATTTGTATTTAAAGTTTCAAGCATGTTTTTATAACGTGCTGATTCTTGTGGGTCTGTTTCTTTGTTAGCTTCTATTTGCTCTGTAATCAATGATCTTGCAGCATCAATATTGCCAGAACGTACAGCCGATGTAATACCTCCAAGAGTTTTAACTTGCTGTAATTGCCCTTCCTCTGGCAATTTGGCAAATAATTCTTTCATTGAATTTTGTGTATCTTTATCAAACGTAGATGCTAAATTAATTACATCAAGAGTATTAAAGTCTTTAGGTTTGTAAGCCGAATATTTTGTTCTAATATCTGCTATGCGCTGCCGCTCTGCATCTTGTGCGGCTAGTGCTTGTTGCTGCTGCTGCAGCTTCAATTCTCTATCTTGCTGCGCTTGTTGCCTTTGCAATTGTGCTGCTTGAAAGTCTTGCATAGTTGCACCAAAGCGCATGCCTTCGGTTAATCCAGTTTGAAATGGGTTTGCTGCGGGTGTAACACCGCCTCCGATTAAATAGTTAGGTAATGTAGCCATAATTAAAATTTAAACCCCATAAAGTCCATTTGACCGCCACCACCAAGATAACTAAACGGATTAAACCCGCCACCACCGCCACCACCACC
>Ga0247833_1001446_pt1 | contig 38513 bp, 29 predicted proteins | sample LaCruzMarch2015__7_FD_187117 | JGI IMG/M metagenome (GOLD analysis project Ga0247833, IMG submission 187117) | Freshwater microbial communities from meromictic Lake La Cruz, Castile-La Mancha, Spain - LaCruzMarch2015_8m | ecosystem: Environmental > Aquatic > Freshwater > Lake | place: Spain...
CGTCCATTACATGGGCTTTACCCATAACACAACCTATGGGCATACCACCGCCCATAGATTTTGCCCAGGTAGAAAGATCTGGAATCACGTTATAATGTTCATAAGCAGCCCATTTTCCCGTTCGTCCGAAACCAGACTGGACCTCATCGAGAATGAGCATAATGCCATATTTATCGCATATTTCCCTTAATCCCTTCAGATAAGTGGGCGAAACAACATGAAATCCACCCTCCCCTTGCACTGGTTCCAGGATAATAGCCGCCACCTGACTGGCGGCAACGCCCTGATTAAAATAACTTTCAAGATACGCCAGGTGCTTTTTTGCAAATTCCGATTCAGAGATTGTTTCAATATGTTCCTGATAGTATGGAAAGGGAATTCGATAGACTTCAGGAGCATAAGGGCCACAATGTAATTTATAGCCCACTTTGGAAGTCAGCGTCATGGCCATCATAGACCGACCATGAAAAGCACCTTCAAAAGCAATAATTGCAGATCTGCCTGTTGCTTGTCTGGCTATTTTAATGGCATTTTCAACAGCTTCAGCCCCTGTATTGTTCAGCATCACCTTCGTTTCCGGACCATGAGGCAAAATGGAAACCAATTTTTCTGCCAGGGAAAGATAAGGCTCATAAATGGCTACGTTAAAACAGGTATGAATCAAGGTAGCGGCTTGATCCTGAATAGCTTTTACCACTTTTTCAGGACAATGTCCCGCATTCATCACCCCAATACCTCCGGCAAAATCAATCAATTCCCTTCCGTCAGCATCCCAAACCGATGCACCTTTAGCCTCTTTTGCGGAAGCGGGACTGAAAATACCTAATCCCTTTGGCACGACAGCTGCCCTTCTTTGATATAAAATATCTGTTTTTGAATAATTCGTCATGATTGATTTCTTACCAGGTTTAAAGCAGGCTGACCTCTTTTGAATACTTTAAAATACATGTTCGTAACACTTACAAATAATGAATGATTTCTTTGGCAAAATGCGGAAATGCTATGTCGGGTTCCTCTATTTCAGGATACCATTTTTTTTCCCATTCAAAACTATAATATCCCTTGTAGTTTGCTTCTTTCAGTGAATCCATGGCCTCCCTCAGGGGGGCAACCCCTTGGCCAATAAGACAATATGCAGGCTTTCCATTTACCAGATTGGCGTCTTTCAAATGCACATGCTTAATGTATTGATGTAAGGTAGCGAAGACCTCTTTTGGAGTCTCTTTAGTGACCACCCACATGTTAAAGAAGTCCCAGATGAGACCTACTTTTGTGTGATTTGCGTCAGCCATTATCTTCAAAAGCATGTCTTTATAGACCACTTTACCATGAGATTCCAACAAGATAGATACGTTACTTCCTTTTGCATAATCAGCTAAAGTAACTAAACCTGAAATGATTAAATCAAGGGTCTTTTCTACCGATTGATCTGGTGGAAGGTCATCGGGAAAGACTCTGATAAAGGGGCAATCAAGCTGTTGGGCCAGATCGATATACCTTTTAGCTTCATCCAAATTTGACTTCCTTTTATCTTCATTGGCAAAATGCAAATTGGCTGAAGAGCCCAGATTGATAACTTTAATGTCATTGTCCTTCAATAACCTTAAGGTTGACGGTAAATTAGATGTATTAAAATCAGGACAATTGGGTAAAAACATTTCTCCTTTCAATCCTCTTATTTCAAATCCTTTATAGCCATTTTCAACAGCACTTCTCACCACCTGACTTAAGGTCCAGTCCGGACAACCTAAAGTGGAAAAAGCCAGTTTGGGTGATTTCTTATTTTTTGTTATGAATGAATTTAAGGCAGTCAGCGCAACCAGACCGGCACTGGTTTCTAAAAAGCTTCTGCGTGTCCATGTTTTCATTCATTCAAAATTAAAGACCTAAAGAAGTGGCATTAAAAATACAATGAGGATCTGGTGCCTGGCCATGTAATACGGCCAATACATTTTTAACCGTACTCAGGCACATATTTTTATAAGTAGTTGCTGTTAAACTACTTACATGGGCGGTTATAAAGGATTTAGGATGAGAAATCAAGGCATCGTCGGCGGTTGGAGGAGGCGAAAAGGGGACATCGGCACCATAACCTGCTAATTTACCCGTATCCAAAGCGCTTAAAAGAGCGTCCCTGTTAACCAATGCACCTCGGGCGGTATTGATTAAAATGGTTCCCTGATTCATTTTATTAAAAACCTCCTCATCAACGATATCTTTCGTTTCTTCATTTAAAGGAAGATGTAAAGAAATAATATCAGCAGAACGAAATAGCGTTTCCTTATCGACCAAAAGATATGGCACTTCTTTGTTAGAAGGCGACCAATAAATGACCTTCATACCAAAAGCGGCAGCGATATTAGCTACCTTTAACCCAATATTTCCCAAGCCAAGTATTCCCAGTGTTTTTCCGTTAAGTTCATCACTTTTAAAGGAACTTCTGGAGGCCCAGTTTCCATTTTTAACCGCGGACAAAGCTTCAAACAAGTTCCTCTGTATGGTTAACATAAGAGAAATAGTATGTTCAGCAACCGTTGAAGCATTTGAACCCGGCGCATTGATTACCTTAATTCCCCGTTTTGACGCTTCAGCCACATCCACGTTATCCAGGCCAACGCCACAACGAGCCGCTACTTTCATATTTGGACAGGCGTCATATAAAGCCCTATTTACCTGACCAATCCCCCGCGTAATTACCGCATCTATTTTTTCAAGTATATCGGCGGCGGGCATACCTTCCCAAGCCAGGTGCAATTGAATATCCTTCTCATTTTTCAGTAATTCAAAAGATTCATTTTCAATGGTTTCCAAAAGCAAGACATGCATCATAAGCTGACTTTTTTCTATGATTCTTTATTCATTATGATACAATGTTGCATCTTTTGATTTATACCCACGGAAATCATTCCTACCGGAAACATAGATTCCCGCTTGATACAATTCATCGTCAAAAATGGCAGGATCAATTTCAGTACCTGGTTTACAGGACAATTCAATGAGATTTCCTGAAGGGTCTCTAACAAACATCTGGATAGGACCAAAAGGCAGTTGCCTTACTTTTCCCCATGGATTGATGTCAATGACCCCTAAGGCTTTCATTCTCCAGAACACCGCATTAATATCGTCCACTTGCATACAAACATGACCTCTGAAAGAATAAACATCATCCCATTCGGTCAAATGAAGTTGCTGGGTCTCATTAATCTTAAAAAAAGCAGTGGGATAATCGAATAGGAAGGCAGGAATAACTTCCAATCCCAATTCCTTTTCATAAAATTCGCAGGCTTCCTCCAAATTTTTCACAACGAGCGCCACATGATTTATACCGATTGCTTTTGACATAGCGAATGTAATTTAATGATTAATTTTCTGTTTGAATTCGTGGACAAAGTCCCAATTGGGCGTTAAGCCAAGACCTGGTGCCGTTGGTGCGGAAATCATACCATTTTCAACGGTAATTTTCTCATTCACAAGGTCATACATCATAGGGTTACCTCCTAAAGAAAACTCAATGACTACTGCTGCAGGCGCTGCGAAAGCCACATTAACACCGGCCATAAAGGAAAAAGCAGAACCCCAGCAATGTGGCGCCAGTTCCAGTTGATAGGTATGTGCCAAATGGGCTACCCTCATCGATTCGGTGATACCCCCAATAATGGCGGAATCAGGCTGCACGACATCCATGGCCCTTACTTCTATTAAATCGCGGATATCGAAAGCGGTAAATTCACTTTCACCCAAAGCAATTGGGATGGAAGTAGCTTGGCGAACTTCAGCGGTACCGTGACGATTATCGGGACTGATAGGTTCTTCAAACCAATATAAATTACAATCTTCAACCCCTCTACAGAACTGTTTTGCTTCGGGCACGCTGAAAGTACCATGGGCGTCTGTCATCAATTTTATATCAGGACCAATAGCTTCTCTGGCCGCTTTTACGCGTTTCACACTTTCGGCTACGGTTTGATCCATGATGCCAACCCTCATTTTTACCCCGGAGAAACCCTTCTCAATATAACCATTCAATTGGTTTCCAATATTGTCAGCGGTTGCCCACCCGCCACTGGCGTAAGCCTCCATTTTATCGCGGCAGGCACCACCCAAAAGTTCCACTACGGGCACACCAAGAGCCTTTCCCTTTAAATCCCAAAGGGCCGTATCGACACCGCTCATGGCGGAAATAGTCAATCCTCTTCGTCCGAGGATAGGAAATTTCCTACCTCTGCTTAGGGAATAATGATCACGGGTACCATTATATATATGTTCCCAGATTTTTGAAATCTGACGGGCGTCTTTACCTAAAAGAAGCGGTTTTATTTCATTTTCAACACAGGTAACAATGGAGGCACAAACGCCTGAGGAACCCACCGCTGCTTTAGCCTCACCAAAACCTTGCAAACCTGAATCGGTGGTAATCACCACCAGCGTCATATCAAAATCGGTCAACAGACCATAGTCGGAAAAATGTTGTTTCTCCTTAGGTATGGGGCATCTGAGCCAGAAAGCCTCTACATTCGTAATAATCATATCAGGGGTCTTAGGGTTTCAACAGATTTTCTGGTAAGCATAGAATAAAAATCTTCCGTAACGGCGGAACTTCCATGGTCTTCAAGGAATTTTTTCGCTTCAGGACTTAGCCCCTGAGGATTTTCCTCTATAGAATTGGGATAAGGATTTGCGGGAGTACGGTCCAGCGGAGAGCAAAATTCGACAGAAAGCACCTCATTATAACCAATTTCCCTAAGTGTTGCTACTATTTTCTTCCAATCTAAACGTCCCATGCCGGGCGCCATTCTGTTATTGTCAGCGACATGAAAGCCTACGAGTCGACCTTTTGCCCGTCGAATCGCTTCAAACATATCGTTTTCCTCAATATTCATGTGAAAAGAGTCCAGACAAACACCACAATTCGGACCGACGGCTTCAGCCAATGCGAGCGCCTGATCTCCCCTGTTAATAAAATAGGTTTCGAATCTGTTGATAGGTTCGATGCCGAGCAGAATACCTACACTTTCGGAATAGGCATAAATTTCCTTCATACCTTCCACGGCCCATTCCCACTCCTCCTCGGGTCTTCCGTCGGGAATAATTTTTCCAACAGTAGCGGGAACCACGGACACCATTTTGCCATCTAATTCCTTAACCATGGTCACCACATCTTTAACATATTGGACCGATTTTGCCCGTTGCGCCTTATTTTTTGCCAACAAATTTCTATCTTCCAACATGAGGGTTACCGATCCCCAGCAAGTCATATTATGATCTTTCAAGAGTTTACCCACGTGTTTCGTATCATACGCTTCGGGCGTACCTTGAATTTCAATTTTTTCATACCCCAGCGCAGAAATTCGTCCAATGGTTGTTTCAATGGATTCTGCTCTCATCCAATTGTGAATTGATAATTCCATTTTCGTCTGTTTTTTTTAAATATTACCTTTATCCCTTTTTGGTCATTTTACTTTCCAACGGGTGCATTTTCAATAATTTAGTACTTTGGTAAAAGGATTGCTTTTTACTCAATGTAGCCCTAACTTCCTTTACAAACGAGGGTTGAATAGGAGAAGCGGTATTTCCAAAAGAATTCCTTATATAAGTGGCCACTGATGCAACATCATCGTCACTCAATCCTTCAAAAGGCGTCATTGGAACCATTCCCTCATACTGCTTACCATTTACTTCGATGGGGCCCATTAATCCTTTCAAAATAACTTTAACCAATCGAACCTGATCACCAGTCACCCACTCTGTTCCGGAAAGCGGTGGAAAGCCAGATGCTGTCAGACCATTTCCATCGGCCTGATGACAAGTTACACAATAACCTTCCTTACTATAGACTTCTTTTCCTTTAGAAAACAGCGCCAAATCATCCCCTTTCAAATTCGTCTCTACCTTTTTGACCACTTTAGGTTTAATCACCGCCACTCCATTCAAATGAGCAACGGCCGTTTCATAAGCATAGACCATCCATTCGTCCAGAGTCTTCATTTTTGCAGCTTCCAGGACCATCCTTCCCTTTGCTTTTTCCAACCAGGAAGCGGCAACGATAGCCCCTAAACGCACTCGTGGATGATCATCAGACGCAGCTTGTTTTAGCCATTCAGCTTGATTCTTGACCTGATGTTCGTTAAAACGAAGGACTTCAACAGCAGCAGCTCTGACACGATAATCATTTGCCGAAAGTAATTTCTTCAACAAAGGCTGATTCACCTTATTCAAGCCCCAGCTCACCCATAAACCTTCTAAAAGATGATGCTCATATCGGGCGTCTTTGGTATCAAGGGTCAACATCCATTTATCCATTTTTGCCAACACCTCGTCTGCATTTCTGGCTCTTAATTCCCTTCTGGTTCTATATCTGGAACGGTATTCTGGCAAAGTCAAATTTGAGAGCAAAGTTTCAATAGAAGCCCCGTCAATTTTTGCCGGAGTAACCAAAGGTCTTGAGGGATAGGTTATCCGATAAATACGACCATGGACATGATCTCTCAAAGGGTCTCTGGCATTATGTTGCATGTGTCCGATGAGAATATTATGCCAATCTACGAGGTAAAGCGAACCATCCGGAGCAAATTCCATGTCCACTGGCCTGAAATTCCTATCGGTACCTACCACCAGATCTTGCCTGTGTTTTGTTTCATAACCGGTGCCACTATCCCAGATTTTATGCTGTTTAGTCCCTAAAAATCCTATAGTATTATTGATGAGCATATCTCCCTGCACTTCTTGCGGAAAATGTCTGCTGGATACAAATTCTAATCCGGAAGTAGGTCTTACCAGGTGATCTTTTTCTATGAGCTGCTTTCCCTTGTTGGTCGCTTCACCATAACGGGGCAAAACAGTGCCCGGAGTCATCCAGCGGACATCGGGTCCGGAAGTTTCTGCAAAAAAGGGCTGTCCCCATTCATCGAAAGCAATACCCCAGGGATTCGGAATAGATAATTGAGCTATCCTGTCCAATTTGTGCCGTTGCGGACTGTATCGGTAAAAACCTCCATTGGTAGCCCTTACCGTTCCGTAAGCCGTTTCGACATTGGTATGTAAAAAGACGCCTTCCCCGGAATAAATGGCGCCGGAAGGATCGGCACAAAAAGCACTACTATTATGGTGAGTATCATGGTCATCGAAACCACTCATTAAAATTTCTTCTTTGTCCGCCTTATCATCTCCATTGGTATCGGTGAATAATTTCAGGTTGGTACCTTGGGAAACATAAACCCCTTCAGGAGCAAATTCAAATCCCAGTGGAAGGTGCAAACCATCTACAAATACCGTTTGTTTGTCTGCCTTCCCGTCGTTATTGGTATCCTCGAGGATAATTAATTTATCGTTAGGTTTTGAATCTCCTGGTTTATAATGTGGATAACTAGGCATGGTAGCCACCCAAAGTCGTCCTTTATTATCAAAAGACATTTGCACTGGATTTGCGAGATCCCTGAATTCAACCTCCGAAGCAAATAGTTCAATTTTATACCCTTCCGGAACTTTTAATTTAGCTAAGGCATCTTCACCATAGAGGTATTTTAAACTACCATTCTGTTCCGGATTAAAATTGGTTTTAATCTCAGGGAGACTACGGGTATTTTTATCCGCTTCCTGTAAATTTGTTTTCTCACCTTTTTGGGCAGCCAGCCAAATAGCCTTATCCCTGATGGTAAGCATTTGTCTGATTTTCTCCAATTCAGCAGGGTAATTATCCGGGCCAAAGGGATCATACCTTCTGCCATAGACATGCACCCCATTTGGTATCTTATAATCATTATGCCAAAGCCAATTTTTTTCCATCACCATATCATGGATTAATGCTCTGTTTGCTTCCGCTTTTTTAGTTGCTGAACCAAAAATTTCGTCTGACAAATAGACAGCCAATTTTTTATATCCATCACCATTAAGTTGCATCCCATCGATAGTCAAAGGTTTATCCGTTTCCGCATACCATTTTTTTGATGGTGTGAAGGCATCTACAAAACTTACATTGTTCTTATCTGCTACCTCTTTCATAGCCTGGGTATATAACCAGATATTCTCATTTTGACTATCACCTTTTGGTACATCCATCAGGTGAGTTACATCCTGATAAGCTGTTGGAGAAACGATAACCAACTGAGGAGCGGAGACCCCATTATATTTTTGACTGAGGGTATGCTTTATAAATGCATCCAATTCATTCTTATAATTTTCCAGATTTTCTTTACCATCAAAAGATTCGCTAAATCCAAAAAAGGCAATAATGATATCCGTTTTTAGGTTGGTCAGCCACTTATCCGGGCTGTCAAAATGTCCCTCACTATCGGATTTTTTAGCAAATTCAGATTGGAATTTTTCTGCACCCGGAAAAGCCCAGGGAAGATTCCTTGAGGCATGAGGCCTAAAACCAGGCGTATCTCCTCCGTCACACATATTGCGGATAATCAACGACTTTTCTGGATAACGGACATACATTTCCGTTTCAAAATGACCATAATTCATCATTCTGGAACCCAGGTTACCTCCGATCAGAGAAATATGGGCACCATTTGAAATTTCTATGGTATCATCCTCAAAAAAGTTAATCAAAGAGACAAACAAGAGAACGATGAATATAAATGAATAAAAAGATTTGTTTGGGTTAAACATCTTGTACTGATTTAGCATAAATATTTTAGAATGAGATCATCAATCGTTGACCATACCTCTGTACGGCACATTGATATTGAGATTACCTTTCCATTTTTTGGGAATTTTTAATCCCAATTCCCAATGGATGGCATTAACTAATAAACGTTGAAAAGATTCGACGGAAAAATCTTCAGGATGCCCCATCGTGGTAGTAAAAATTTTTGCTCCGAACGAATTGGTACCTACCCAGGCGACAGGATTTTCGATGGCTGCCCTTTCAGGATTTACCGCTTTTCCCATGAGTAACCATTCAGAACCTTTTGTCGGATAGTCAGGTAAGACCCTGTAAAGCCATGATCTGACATGGAAATTGGGTTCAACACCGGTCAAAATGGGATGATTTTTTGCTTTTTCAATGACAGAAACATCTGTAGAACTTTCATGACCATAGTGGGTATGAGCTGCTTTTCCACCCCATCCTGGAGGAGCATTCAATGCGAATTCACCGAAAGCATTCCATTTTTCAGAAGGGTGATTTTTAGGAAAATTAAAAGCATGCGTAGTGGTACGGAAACCCATGACCGGCTTGCCTGTTTTCAGATATTCTTCAATAAGCGCCAGTTGCTCAGGAACCAATTGCCTCCAACGCAGATAAAAAACGGCAAGATCTGCGTCTTTAAGTGCTTCCAGTCCGGGGATATTTTTTTCACCATTTTGATTGGGAAATGAGGTAAGAACCTTAGTTTGAAAATGATATGTTTTCTCAAGTTCCGCGGCCAGTAAGGGCAAGGTTTGCTCCCCTCCATATTCGTGATCACCGGCAACAAAAACAATCAGCGGTTTTTTTTGAGCGACCGCTGCATCCATAAACAAGATAAAAGCCAGTAGAAGAAATATCCCCTTTTTCATACATTAGGTTTTAGGTGAAAGTTAAGAGAATAAATCTCCCAAATGTTACCCAAAATAGCGAAAATTTCATTAAAAGAGATAAATAATTTGTATAAATCAATCCGCAGGAATATTTTCAATTGGATTAATCGCCTGACCGAAGGTAATCAGATTATTATCCGGATCGAGCAGTGAAAATTCCATTTGCCCCCAGGGTTTCCGCTGCAAAGGTGCATTTGGATGAATAGTTACGTTTGCGTCTAATAATTGGTTATACAAAGCCTCAATCTGGTTTGTCCTGATATAGATTTGCCCATAATTTTCCAAAGGATCCAATGTTTTGAATTCAAAAAAATGAATTTCAACACTGTCCTTTTCGAGCAACAGATAATCGCCATAATCTGCCATTTCCATAAAGCCAAGTTGACCAATATAGTAACTTTTTGTCTGGCTTTTCAAGCGCATGGGCAATTTGGGAATGGCTTGTGTGAGCATTTGTGGACTATATTATTTGACCAAGACTTTTAAAAAATGTTTCAAAATAATGAATTAGTAAATCAAAATATTCAATATTAACGAAAACAAAGATAAATCAATAATTTTTTTATTTTTGCAAGGAACTTTTATAACTAAAAACATAGTAACATGGCAACTTACAAAGTAGAAGAAATAGAGGGGATTGGTCCCGTTCTTGGTGAAAAATTGAGAACGGCGGGAATCAATACCGTTGACAAATTGCTTGAAAATGCAGCGACTAAAAAGCAAAGACAAACTCTTGCTGAAGAGACTGGTATCTCTGAAAAGCAAATTCTTAAATTCACTAACATGGCCGATTTATTTCGCCTGAATGGTGTTGGTCAAGAGTATGCTGAGCTATTGGAAGTAGCTGGCGTTGACACCGTTCCAGAGTTAGCTCAAAGAAATGCAGCCAATTTAACCGCTAAAATGGAAGAGGTTAATGAAGCTAAAAATCTGACAAGAAAAACACCTTCTGCTACAGAGGTTGAAAAATGGATTGCGCAAGCAAAAGAATTACCCAGGGTCATCGAATATTAAAACCCAAACAGGTAAGGAGGGAAATAATTATTCCTTCCCTACCTTTTCATACTCGCGCGAAACCTCCCGCTAGAAACTCCGCGAAACACTTCGCCCGAACGCTGCGTACACCGCGTCAAAAACCCCAACGCTCGAAATGCAAACTTTACCTATTAAATATCAATATTTTAATTCCTTTAATATGGATAACTCCTCTGGGATTGATTGATCCTCTTGTTTTATTTTTTTATAAAGGTGGGATGCTGAATAACCCGTAAATTTCGATATTGTTTCTATAGTAATATCTGGATTTTCAAGGATTAAAGACCTCGCTTTTAACACTTTTATGGTATTTATTAAAGCTCCTGGAAGGACCTTATAATTTTGATCTAAATATTTATAAAATATTTTTTTACTCATACCCGTATAGCTCAATAAATCTTCAACCGTGACAGAATGTATATTTTTCTAAAATAAAAGCACCCAAATCAAAAAGAAATCTGTCTTTATCTGTATCACTCCATTTTTTATGCACAGGCACATTTAAATCCTTGGTTTTAGAAAAAGTAGGTTTTCTTTTAACTATTAAAAAAATCATGGATACAAATACCAATATTAATAAAATGAGTAATGCCTTAAAGTTATCTACAAAAATTCCAAAACTGATGATAAGGTCTGGAAAATCGAGTGGATCAAAAGAGTAAATACCATTGATACTTCCAAAATAAAATAACCCATTGTATTGATAAGAGGAACGCTTATTGAATTCAATTTCAGGAAAAAAAACTTCCGTTTTTTCAAATGTATTTCCAAATCGATAAAGACCTGATGCTGTACTAACCCAATAATAACCATTATTATCTTTTTGTATAGCATAACATTCTAATGACTTTATTTCCTTATTAAGAATTTTTTCTTCCAGTTTTTTATTCTCGGAGTTGTAAACCCAAAGACCAGTTTTTGTTAGAACCCAAAAATTCACACCAATTTTAGTAACTAAATTGGTGTTTAAATCAGGTAAAAATGTACATTTCCTTACTTTTTTTCCATCAAATATATAGATTCCATCATCTGTTGAAAGATACAGGAGACTATCAATAAACGAAATATCGTGCACTAAAAATTCTTTTGACAAAAAGGAAAAGGGGTATAATTGGGCAATTCCTTTAGAAGTGCCTACATAGATTTTATTTTTATACTTAATTAATTTTGAAATATAATTTGGTTCACCAATTTCATTGAAATAATTTTCAATGACCACTTTGTTATTATCCAAATTTAAATTAATTACATTTTTATCTGATGAAAAATACATAGAATGATTACTAATATCATGAAGCATTCCCTCTGCATTATATATATTTGGCAATATTCTAACCCCATTTTTGAATATCCCACTATAAGAAACTACATATAAATCTTTTTCAACAAGCATAATAGCTCTTGTTGATTGACCTTTCAATTCAATCTTAAATTTATTTTTTATGGTGATTTCATAAATTTGGTTGCCCCTGGCTATAAATTGTCTCCCGTTTCTTCCTTTTGCATGATAAATGAAATTACGGGAAGAACTTTCAGGAATAAAAGGTAACCAAAGAAGGCTTTTATTTCCCTCATTAATAAAATCAACATTATCTTTTACCGATTTAAAATATGATAATTTTCCATTGGCATAAATCAAGGCACCTTTATCATAGTTAGGATCAATCAACCAATATTTTTCACCGTCAAACTGATAAAGACCCACTGATGATTCAATGAAAATATCACCATTTTGGTCATTAGCCATTGATCTAATATTATGTGGAAAAGTCAGTGTTTTAATTACAACGGTATCTTGTCCTGTTAGCTTACTAATAGAAAAAAATAAACATACAGTAATAAAACACTTTAAAAAAACCAGTTTCATGAACTTAATTATACCTCCATTTTAAATAGGTAGTAAACATATATATATAATTTTATTTTTAATTTTTTTAATCCTAAATTATAATATTTAGGTTTTGTATTAAATTCACTATGATGCTATTAGAGGGAACATTAGAATAAAAAAAGGTTAGCCTTTGCAGACTAACCCTGAATCTAATAGGTATAAATAAATTATTCAATTTTCAGCATCCTAAAAACAACAATCTTCTTTTGATTTATCAACGGTTTTTTTTAGATAGAAAATCAATCTTTGAGGCAGCGGACAGATTGACCCTCCCCAAATCTAGAGAAACTATCCTCGTTCAAAGAGAGATTGCTGGCGTTCAGGACGCGGGCATATGCGCGGCCTGGGCTGCTGCTACTAGCACTCCAGAAATAACCTCTGTCTGCACCAGAGTCGAATGCACCGTGGTTGAGACCACTCATTTCTTTGCGAAGTCCACCTGGGAGACCGGAAAAGCCGCTTGAATTATTTCCAGGAACTACTGGTGGAAATAAAGCAACCCATAGAGTTGAAATTAATTTCATCTTGCCACCTGCAGCCGATAAACCGCCTAATTGTGATTCTAAGGCATTCCACTCATTACGTGTAGGAACGTGCCAACCTGTAGGACAAAGTTTCCTTAAGTCAGAGACAGCATACCAATTGTACAAATAGCCATAGTTCGTTGCATTGATCGGTGCATTACCATAAACGGTATATGCTCCTGATAGTTGGGTGCTCCAATTCTGCCCTCCAGTAAAACCATCTGCTCCTCCAGAAGCATCCAATAGAATAGCTGTACCATCATTGTACTTAGTAACTTTTAAGTTGCTTTTTGTCCAACACTGGGTGCCAATCAATACCGTATTATATGCGTTTCCATCAATGTCTGAAACAGTACTTGTACCGCAAGTAAAGGAAGGAGCGGGTGGGGTAACCACGCAAGGCACACCAGTACAATTCTCCAATGCTGCTTTTTTCCAGCGTACCTTTATTTCATCCAGATTAAAACTGGTACGTCTGTTACTAATCTCCTCAGCTCCTGGTAAACTTTGTTGTTCCACCTGACCGTTTAAGTTAACTAAAGTGATTAGGCTAATAGATACAATAAATAATATTTTCATGCTTGCTATTTAAAGATTATAAAATGCTTGCCAACGAAAGGCTAAATTGGTTTTAAAGAACAACTCGATGTTTTTAATTTTTCTGTGACAATGATAGTTTGTTTGCTAAATGTGCCTTAATGTTCCTATTATTATTTTAGGTCTCTAGGTTATTATTATTTTATACCCTTGGATTATTATTTTGTATCCTATTTTCTGATTTTATCTCCTTGGATTTTGACCCTACGGCGGAGTGTTACGAAGATTGCGGGGCTCTGCCCCTGACCGTTTATGCGAAAGAATATCTACGAATAAATATTATATCGAAAACTAATACGTACTCCATAATCTTGGAAATAATGATTCAAAAATTATTTACAGGAAATATGCCAAAAAAACAACCGTGTCCCCCAATATATATCAGGCACCCACAAGGGTTGCCCTACTAGTGACTCAATCTTCGTTGGAAATTATGCGCGCAGCAGCCAGTTATTTGAATCACGGATTTAGGGGATTTCAGGATTTCACTGTTTAACCATAAGGTCTCCGGTTTGAGTGGAAAGATTATTATTAGATGGTGTTTCATTTACTTGCTTTCACCGATGCATAACGCATCGGCGAAAAGAAGGGTGTAAAAAGTATCCAATTCACGAATAACCCTTAAGTTCAATCCGAAGACATTAGGAATAATCCGAGATTCAGACACTTTATTTACAGGAAATATTTTATGGAACCTGTCTGGGAAAAGATGATGCGTGCATCATCTCTACGGGGTGGTTACATAATCAGCTTGTACCAGATTCCGTTCGGTTTTGTTGAAAACAAGGCCTACCTCGTGTACCGATATCCCCTCTCTGTTCCGATATTTTTCCGCATAATTCCTTTGGATAATTTGCTGAAGGGCTTGATTATTTCCTTCAGGAAGGTGGTCCACTACTTTTATTTCCATTACATAAATATGGTTGCCCAAAAGGATCGTCATATCAGCTTGACCATGATTGGTGATGTCCTCCGGGATAATCTGTGCATTGAGCGAAGCGAAAAAAGCATAGAGAACTGAGGCATAGTAACCTTCGAAATTGGCCAGGACGTTATTAGTGAAATTACGCCAGGGGATACCTGCAAATAAACCTTTTATTGTTTTGATTAATGAAGTTACATCACCCGTTGATAACTCCTTCTTCATTTGAAGCCTGGAATCTAGCTTAAGTGATGTTAATCCAGCGTATCCACTAATAAATTGGCTATTGAGGGCTTGTCTTACCTCCCTGTTGGGGATTTTTAAATTAAATATTTGCTCCTGGTCGTCTATGTAGGTATCTTTGATGGTCAAATAGCCACTTTGAAAAAGGAGGGCTATAGGGTCAATATAGTCAACGTCAAAAGCATCCAAAACCTCACGAGTTACTTGAACATTCTCTAAATTGGGTAAAAAATACTGATGTTTCTTGAATAGTTCAATGAGAAAGGTAGGGGTGCCTGTCTCAAACCAGTAATTTTGAAAACTGAAATCTTCGCTTAAAAATAAGAGAATATCATAGGGATTATAAACTGATTCCTGACCTGTCCAGTTATATCCATTATACCATTTCCTCACCTTTTCCGGATCACTACCTGAGAGATGTTCACTGAAATATTCTTCAAGATCTTTGTCTGTATAACCGCAAATAGAAGAATAGAATTTACTTAGTGTTATATCTTTCAGCTGATTCAACCCACTGAATAGATTTACTTTTGAGAATTGGGTCACCCCTGTCATGAATATAAACTGTAGATTGGCATCCTGGCTTTTTAAAACAGAATATAGATTTTTTAATCCAGATCTTATCTCCTTTGCCATTTCTGGATTATGTATGTTATCAAGCAAAGGTTTGTCGTATTCATCAACCAATACCACTGCCCTTTGTCCATATTTTAATGCTGCTCCAGAAATAAGATCACCAAATTTACCAACCAAATCTGTTGAATCAAAAGTAACCCCAAGTTGTTCCCCATTCTTCCTCAATATATTCATTATACGAACATCCAATTCTTCCCGATTCCTTACTTCCCCCCCTGCAAAATCAAGTTTAATCACAGGATATTTCTTTGACCAATCCCATTTGTCGTGAATATACAGCCCCTCAAATAACTTTTGATTTCCTTCAAAAATCTCCTTTAGCGTGTCCACAAACAGACTCTTTCCAAAACGTCGGGGACGAGATAGGAAGAAACGACCCGGCTATTTTATTAGATTGAATGCATATTCTGTCTTATCGACATAGATACAATTCGATTCCAATAAAAAACTTAATGTACTTATCCCTAAGGGAAGATTTTTTAGGGCCATTTCAAAATATTTCCTTAAAGATACGTCCTTTTTAGAGACGATGCATATATACCCGTTCCGTAGACACGATGTCTAAAAAGATAGTTTTTTAATGCTACCTCCTACATTGAGCCAATAAGCCTTTGTGATGGCAAATTATAAAAACGAGTGATTTTCTAAGTATGATGACCGATGGATATTAGATTTTTCGATGGCTTTTATAGTTGAAATTTATCCCTAACACTCAGTTCTGAATCAGGATTTACAGGATTTTATATTGAAATATTTCGGGATGGATAGCCTGACAGTGGTGTGTCATTGTTCCACAAATAGGGAAATGCGTCTGTAACATGAAAGGACGAATGCGATTCGCCCCTACAATATGTTACATTTAGGAATAAACATTACCGCGAAACACTGCGCCTGAACGCTGCGTACACCGCGTCAAAACCCCCAACGCTCGAACTCCAACGCTCTCCCCCTCCGCTCGAAACACCGCGAAACACTGCGCCTAAACGCTGCGTACACCGCGTCAAAACCCCCAACGCTCGAACTCCAACGCTCACCCTGCCCGATCGAAACATCTATTTATTTTCCGGCCACTCCGTCTCTTTTTCGTCCAATGCCTTTTGGGCTATACCATCCAAAATCCCCTTTCCAAATTGATTCTTAAAACGCAATCTTTTTCGATAAGGAAAAACGGTAACTATTTCTCCGTTTCGAAGCCGCTCTTGCACGTCCTGCCAATATTTTACATCATACAAGTCCGCATGTTTTTCTAAAAACATTTTTCGGACATCCGACCTGCCAATCAAAAATTTAGAAAATTCCTCCGGGAAAATATCATTCTCACCCACAGAATACCAAGGTTCTGAAGCCCACTCGTCTTCATAACTTCTGGGTTCTGGAATTTTACGGAACACACAATCTGTTAAAAAGACAATTTCGTCATAATCGTAAAAGACAACCCGGTTCAATCGGGTCAAACCGAAATTTTTCAACAACATATCGCCGGGAAAAATATTTACCGCAGCCATGTCTTTAATAGCCCGGCCATAATCGGCAATGGCATCTTCTGCTTCTTGTAGCGTTGCAGATTTCAAATACATGTCTAAAGGAATCATTTTCTTCTCAATATACATGTGTTTAATTTCGATAGTATCCTGATTGATTGTAACTTTAGATGCACACTCTTTCTTTAACTCCTCAATCAATGCAGGATCAAACCGATTTAAAGGAAGCGTTAAATTTTCGAACATGTGACTATCCGCCATTCTACCTACCCTATCGTGAGCTGATACGAGATCATATTTTGATTTAACTTCCTGCTCTGTCACCATTTTTGGAGGACGGAATTTGTCATTAATCATTTTAAAAACCATCGAGTAGGAAGGAAGGGTAAATACCGTCATAACCATTCCTTTAACACCCGGAGCGATGACGAATTTGTCGGCCGATGCATCCAGATGACGCAATAATTCTCTATATAAAACGGTTTTGCCGTGTTTTTCAAAACCTATAGAATTATACAATTCCCCTAAACTTTTTGACGGCATGATAGTTTTTAAAAAATCGACCATTTCACTGGCAATATCAGTATCTACCAGAAAATAAGCTCTGTTATAACTAAAAATAGAACTAATATCATTAGGTTCCAACAAGAGGGTGTCGGCATAAATCCCCTCATTCTCATGAGCTAAGGGTATGATAAACGGATGAATCCTATCATCCAGATACATTCTTCCTACAATATATGCACCCTTATTCCTATAAAAAACCGACTTTAAAACTTCCAAACGGATATGCCGGAAATCACGCTTGTAGGTGCCTAATTTACGCCTGATGGTCTCCGCAATATAAAATACGTCTCGTTCCAGATTTGCCATTGGCGCATCAAAAGGAAAACAGGAGAAAAGCTGCTGTAAGGTATTTTCAAAATGAGATCCCAGATAAAAGGTATGATAAATGGGGATGGCGGAACGAAACTCCCTATACGTTCCCGTCGCATTCACAAACATGAGATCCTCATCGGCTCCTAACCCAATGTGACTATGCCTATAAATGGAATTAAAATACGTTTCTGCAATATTCCTGGTATTAAAGTTAAAGATCTCCTCCAGGAACATTTCCTTTATTTGAACCCAAACCTCATGCGTATTTCTCTCCGTTCCTAAAAAATGTAGTAACTTCTGCGTAGTTTCTCCTACCGACGTACGATAAATGGTCATCCTGAACTTTGCATCCTCTTGAATACCTACCCAATCCCGTTGTTCAAATCTTATTTTTGCTCTTTTAGTAATTCGCTTGAATACATGATAATACTGAATATAGGCATCCAGTATGGTGTAGGCGGCATCGTAAGGAATCAGCTTTTCAAACATATCGTCTTATTTTTTATCAAATTAAACTAATTTATTGGCTATTTTTTCAAAAATTAGCCGGCAATACAAAGATTTTCTTTAAATTACCCTAATATAAATCATTTTTTATGCTAAAAAACTATTTTCTCTATTCTCTCATCCTTGGATTTATGGTTTTCAACTGCGGTGGAAATAAATCACAATCAAACGATTATATCCAAATTGAACTTATATGGAAACATCATAATAATGCCATTGGCGATGTACCCGGAAAAGGAGAAATCCAATTGAATAATAAAGGTTCTATCCCTCTTCCTTCAAAAAAATGGGCCATTTATTTTAATCAGATTACCGGACCTATTCCTGAAGCTTCTTCCTTAAAGGGGTTGCGTTTGTCGAATGTTGTGGGTGAATTATACAAAATAGAGCCAGACCCTTCTTTCTCCGGATTAAATGCGGGCGAGAAAAAGGATTTTCCTTATACTTCCATAGAAGGGGTAACTTTTAATTATTCAGCCGTTCCACAAGGTGCCTTCCTCGTTTATGAAGATGAAAATGGAGTGGAAAAAACTAATCCCGTATCTATAGAAATAGTCCCATTTAAAAGAAGAGAGCAATTTCAGCTTTCACCAAAGGACAACAAGCCTTTACCCGACGCATTTTGGCGCTTTGATCAGCAAGCTGGGGTATCTTTATTGTCCACCGACAAATTACCCCTTATTTTACCTACCCCTGTTTCCACCACTTTACAAGGCAGTTCCTTTACCCTTTCCGGGAATTCGAAAATTGTAGCTGGAAAAGGGCTAGAAAATGAAAAAGCATATCTCCAAAACTTCATGGATCCATTATTTTCCAAATCAGGTGGAACCAATAATACGATTACGCTTAAAATAGGAAATGAGTCAGGCATTGAAAAGTCCGGCGCCTATCAACTTGAAATTAATAAAGATCAGATCACAATTATTGGCAAAGATGCACAAGGGGTTTTTTACGGTATCCAAAGCTTGATTCATCTATTCCCATCTCATGTATTTTCAAAGGAAAATACTTCGCTTTCATTGCCTGGTATTCTTGTAAAAGATGCTCCCCGATATGAATACAGAGGTTATCATTTGGATGTAGGTAGAAATTTTCATTCCAAGAAAACCATTTTACATTTACTGGATATTTTGGCGCATTATAAGATGAATACTTTTCATTTTCATCTTACCGATGATGAGGGTTGGAGAATTGAAATACCTGGCTTACCCGAATTAACCGTCTTTGGATCAAAAAGAGGCTATTCAATGGATGAAAAATCCTTCCTGCAGCCTTCCTACGGTTCCGGTCTTTTACCCGATGCCGATAAATCATCAGGAACTGGTTTTTATACCCGGAATGACTTTATTGAGATATTGAAATATGCCAGAGAGCGTCATATTAAGGTCATTCCAGAAGTGGATATTCCAGGTCATGCTCGTGCAGCCATTAAAAGTATGGAAGCACGGCAGTCAAGACTTCAGTTAGATGGAAATAAGTCAGCTTCAGAACAATACAGATTATTTACCCCAAATGATAAATCTGACTATCGTTCTGTACAAAATTATCCGGACAATGTGCTGGATGTTTGTAAGGAATCTACCTATACTTTTATAGGTAAAATATTTGACGAGATCATTAAAATGTACCAGGATGCCGGTGTACCACTTAAAACCATGCATGTTGGCGGTGACGAAGTGCCTGAAGGTGTTTGGAAAGGATCTCCTTCTTGCCTCGATTTACTGACTCAACTACCAAAAGGGAATCCCAAAGACGTGCTTACCCAGTATTTTCTGAACCGACTCGATAAAATGCTGGATGAAAGAGGTATTCAATTAGCTGGTTGGGAAGAAGTTGCTTTAATAAGGATTCCAAAAAATCCAACAGGATTCAGCTATGAACCTAATCCTAAATTTACAAAAGATGGTTTCCTGGCCTACGTCTGGAATAGCCTGGGAGAATCGGTAAATCTTTCTTATCGTTTGGCCAATGCGGGGTACGATGTGGTATTATCCAATGTAACCAATTTATATTTTGACCTTGCCTACGATGGGCATCCTGCCGAACCTGGTTTAATATGGGGCGGATATGTAGATACCAAAACAGCCTGGCGATTTTCTCCAAATAATCAGTTTGCTGCCGTTTTAAAAGATAATCAGGGTAATGACATGCCTATTACCCAATGGGAAAATACCATGGAATGGCTGAAACCCGAAGGCAAAAAACACATCAAGGGTATTCAGGGACAGTTGTGGACAGAAACGGTAAAAACCAGTGACATGGTTTTCTATTATACCCTACCCAAATTATTAGGACTGGCAGAAAGAGCCTGGACCACGGAAGCAGCATGGGAAGCAAAACGATTTTCACCGGAAAGGGAGCAACAATTAAATGCCGACTGGGAAATATTTGCCAATAAACTAGGGCAAAAGGAACTATCCAAACTGGATTATATTTTTGGTGGCTATACTTATAGAGTACCTCCTCCAGGTGCCAAAATACTCAATGATAAACTGACCATTAATACCCCTTTCCCTGGTTTGCAGGTGAGATTCACGCTGGACGGAAAGGAACCAGCTTCAAATAGTCAGATTTATACATTGCCCATTACATTGAAAAAAGGTTCGCAAGTGAAATTTGCCACTTTTACTTCTTCTGGAAGAAAGAGCAGAACGGTGACCCTACCTGCTAAAGAAGGAGAATTGACCGATTAAAATAGACCGACACACTTATTGATTTTAAAGAAAAACGAATAAACGAAAGATGGATTTCAGTAAAAGACTTAACGCGTTAGATATTTTTAGGGGTCTCACTATTGCCTGCATGATACTGGTTAATAATCCGGGGGACTGGACCAATTCCTACCCCATCCTTTTACATGCTGACTGGCATGGCTGTACCCCAACCGATTGGGTTTTTCCCTTCTTTTTATTCATCCTGGGCGTTGCCATACCCTTTGCGTTAGGCGCAAGGAAAGAGGCTGGGGTGAATGGTTCAGGGCTAACGAAGAAAATCATTTCCAGATCTGCCATTATTTTCGCTTTAGGTCTTTTTATGGCCCTGTTTCCTAATTTCCGGTTCGTTGAAAGCGGTCCTGAAAGTGTGTTGTATATCCATTATGTCTTATTATTTTTCTTAATGACTTCTGTGTTTATACAGGCATCGGACGAGGCACTGCTAAAGAAGACGAATAAGATTTGGAAATACGTTGCCTATTTCACTGCATTTTGTATGCTGATTATTGGAATAATGTACTTCGATTGGAGTAATCTAAGAATTCCTGGGGTTTTGCAGCGAATTGCTTTAGTTTACCTCGCCGCATCCCTAATTTATCTGTCTTTCTCTATCAGAACTCAAATTTTCCTTGGTATATCTCTCCTTTTAGGTTACTGGGCGCTTCTAACGCTGGTGCCTGTTCCTGATGGTACACCGGCCAATCTTGATGCCGAAACCAATTTAGGCGCTTGGTTGGACCGATTTCTTTTGACTGAAAACCACCTGTGGGGACAAGCAAAAACCTGGGATCCGGAGGGAATTCTCAGTACTTTACCCGCCATTGTGACTGGGTTGATTGGCGTTTGGACAGGAATATGGTTGAAAGCACAACAATCCTGGCAAGAAAAACTGCGGAAATTAGCGCTTTGTGGATTGCTACTGGTAGGATTAGGACTAATATGGGATGTTGCATTTCCTATTAACAAGAAAATATGGACAAGCTCCTATGTCTTATATGTGGGAGGCCTGGCTCAACTCTTTTTAGCGGCCATCTATTATATTGTGGACGTAAAATACTGGACATCGTGGGGTCGTCCATTCCGTATTTTCGGAACTAACGCCCTGTTTGCTTATGTGTTATCTGGCTTATTTGCTAAATTGATCAGCGCAATAAAATGGGGAGGACCAGAACCTGAAAAAATGATTTCCCTAAGAACCTGGCTATATGACAGCCTGTTTGTTCCTTATTTCTCGCCACAAAACGCATCCTTAGGATTTGCCCTCTTTAATGTTGGCGTTATATTTTTCTTTACCTGGCTCTTATATCGCAGGCAAATATTTTTGAAAGTCTAAGGAATAATTTTACCCGCAGCTCTCATCATTCTTAACCTTGCTTGACAGGCGTCTGCCTGAAAGGATAATTTCAACTGATTCGCTTCTTTAAGTGAAAGTTGGCTTTCCCTTAAGGTAGTCACTAAACCAGCACCTTCCTTAAATTTCAATTCATCATTCTGAAGAATTTGATTAGAAAGGGTGATGTTTTCATCTTGTTTAGCTATATTTTTTAAGGCTAATAAGTAATCATTTTGCGCGGTCAACCATTCATAAGAAAAGTCGGCTTGTAATTTTTCCAAATGCACCGATTGCCATTTGTATTCTAATGCATATTTCTCCTGATTTTTCTTTTTCAGTCCGCCATCCATCAAATTCCATTGCATGCGGACACCGCCAAAAACGAAAGGAAACCAACGATTCCAGACGGCAAAATCATTACTTAAATGCTGTGCATTCACATTGGTATAAAAATCGACCGTAGGTTTATTTATTTGCTCTTGCTTTAATTGATTCAGAGAAGCTATTTTCATGGCCATACCTGTTTGAAGCAGTTCAGGTCTTTTCAGGATATCATCCAATGGCAAAGCATCGGTGGTATTTGAAGAAACTTGATTTTTCAAATCGCCCAAGGGTTCAACTTCACTCCCCACGGGAAGGCCTGTAAAATAAGCTATTTCTTTACAACGCTGATGGTACTGCCTTTCTGAAATCTCCAGATTACTTTTTGCGATGGCCAGATCTCTTTTAAATTTCAATAAATCATTTGGCAAAATGGTACCATTCGCAGACTGGACCTGTGCAATTTCCATCCAATACTCCGCTTTTTTCAATTGTTCTTTGCTAATCTGAACAGCCTCTTTTTGCAACAATGCTTCAAAAAAACTTTTAGTCACCTGAAATTGAATCTCAATTTTTTCTTTTTCCCCATTAGATGCTGTTAATTCTATGTTTTGCATCGCGAGATCAACATCGGTCTTAAACGTAGGATCTACCAACCGATAGCTACCTTCAACACCGACCAAAGCATTAAAGCGGGTACCGAACTGAATTTCTCTATCTTCACCTGGTGTAGCACCTGTTTGAAAAGCAGCTCCAGGAATAATACTTGTTTGAAGCACAGGATTATATCTGACATCTCCACTGGCTTTTATCTGGAGAGACCTTCTGGCATTTAAAATATTTATATCTGCTTGAGCCTGATCGACTTTCAGTTGTTGGATAGAGAGTTCCTTTCTGTTTTTGATAGCCAGATCAAGGGCCTCTGTTAACGATAAGGTCTTAACATCTTGCGCTTGAATGGAAGAGGAAAAAAGAAGAAATAAAAGAAGGTATATAGAATGGTTCATAGAAAATAAAATTAAAGGATTAGCCACGAAAAACGGCAGAAGGTTCCAATCCTGTTATTCTTTTAACAGCAAACAGACTTCCCGAAAGGGCAATAAAGAGGGTAATCAATAGGAAAGTGAGTTCCAGCCAAAGTGGAAATTCAAAAATAGTACCTGCATTGGCAATGCCATTTTTGAAGCCGTTTACGAGGAAAAATCCAATAGCAAATCCAACTACTCCAAAAATCATAGCTTGGGTAATGATCAAGCGAGCAATATACCCGTTGGTGGCACCAATGGCTTTAAGCGTTCCATAATCGCGTAGTCTATCTACTGCTGCGGAATAGAGCGTCAGACCAATAATGACAAAGCCGACGATTAAAGCAAAAATGATGAGTGTACCGAAAGAAATAGCAATACCACTAGAAGAAAGCACGGTTATAACGGTTTCCTTTCTAAAATCGGCACTACCCCATGCTTTAACCCCATTCAAATTATTATTAATAAAATGAATGACCTGGGCTTCAGAAATATTAGGATTTTTCTTTACCAGATAAGCACTGACTTTATAATTTGGCAAATTTCCAATAGCTCTGGCCCTTTCGATGGTCGTGAAACCGACGACGCCACCAAAAGTCCTGTACCCCTTCGTATTTCCCGCTATAAAAACCTTTTTGCCATTTAATTCAAAATAATCGCCCTTATTAACCCCACCCAAGGCTTCTTTATCAAAAAAGTCGGTAAAAATAGCGCCATCCTGTATGAGGAGGGCAGGATTATCGGATGGAATAGATTTTGGGAAACCTGCAAATTCAGGATATTGGACACCGAAAAGATTCATGCCAGAAGATTTTCCATTAGAAAACTTTGCTGAACCGGCTGCCAGGACAATGGGATAGGCTTTATAGACGCCTTCAATACTTTCCAACTCTTTCCCTACTCTAATATCTAAAGGGGTTAAGGCGCCTGAATTGGTTGTTTTACTGTCCACCACCCAGATATATTCCGGAGCAAGCCGGACATAGGCAGCCATAGCATTGGTAAGAAAAATAAAAATACCAGCTTGCTGACCAATCAAAAAAACCGACAAAATAGTACCTGCCAGGGCACCAATCGATTTTGGTTTATCATACCATATAAATTGTAAGGCCGTTTTTAACATTGCGTGCTATTTTGTTGAATTATTTAAGTTGTATGACGCATTCCACTCTGGCACCAATAAGTACATTGGCCTTATCTCCCAGCTCAACCCTAACTTCACGTACTCTACGATCTTCCAGATCGTCGGGTTTCCCACTAAAAAGCGACTTCTTCTTTAAATAATTACCAACAAAAACGATTTTTCCTTTGGCTATAATCTCTGTATCACCCTGATTACGAATCCATGCATCTTGCCCAACGCTAACTTTATCGGCAAATAATTCATCTACCTCTGAAAGCGCCATCAAAACACCATCTGGGGCAAAATCACCCAGCGGAGTGGTATTTGTGAGGTAAGTTCCCGTGCGAACGCTCACCGAAAGAAAGGTCCCTGACAAAGGGGCTTTCACATTTCTGCGCTGTTGAATAGTGCTAAAATAAGCAACATCGGCCGTTAACTCATTAATTTTTATTTCCTGTTGTTCTACTGTCGCAATAGCCTCTTGTACTAATTTTTCATTTTGTTCCACCTGAAATTGGGTATTCTCATAAGCCTGTAAGGTTAAGGCATTCCCGTCCAATAATTTTTTATCCCTTTTCAGGTCATTATAGGCCTTTTTCAATTGAATTTCTTTGGTTTGCAAAGACTTTTTAGCAAAGGAAATAGCCGCTTTTTGGGTACCTAATTTACTTTTAGCCTGAGCTAATTGAGCATTTTCGATTTGACTGTCCAGCACAAGAATAGATTCACCTTTTTCAACATGCTGACCATCAACTACTAAAACATCAGCTACTACACCATTTACTTCGGCATTGAGGGTGCGTAACCTTTCCAAAGGTTCGATGGTTGCAATACCAACAATCTGATTAATCTCCATCTCATCCCTGAGCACCTCCTTCTTTTCATTTTTAGGTTCAGGGTCATTTCCGCAAGAAAAATTTAATAAGAGCAACAGAGAACCAAGCGTAAGAAAATTATATTTCATAAAAATTTATTTGCGATGTAAAAAAATTAATCGATAGGAATTTCAGAAACGATACCATTTTTGACCTCAACAATTCGGTCGGCATATTTTTTCAATCTGGGATCATGCGTAACAACGGCTACTGCTTTTCCCTGAGCGGCAAGGGCGCGCAATTCATTCATGACTACCTCCAAAGAATCCTTGTCCAGAGAAGCCGTAGGTTCATCACAGAGAATCATTTTAGGATTGGTTACTAAGGCTCTGGCAATGGCAATTCGTTGTTGTTGACCACCTGAAAGTTGTTTAGGCAAATTTTTTCTCCTGTCCGTCATGTCCACCAATTCCAAAGCCTTTTCAACCCTTTTCTTTGCATCGACCTGTTTGATTCCCTGTAATTTAAGAGGCATAAGTATATTGTCCTCAGCTGAGAGAGGAGCTAACAGATTAAAATTTTGAAACACAAAGCCAATTTTATGTAATCTTAATTTTGCCAATTCCTTTTCATTCAGATTATTTACCTCATTTCCGTCCACCACTAATTTCCCCACAGAAGGATATAAAACGCAGCCCAATAAAGAAAGCAAGGTAGTTTTTCCTGAACCTGAGGGTCCAATAATCAAGAGTAATTCACCCTCATTTAAAACCATATCTGTTGGTTCTAATGCGGTAATTCGTTGATCGCCTACCTGATAATATTTACCAACCTGCGAAAGTTTCGCAATCATACACATAAAATTTATTCATCTTAAAACTCAAATTGCTTTATAAATGTTTACATAAATGTTAAATTACAAACAAAAGCCATGAAAAATCAATTAAAATGGGTAGGATTTGGGCTATTAGCCGTTTTGGTTATTCTACAGTTTTTTCAAACCGATAAAACGAATAAGGAAACGGATCCTAATATGGAATTGTTGAGCCTGGTTCCCGCCAGTGCTGAGGTAGCCGATTTACTGGAAAGAGCTTGCCAGGACTGTCATTCCAATAAAACCAAATATCCATGGTACAGCTATATTGCCCCTGTTTCATTTTGGGTAAAACATCATATTGACGATGGTAAGAAGCATTTTAATATGTCAGAATTTGGAACCTATCCTGCAAAAAAAGCGGCACATAAATTAGAAGAAGGTTTTGAAGTTATTGAAAGCGGAGAAATGCCCATGGATTCTTATACCTGGATGCACCCAGAGGCTAAACTAACGGATGCAGAGAAAAAGGTACTTATAAATTGGTTCAAAGCAAGTTACGCAGCGGCAGAAGCTAAGATTGAGTAAGTCCAAGTCGTTGATGGAAATTAAACGCGCGGCAGCCACTGGTTTTGAATCAGGATTTACAGGATTATCCATAACGTCGTTGGATGGCCTGGTAGGATTATTATTAAACGATCCTTTCATTTCCTAGCTTTTCGCCGATGCGTGACGCATCGGCGGAAATACAGTGTAATACCTACCCAAGCTACAAATAACCATTACCCTCAAACCGAAGATATCCACCACTATCCGTGAAATCTTATAATCCTTAAAATCCGTGATTCAAAACCAGGTGTAAAGGGTAAATTTCAAAAATAAAACCTGTCGGGGAGAAGACGCGAAGCATCGCGTCTCTACAGTGCGGAAAATAAAACCCGATGCATAATGCATCGGCGGAAGGAAGGGTAAAAAGTAATCCTATACAAATAACCTTTACCTCCAAACCGAAGACGTTCTCTGTAATCCTGGAAATCCTGTAAATCCTGATTCAAAACCGAGCTAAAGGGGGTAATTTTCAAATATAAAACCTATCATAAAAAAAGGGAGGCAATCTTTTTAGACAGCCTCCCTTTTTTTATTTAATCCTTAAGAGAATTATTTATTCACCTCAAGAACAAAATATAATCCCTCCGCTGGTTCAATCGCATTGGAATTAGCATTTAATTCATTTTGTGGATAAATAATCCGCTCCGGATGCCTTGTTGCCGTGGCCCTGTTAAAAGGAATTTTTACTGAAATATCAGATTCTGATTTACGCAATCTTCTTAAGTCATTGAAGGTCATCCATGTGTTAAAGAAAGCAATATATCTTTCTTCAATAACTTCGCGAAGTAAAGCTCGGGCAGGATCAATTTTGTCTGCATTTTCTAATCCACCTGCTTCAAAATCAGCAGCAACTAAAGGATCATATTTTAATTCATCTGTCGCATTCAGTTTTCTAAACAGCTTTGCACCATTCAATTGAACCCTGTAAGCATTTAGAAAAGTTAATCCCGCACTTAAACCCTGTGTTCTCGTAGCGCATTCAGCCAAAGTCAGTTGATTTTCAGCATAAGTAATCATAGGCATTGGTTCAGTAATGGCAGCAAAACCCAAATTATTACCAGCATTTCTATCATCGAGTAATAAGAAACTTCTTCTGGCCGCTTCTCTTGTTTTAGCATTATTACGAGAAGTAGCTACTGCAGGATTCAAAAAAGTAGTTATTAAATAACTGGTTCTATTACCTAAATCACCCGTTCTACTACCTGAAAACAGGGTAAAAAGTAAGTTTTTATCTTGTAGATTATTTGATGCTAAAGGCCTGAATGAAAAGTTATTTTCCGGTTTGGAAATACCCTTTTGAGCGGCAACCAGCGCTTTATCATACTCTTTTGTCAATGTGAAATACCGAGCCTTCAAGGTATGTGCCGCTTCCAGCCATTTTGCGTTGTCCCCTGCATAGTGAAGATCTTCCGCAATGACTCTTTTTGTTGCACCAGTCAAATCAGTGATTGCTTCGTCAAGTAAAGTTTGAAGAGCTGCAAATACAGCTTTCTGACTATCAAATTTCGGGTCAGAAATTTCAGGATTAACTGCTTCAGAATAAGGTATATTTCCATAAGCAGCCGCTAAAGTACCTATTGAATGGGCCTCCATTACTTTGGAAATACCTACGAGTAACTTATCAGAAGGAACTGTCTTACGTATATAACGCATTTGATTTACAACCCCCTGGTAGGCATAAGACCAGAAACCATTTGATTCTCCGGAGGTTAATGCATACTCATATAATGACTTATAAAGATTTTGGTAGCCTACATAATGACCTGACCAAGAAGATACGATACGTTGTTCATGTCCGAGTTGAACCTGAATATTGGCTAGTTGCGCGCCAGTTAAAAAACCAACGGCTGAAACAGCTTCGATAGGAACTGCATTCGGATTATCATTAATCCCCTGCACAAGATCCTGACAAGCAGTACTATATAAAACAGTAGCCGCAAGTATGAGATATTTTATTTGTTTCATATTCTTAATATTTTAACTGATTAATAGGTAATTTGTAGGGTAAACAATACGGAACGTGTTCCTGGATTGGTGAAATATTCAATACCAAAACCATTAGATACACCAAACTGATTGGTATCAGGATCAATACCCACGATATCCGTTTTCAACCAAAGATTCCTACCTGTTAAAGAAAATACAACAGAACTCAATTTTGTCTTTTGACGGAAAGCAGGTGAATTCAAAGAATAAGAAAGACTTACCTCTCTCAATCTTGTCCAGGTAAAATCAGCGATAGCTAATTCATTGATAACACCGTCACCTAAACCGCCACCAAGACCTGTGTACCAAGCCTGATCCTGTAAAACGGGTCCTGCACCATAGTCAAAAATATTACCTCTCACTGTGGTACCTGAAGGAAAAACTTTTCCAGTTACGTTCTTTAATTCCTGCGTAAGCGTTACTAAATTACCCACATCGGCATGTGTTCCAAAATTTCGCAAAATGAAACGCGTTCTTTCGGCAAAATCTCCCCCTTGAGAATGTTCAAATAAGAGATTGATAGACAAATTTTTCCAGTTAGCTCTTACACCCATTGCACCGCGCCAGTCTGGATTAGGATTTCCGATAACCCCTTGTGTGGAAGCTTGTTGTGGAAAACCATTTTTATCCAATATAAAAGCACCATTTTCATCCCTAACAGCTCTTGTTCCCCAAAGGACACCCAGAGGCTGACCTTGAACGGCACGAGAACTTATAGATTGACCCGTTAAATCAATAGATTGTACCCCTAGGATATCAAGCACCTTGTTTCTGTTATTATTCCAGTTTCCAAAAATATTCAGGCCAAAATCCTTCTTTTTAATCAGGTCATAATCAACGTCAAATTCAATACCTCTATTTTCCATCTCACCTCCATTGGTATAGATAGACGTAAAACCTGTTGAGGCAGCCGTAGAAACATTAAATAAAAGATCTACAATTTTATTCTGATAGTAAGTGGTAGTTAAGCCCAGTTTATCATTAAAGAAACGTAAATCGAAACCAACTTCTGTTTCTGTTTTTATTTCAGGTCTCAAATTAGGGTTTCCCTGATTATTATTAATCCTAAAACCACCACCAAATTGAGAAGAGTTTAAAGGATCACTATAAGAGGAATAGACGACACCTCCTTCTGCCAGCGTTTGAGCTCTATGTGGTTGAGGCTGAACGCCCACTTTACCCCATGAAGCGCGCAATTTTCCAAAACTCAACACCTTGTTTCCCTTGAAACTTTCTAACTGGGTAAATTGCCACGCCCCATCAAAAGAAGGGTAAAAGAAACTTCCTGCTACAGAGGAAGCCGCCTCCATCGTAGCAGTCGCATTTAGGAAAAATTGATTCTTAACATTAAAATTTAAAACACTATAACCTCTATTTGACCTGACATAACGCCTTATTCGCTCTACGGAAGAGGCATCGTTACTTGTATTCAGCGCAGTGATAGGCTCTGGATAATCAACTAAGAAGCCGACTATGGAGGTATAATTAAGATCTCTGTTCTGATTATTATAGTTCCAACCTAAGGTTGCCAACATGGATACACCATCTGCCAAATTGAAAGACCCTTTTGCTATGGCATCAAAATTGAACTCATTTTCCTCAATATCATCTTGGAATAATTCTCCATTTACGGCACCTGAACTAAGTTTTGGAAAGAAATAAACCCTGTTATCCGTTGAGGCATCCAATCCACCTCTGAAGGTAAATTTCAACCAGGAAAGAGGATCTACATTTAACTCCGCATTCATCAAAAATCTATTGACCTCTGAGGTGTTTTTTTGATCATTTGTCACCCAAATTGGATTACCATAAGCTGGCTGCGGATATCCTAAATGACGGCGATATGCTCTGTGCGCATTAGGAAAAGCCTGTCCTGCGGTGTTGTAATAAGTTCCTTTATAATCGCGAATATCAAAATCAGGAGAATTACGAAGCAATCCCAGATATAGACCATCAATATTTGAACTTTGTTGAACCCTATTCGATGAAGTCTTAGTGTAAGCTGCTCGCGTAGTCATACTTAACCAATCGGTAAAAAACGTTTGATTATTTAACCTTAAAGTTGTTCTATCATAATCTGACCCTCTGATGATACCATCCTGGCTCAGATTTCCTAAACTAAAGAAGAAAGTGGATTTATCATTACCTCCGCTAATAGATAAGTCATTTTGAAGAAAATGTCCATTCTGGAAAACTGCATCAAAATTACTTTCATTAAAAGTCTCTTGCGAATTCTTCTTACTTACCGGATAATAAACGGTACCATCAAGTGCCTCAAAACGATCTCTGTTTGTAATAAACACATCTTGACCCCCTGCACGGGCAGATATCTTATCTCCCCATGATTGGCTGGCTGTTGCACTCCAAATACCATTTAAGCCTTGTCCAAATTTGTCCTGTAAAGGATGACGACGATTTATTTCATCATAAGAGAAAGAGCTGGTGAAAGAAATGGTTGGTTTACCAGATTTACCCTTTTTTGTAGTGATAACAATAACGCCATTCGCCGCTCTTGAACCCCAAAGGGAAGCTGCCGAAGCACCTTTCAATACCTGAATAGACTCTATATCAGCCGGATTAATGTCATTTAATCTTGATTGCTGAGAAACGCCGGCATCTGTTCCACCATTTCCGTTGCCATAAATAGTCGAATTGCTGATGGGCACACCATCTACAATAACCAAAGGACTGGATGAACCCGTAATCGTATTGGCTCCACGAATCTGAATGGTAGAACCTGCACCCGGATCACCATTGGAACGAGCGACCCTAACACCAGCCGCTTTTCCCGCCAGACCATTAATCAATCCAGTTTCACCTGAACGAACTACATCTTGCGTTGCAACCGTTGAATAGGTAGATCCCATTTGATCCTTTTTCTGGGTAAAACCTAAGGCACTGACAACCACCTCATCTAATAATTCTGCATCCTCTTCGAGGGTAACGTCAATCGTTGAGCGATTTCCAACCGATTCGGATTTACTTTTATACCCAATAAATGAAAACTCTAATACAGCGCTTCCATTAGGTACATCAATGTTGTATTTTCCATCAAGGTCAGAAACAGTACCTGTACCTGTTCCTTTGAGGATTACATTGACGGCAATAATTGGATTTCCCTTTTCATCAAGGATGGTTCCCTTTACCGTTTGTTGCGCGTTCAAACTTTGAAAAAGTCCGAAAAGCAACAGAAATACGGTGGATAAATTTTTAAACATAGTTTGAAAATTAAGAATTCGTAAATAATGCGAAAAAAGGAATATCAACTAAATCTATTAAAATGGACATCCATTTTAAACTTAGGATAAACAAAATTTATACAAAAGAACGGAAAAAAAAATTTGTTGTTACCTTTTGTTTAAATATTCATTAAATAAACATCATTTTTTTATGGTAGGAAAAATAAGGTTTCCTTCCCCTTTGGCACATAACCCTTCATAGCATCAAATGATTGGTATGTAAAATAAAAATGATTTATATCAATACATCTTAAGGCTTATGTTTTACAAATAGGTGAAAAACCAAATAAATAACATGAAAATTCGATATTTTCTGCTTACATTTAAAAACGATTAGTTTATTTAACCCTATTATTAACCGATGTATGAATCAACGTAAGGTTTACTTTTGGTCACTCACTGTGGCACTTGGAGGTTTTTTATTTGGCTTTGATACCGCCGTTATTTCCGGAGGAGAACAAGCCATCCAGGAATTATGGAATTTGAGTGATTTCATGCTCGGTCAAATGGTGGGAATGGCGCTATATGGTACTATTCTGGGAGCTATTTTTGGAGGCATTCCCGCTGATAAATATGGCAGAAGAACCACTTTATTCTGGGTGGCACTGCTTTATCTTTCCTCGGCCATTGGTTCCGCCTTTGCCTGGGATATTTATTCCCTAATGTTTTTTCGCTTTATCGGTGGTATAGGTGTTGGTGCTTCTTCGGTGGCAGCCCCAATGTACATTTCTGAAATTGCACCGTCTGAAAAAAGGGGTCAACTAGCCGCTTTGTTCCAGTTTAATATTGTTTTTGGCATATTAATCGCTTTCGCTTCAAATTATATTATTGGTGCAGGAGATAATGGCGGCTGGCGTATTATGCTGGGTGTTGAAATTATTCCCGCCGCTTTATTTACCTATCTTATTACCAAAGTGCCACGCAGTCCTCGTTGGTTAGTGGTAAAAAAAGGGTTGATTGACGAAGCCAGAGCCGTTTTGCAAATGATTAATCCGGAAAAAGCGGAAGATGCGCTACAGGAAATTATTCAAAGCGCTAAAGAAGATGAGAAAAAAGTAAAAGTGCCCTTTTTCACAGCAAAATATCGAAAACCTATTTTATTGGCCTTCCTGATAGCCTTTTTTAATCAGGTTTCTGGCATAAATGCTATTATATATTATGCTCCAAGAATTTTTGAAGATACGGGCATGGGCGCAGAATCAGCCTTGTTATCAACGGTTGGTATTGGCATTATTAATTTAATTTTCACCTTATTGGGATTGGTATTAATTGATACGTGGGGAAGGAAAAAGCTGATGTACCTGGGCTCATTTGGCTACATAATTTCCTTAAGCTGTGTGTCTTATGTATTTTTTACCCAAACAGGAAGTGGATCTCTTTTGGTTCCATTTTTACTATTTGTCTTCATCGCTTCCCATGCCGTAGGTCAGGGAGCGGTCATCTGGGTATTTATTTCCGAAATTTTTCCCAATGAAGTACGCTCTTATGGCAATGCCTTTGGAAGTTCTACCCACTGGGTTTTTGCCGCCCTGATATCGGCCTTTTTCCCCTTCTTTGCAGGAAAATTTGGCGGAGGATTTATTTTCGCTTCCTTTGCTTTTCTTATGTTTTTACAGCTTATTTGGGTATGGAAGGTAATGCCTGAAACAAAGGGAATTTCGTTGGAGTCTATTGAAAAAAAATTAGATTAACCCTATTTAATTTTCTTCCTCATGATTTTTGTTCTGCTCATTGCCTGCATCATACTTCTCGTTCTTTTAATCTCAGCATTAAAATTTCACCCATTTATTGCATTTATTATCGTTTCCATTTTTGGTGGCGTATTATTTGGTATTCCTATTGAAAATATACCTTCTGCCATTCAAAAAGGAATAGGTGATACGGTCGGATCCATCCTTATGGTGCTACTTTTTGGTGCCATGTCTGGTAAATTAATAGCTGAATCAGGTGCTGCCCAACAAATCAGCTCCGTTTTATTAAGAATTTCAGGTACTAAATACATTTCATGGGCATTGATGCTGACCGGCTTTGTTTTGGGCATTCCATTATATTATAATGTTGGATTTGTTTTATTGATGCCTCTGGTTTTTACCATCATGTATCGGGTAAATATGCCCGCTGTATATTTGGGAATTCCCATGTGTGCCGCATTATCAACCAATCATGGCCTACTGCCACCTCATCCTTCTCCTGCCGCTTTAGTCGTTCAATTTCAAGCAGATATGGGAATGACCCTTTTGTATGGCTTCATCATTGCCATTCCAACGGTCATTGTGGCGGGTCCTGTCCTTGCTGAATTCTTAAAGAAAATACCTTCTAATCCTATTCAGACCTTTAAACCCAGGGAAATCCCTGAAAATGAGCTACCTGGATTTGGAAATAGTTTATTTACCTGCCTTTTGCCCGTTATTTTGTTAGCAGCATCCTCTCTTTTAGGTATTATTTCAAATATGCCGGAAGGACTAAAAAAAGCCTTGGTTTTTGTGTCAGATCCAGGTATGCTTCTCCTCATTTCGCTACTTTATGGCACTTTTTCCCTTGGTGTTTTTAGGAAAATGAAAATGGGAGATATCATGGCTATCTATGGTGATTCCGTAAAGGATATTTTATTCATTTTACTCATAGTGGGCGGTGCCGGCGCATTGAAACAGGTACTAGTTGAAAGTGGAGTAAGCCAATCCCTGGCTGAAATAGTTCAACCCATGAATCTGCCCCCTCTGATCTTAGGCTGGTTTGTGGCAGGAATTATAAGGATAGCCATGGGGTCGGCAACGGTAGCGGGATTGACGACGGCGGGTATTATGGCGCCCATGATTCCCGTATTAGGAGTTGATCCCAATTTAATGGTGCTTGCTGTCGGTTCCGGTAGCCTTTTATTTTCCCATGTCAATGATTCTGGATTCTGGCTTTTCAAAGAATATTTTAATCTGTCTATCAAGGATACCATTAAATCGTGGAGCCTGATGGAAACCGTTGTCTCCGTAATGGGTTTGATTGGCACCTTAATTGTAAGTGCCATTATTTCATAACTACTTTAAAAAGCCCACGTTCCTTATGAAAATTTTTTATACCCTAATCTTTCTATTTTCCTTTACTTCAATCTTTGCTCAGACTTCATTTCCTGAAAAATGCCTTGGCATTTGGGCAGGCACTATGCACATTTATAGCAGAGGTTCGTTAGTTGATAGTGTCCCCATCAAATTAAATGTAACCAGAACAAATGCACCAGATACCTTTATATGGAAAACGGAATACCTTTCTACGAAAAATCCAATGGTAAAAGATTATAAACTCGTCATTTCAGATACTGGTAAAGGGGTATTTAAAACAGACGAGGGAGATGGTATTTCTCTCATCGATTATTTATTTGAAAATAAGTTATATAGTGTATTTGAAACCCAGGGTATTCTTTTAACCTCCACCTATGAATGGTTAGGAAATCAAATCATTTTTGAAGTTACCTCGGGAAAGGAACTGCAAACGACTAATAATATAAAATCGTATAGTGTGTTAAATCTCCAAAAAGCAGTATTGAGAAAAATGAACTAATTCATTATTGATATTTTAACACCCAAGCGATGGATTTGACCTGTAAATAAGACGTTTTCTTTCACAAGTTGTATATTAATCACACTATAGAATTCCTGAGCGAATGGCACAATGGCGACCGGTTTATCCATGCTGACTGCACCGTGTATCCAGGATTTTATTGTGCTTCGCTTTTATTCTATCGTCAAAGAGATTTTTTTACCTAATCCTAATTCTAATATTCTAAAAAGGGTAGAAAGCTGAATATCACTTTTTCCATTTTCAATCCTGGAGATAAAACTTTTTTTAGTCCCTGTTTTGATGGCAAGTTGTTCTTGAGTCATTTTTGAAAGTCTTCGTTCTTCTTTGATAAGCTCACCGATAGCAAAAGCCTTGGCTTTCGCTTCAAAAGCCATTCTTCCTTCTTCTCCAGCTTTACCGTACCTTTTTTCAAGGTGTTCGTCGAAAGTTGTTATTGAGCTACTTTTTTTCATTTTTATTTTGTTTGTTTTTTTCTTCAAAATATTCGGCTTTGATTTTCAATGCTTTGTCAATTTCTTCTTGAGGCGTCTTTTGAGACTTTTTTTGAAATCCGTTAAATAGCACTATCATATTTCCTTCATCAAAGCAGCAAAATATCCTGTAAATATTGCTGTCATAAGCTATTCTTACTTCATAGAGTCCGTCATAACCAGTAAGATGTGAGAAAAATTTTACTGGAATTCTCTCAAGAACAACCAATATATAAAGCACTTCATCAATCTTGCCTTTCACCTGTTCAGGAAGCTTGTCAAAAAAATAAATAAAATAGTCCTTATAGAAAATAAGTGTTCTTTTTTTCTCCATGAAGTAAAGTTAACGAATAATGGAACAAAAGAGTTGTATATGTGCAGAAAAACAGGGTATTCTTTTAACCTCCACATAAGAATAGATGGGAAATCAAATCATTTTTGAAGTTACCTCGGGAAAGGAACTGCAAACCATTAATGGTGTAAAATCGTATAGTGTGTTAAATCTTCAAAAAGCAGTATTGAGAAAAATGAACTGATTCAATGATACTTTAAAAGATTAAACTCGGCAAAAATATATGGGTTCCTTAACAATGACTTCTATAAAAATAGGGTGAATCTCAGACTACCCATACAATCAATCTACTTTACTTTTTCTTGGTGATGATCTGAATGACGCCGTTATAGGCTCTCATCCCGTATATCTGTTGACCCTCTGACCCTTTTATCACATTCACATATTTTATATCATTTACGTCCACAGCACTTACTGCCTCGTTATAATTATTTCCAATAGCCTGATTGTTAACAACGTATAAAGGACTATTATCTCCCGAAATAGAATTGGCCCCTCTAACCATAATGTTTACCTCCGTTCCCCGCTGATCTATCTGTAAACCTGGAATTCTCCTTAAATAATCGACAAGTTGGAGTGAATTATTGCTCCCTACATTTAGCTCATTAGAAGGATCAGCACTGCGCCCAACCTGAACAACCGTTTCCTTGTCTTTTTTAAGGGCTGCATTGGATTGACTACCACAAGAAGATAATGTAACAAGTATTCCAGCCAACAATAAAAGAAAACCATTTTTCATACCGCACATTTTAAATGATAAAAAACTAAATGTACAATAAATAAATTAACTCCGGCTAGAATTCCTTACACATTGAGGTTTATTGTCCAAAAATAAATTTAACCATAAAAAAACAAATACTGGGACATAACAAGCAACCAACCCCAGTGGCAAATGTGGAGGTCATTGCACCATAAGGAACAAGTTTTGGGTCAGTAGCAGCTAATCCGGCAGTAACCCCACTCGTCGTTCCCATTAATCCTCCATACGCCATGGCTGCCTGAGGATTATTTAATCCAATAAACTTTGCCAGAGGTGCTGTAAAAATGGTTACAAAGACCGATTTGAAAACGCCGGCAGCAATAGATATCGCTATCACTGAGGAATCAGCTCCTATTGCTGCACCAGTAACGGGACCCACAATAAAAGTACATGCTCCAGCGCCTATAGTAGTCAAGCTGACAGCGTCCCGATAACCAAATGCAAAAGCAATGATAACAGCGGCAAAAAAGGAAATAAACACACCAACCAATAGGGAAATGGCACCTATCCATCCCGTTTTTTTCATTTCATTGAGACTTGACCCCATGGCCGTAGCCACAACGGCAAAATCACGCAACATTCCACTTCCAAGAAGGGCAAATCCAGCTAACCCCGAAACATCCGAAATTCCTTTGTTTCCCCCCGTCCATTTGCCGCCAAAAAAAGCCAGAATTAATCCGGCAATAATAGCAATAGCAGCACCAGGAACCCTACCTTTAAGTATCTTAACACTTATTACTGAACTTATCCAGGTGACTACCGCCACAACAAGAAAAGCAACAATAAGAGCATTTACCGTCAGTAACTTTGGTAGAATTTCCATGATAAAATCTATTTTGAAAGTAATTTGATGATAACTGGAATACACAAGAAAAGTAATAATGTTGGCAATATACCCACCAATAGCGCCATGAAACCCTGAGAAAAAGCGGCAAAAACATTTTGTGTTGCCGACATAGCAATAATAATGGGAATATACATGGTACTCCAAAATAAGATACCCTGCTCCGTCGGTACAGGTAATAATCCTCTTTTTTGCAGCCCATCGGTACAAATCATTAGTAAAATCATGGAAAATCCAACGCCCCCTACATTGGCCTCAATACCCAGGAATCTTCCTAAAGATTCCCCGATAAATTGTC
>Ga0247833_1001449_pt1 | contig 38453 bp, 24 predicted proteins | sample LaCruzMarch2015__7_FD_187117 | JGI IMG/M metagenome (GOLD analysis project Ga0247833, IMG submission 187117) | Freshwater microbial communities from meromictic Lake La Cruz, Castile-La Mancha, Spain - LaCruzMarch2015_8m | ecosystem: Environmental > Aquatic > Freshwater > Lake | place: Spain...
ACGACAAATGTAAAGTAATTAACAGTAATCAACATCAATTAACAAGTTATCAACTCCCCCAGACCCCCTATTTTAAAACAAATAATAATACTAATATTGTTCTTGTCTAATAATGGGGTCCATCTTAGAATTAAGAAAAAAAAGTTAATACATAATAAAATTTAATTTCTTAATGGTTTTGTAAAAAATTAAAGGAATTAAAAAACGAGTTATTGCTTATTTCAAATAAACCCTCAATTTTAATTCAAACGGAATGGTACAACCATTTTAAATTCGGGAATGCTCACAGAGAATTCTTCTCCATCAACTAATCTTTCGAAAGTATAAGTTCCATCCATTTTACCGAATTCAGACTTTAAGTTGCAAGCAGATTCGTACTCATAAACTTCTTTTGGACGTAAAACAGGTTGTTGTCCAACTACTCCGGCTCCTTCCACGCTTCTATGTTCTGATATTGAATCAACTATATTCCAGTTTCTGCGTAGTAACTGAACATCGTAGTCACCAGTATTTTCAATCTTAATTTTGTAGGTAAACAAGAAATACATTTTTGCAGGATCAGAATATAGTTCCTGAAATTTGGTTTCAACTGTAACCCTAATGTCGTGTGTAACTTTTGTTATCATGATTTATCGTTTTGGTGATGCAATATTAAGTACATTACACCATGCAAAACAAATTGGTAAGCTCTGAACCCTTAGGTAGACGTGGCATTTAGATTTTGCTTCAGTCAATTAGTGAATTCAGATGACAAATATGCGAAAAATCTTACATATAAAAAACATCGATTTTAAAATTTACTGATTCCGAATAGAATTCAAACGCAATAAGCCATTCAATTCATCAAAATCGTTAGCAAAAGTCCTATTATAAAAGAGAATCATATAATCGTTCTCGGTATTGAAATAGCTATTTTCAACATAAGTTAGGTCTCCTTTTTTGCCATTAGAAGGTAAAAAAGCATAACAGTAATTATATATTCCTTGCTTAAGTAAGATGCGAGCTCGATAAGCTTTATTTGGGTAATCGTAATGAAGTTCAAATTCGTCTTTATACTGCCAATCACTTAATCCTCCGTAAATAAAAAAGGCACCATTAGTAAGAGGAGCTTCAAAAGGTAAAGTAAAATCGACCCAAGCGTAATCTGCATCTAATTGTGGTTCAGAGCCCTCAGTGTTTCTTATAAAGAAGTTGCCATTAATGTCTTCTAAGGTTTGATAACTTGAAAAGGTCCTGATTCCATCATTTAATAACACAGCTTCTACCAATGTAGAATCTCTGATGAGTTTCCTAACATTCATGCTATTCATTCTCAAACTTCTTGTGTCAGCCCAACGATATTCATTATTCCCAGGAAAACAATTTGTTCCATCATCGTAATTGTAATTTATCATCTTCTGGTTAATCGAAAATGGTTTTAACTCAATCGTATTGTCCCAACGCTGGTTTTGACGAATAATAAGCTTAGTAGTTGCTGGAATATTTACAGTATTTACTAAAGTAATATCCACAGCAACATCTATTTCTTGATGCGTATCTCTAATTTGAGAATCTGCAGGTCTTCTAATTATTGCTGAAATCTTTGCAGTGTTATTAAAGACCATGAATCTTCTTGTCAAAACTAAGTTATCCGGATCGCCATCTTCAAAAACCCTTAGAATGTAGTTTCCACTTATAAGGATTTTCATGTTTTCATTCGGGAATGTTAAATCGTAATGCAAGTATTGTTGTCTGGTATTAAATGAATAAGCAAAATCCTGAACAAAGTCTTGCTGCAAACCTCTAATTGCCCTAGTTTGCATTACTCCAGAAGGTGTCCAGTTTGCATTACAATGTTCAAGTTTGTAGTAAAGTTGACGTTGTGTTGGGTCCAAATCATCAAATTGAAGGTGCAACTTGTCATTGGAATTAAGCTCCAATATTGGAAAAGAACCATCAGTCCCTTTTAAATTGAGCATAACCGTTTTAATAGTTTCACGATAGACCCAATCCTCATAACGCATTTCTTGTTCAAAGGAATTTGTTGGTTTATTAGTTAATTCCTCTTTTTTTAAGGTAACAAATGGCTGACTTATTAATATTGAAGGAATATAAAAAAGACAAGAAAGTAAATAGGTTGAGATTTTCATAGCACAAAGTTGTCAAAGGTAACAAGGATTCTTAATGAGATTTCACATCTTTACCCCATGAATTTTATACAATTATTAGCAAGTACATTTAGTAAATCTGAAAAAGCAATTCAGCAGACTTTAGAACTGCTTCAAAACGGAGCAACAATGCCATTCATTGCTCGGTACAGGAAAGAAATGACCGAAGGAATGGATGAGGTGCAATTAGAAAAGTTTCAAGATTTATTAGAAGAGTATACCGCTTTTGAGAACCGAAGAAAATCAATTATTGCTGCTTTGACAGAAAGAGGGCAATTAACGGATTTGTTGTTAAGTGCATTTGAGAATGCTTTAAACATTCATGAACTGGAAGACCTTTATTTACCTTATAAACAAAAAAGAAAAACAAGGGCAACTGTTGCCAAAGAAAGAGGATTGGAGCCATTGGCAAAAATGATAATGAAGCAAGAGTTGGGAGATTTGTACCAAACCGCAAAAAGATTTGTAACAAAAGAAGTGGAAGATGAAAATGCTGCATTGGTAGGCGCAAGAGATATAATCGCAGAATGGATCAGCGAAAATGTTCCTTTAAGAGCAAAATTGAGGGCTCAATTTGAGAAACATGCTATATTAACTACAAAAGTTGCAAAAGGGAAAGAACTTGATGGTCAAAAATTTAAAGATTATTTTAATTTTTCTGAACCTTTGTATAAAATACCTTCTCACCGTTTTTTGGCAGTAATGCGTGGGAATGAAGAAGGGTTTCTTAGCTTTTCTGCATTGCCCGACGAAGAGAAAGCGATACAACAATTGAATTACGTATTTGTAAAAAACAATTCAGAATCTGCTGAACAAGTACAAATTGCAGCAAAAGACAGTTACAAAAGATTGATTGCCCCATCCTTGGAAAATGAGGTAATTCAAATTGCAAAAGAAAAGGCAGATATAGCAGCAATTCAAGTGTTTGCAGAGAATTTAAGACAGTTACTAATGTTGGCACCACTGGGCGAAAAGCGCGTAATGGGTATTGATCCTGGTTTTAGGTCGGGCTGTAAGATAGTTTGTTTAGATAAAGATGGAGCGCTTTTATACAATGAAAATATCTATCCGCATGCTCCCCAAAGTCAAGAAAAGCAAGCAATGGCGAAAATCAGTTCTTTAATTGGAGCTTATAAAATTGAAGCAATAGCAATTGGAAATGGAACCGCAGGTAGAGAAACAGAAAACCTTATTCAACGCATGCGTTTCGATGAAAAGATTCAAATCTTCGTAGTAAGTGAGAATGGAGCTTCGGTATATTCTGCATCTAAAATTGCAAGAGACGAATTCCCGCAATATGATGTAACAGTTAGAGGTGCAGTAAGTATTGGACGTAGGTTGCAAGATCCTTTGGCAGAATTGGTAAAAATAGAACCTAAAAGTATTGGAGTGGGGCAGTATCAACATGACGTAAATCAACAGTTATTGACACAGAAATTAAATAATGTTGTGGTAAGTTGTGTAAATCAGGTTGGCGTAAATTTAAACACTGCAAGCCATCATTTACTGGCGCATGTGTCAGGAATTGGGCCCAGTCTGGCGCAATCCATTGTTCAATATAGAAGCGAAAATGGAATGTTTACCAATAGGGCTTCTCTTAAAAACGTTCCTAGAATGGGAGCAAAAGCTTTTGAACAAGCTGCTGGTTTTTTGCGCATTCAAGAAGGAGATAACCCTTTAGATAATAGTGCTGTTCATCCCGAAAGTTATGCTTTGGTTAATAAAATGGCCAAAGACTTAAAACTAAATGTCTTACAGTTAATCGGCGATACTTCTATAAAATCTAAAATTGACTTTAAGAATTATATAAATGATCAAATTGGAATACCAACACTGGAAGACATATTATCAGAATTAGAAAAGCCCGGAAGAGATCCAAGAAAAAAGATAAAAATGCTTGTATTCGACGCATCAGTTAGGAAACCTTCTGACCTTCAAATTGGAATGATTTTACCAGGAATTGTAACCAATATCACCGCATTTGGTGCATTTGTAGATGTTGGTGTAAAACAAGATGGATTGGTGCATGTTTCTCAAATGGCAGATAGATTCGTGAGTAATCCACTGGAGGTTGTAAATTTGCACCAACATGTAAAAGTTAAAGTGATGGAAGTAGATTTAGAAAGAAAACGAATTGCTTTTAGCATGAAAGAAGTAGCTCAATAATTTGATTTCAAAACATTTTTCACTTTAAAAGGTTAATTACCCTCGATGCAAGAAGAAAAACCATTTATAAACCCAATTGATGCAGATAAAGTTGCACAAAACCCTGGCTTATTGCCTTATGCTCATACATTAAGCAGTGGTGTAATAAAACCAGATGATTTGGGTAAAATTAAAAGCAATGCCTTAATGGCAATGGAGCAGCAAACAGATATGCAGCTCAATCAATTGCAACAGCAAATCCAATTACTTTACAATCAAGCCCAAGAAATAAAGGCAAGAACCGACATTTCTGTTTGGATTTACCAAGCTGATATTGGATTTGATCCTTTAATCAATCATACCTATCACTTGTATGAAAAGGATAATGGAAAACACTTCTTATCGATGGTTTCGCCCAAAGAGTGGGGCAGAAGTAAAAAATTTAAGCGTTTTATTGCCACTGTAAAGTTGCTTGCCGACCATACCTGGGACGTAATTGAGAAAGGTAACAGCGAAGAGCCAATAAACGCAGATCAATAAGCTAATCCAGCATTTACAGCCGCCGCCGCATTTAAGTTTCCGTATCCTTTTGAACTATTTGTAGAAGGATAAAATTGAGATGTGTTTCTTAAACTCAAATACACCTGATCTCTTGTTAAAGTTGGCTTAGCACTCCAAACCAATGCTGCAATTCCTGCTGCGGTTGCAGTTGCGCTTGAACTTCCCCCTACATAGCTAGGTGTATTTCCTGATTGAGAGAGAGATAATGTATTTCTATCGGAATTGGAATTTCTTTCCATTGGAATTGTAAAATCTACTTGAGACCCATCGTGACAAGTGGCGCATGTTGAACCACCTTCTTTAACACCAGTAACAGCAATGCAGTTTGAATATGCGGCCGGATAAATAACTCCCCACCAAGATGTCCAGCTGAATGATGTTCCTGCAGCTGCAAAAATCATTTTCCCTTTGTTGTAAGCGTAATTCACTCCATCATTTAACACTCCGCTAGAAAATGGTGTTCCTATACTCATACTGATGATGCGAACAGCGCTTCTATCGCCCATTCTTACCAAAGCATTTTTCACTGCAGTTCTTTCCGAAGATGCATCTAAAACCACATCATTACATGCTCTAATGAAATGCAAGTTAGATTTGTAAGCAACTCCTGTTGAATTATTGAGGTTATTTCTCGGACCTACAGCAATTCCGCTCATACTTGTACCATGCGTACATGAGGTAAACGCTGAACTACCAAGCGTAAAATCTGTTGTTACAGTTCTGGATACATTAGAAAATCCATTGTTAAAATTAGAACCCAATAATGGTTGAGAACTGCTAATTCCTGCATCAATTACTCCAATCGTAATGCCTTGTCCTTCGGCCACATTCCAAGCATTTGGAATATTACAATTCACAAAGTTCCAAGGCATTCTGGAGCCAGGAGTAATGTTAACCCAATCTATAGTATTTAATGAAGTAGTAGAGCCATCACAACCTGAAGAAGAACGTTGTGCATCAGCTGGCCAGTAATCCATTGGTTCGATGTAACGCACATTTTCTAGATTAAACAGTTTGGTTATCACTTCTTTGTTATTATTTCTAAAAGTTAGAATTGGAAGTTTAGCATCATCCTCTACTAACATGTCTTCCCATTTTATAGGTTGTGCTGAGTTTTTATTGGTTTCCTCAACAATTAAATTTATCAAAGCATCATGCACTTGTTTCCATTCACCAGATTGAATATCAATTGAATGAATATTCTCATTTATATTTTTATAATTGGTTGGTTGGTAACCAATTGCTATGGTGTTTTCTCCATACTGAATGGCACTCCATAAAGTATGGACATCCATCCATTCCCATCTAAAATCATTTTTTTCTTGTATAGTTTGTTTTACAAAAGCATCCAGTTTTGAAGGTTTTAGTGGCTCCCCTTCAGGTACAGCACTAAGTGTTTTTTTATATTGAAGAATATTTTCGGTTTTAATATTTTGTTGAATGTTTTCTTCTCGTTTATTACAAGAGATTAAAACTGAAAGACCCAATAAAAAGGCGAAGAATAAAATAGAATTGATTTTCATAATGTGTTTATTTTGGATGCAATTTGCTATAATTTTTATTTGCCAAGAAAGCATCTTAAAAGGATTCATCAACAATGCTGTTGGTAACTCTGTTTAAAACCTGTTCATATTCAAATTTTAAGCAATTATATCAATAAAATTGGCTACTTTTGCAAACTTTTTTAAAAAATAAAAATCATGATTGCAGTATCTAATATTTCCTTGCGCTACGGTAAACGTACATTATTTGAAGATGTAAACCTTAAATTTATTCCTGGTAATTGTTATGGGGTAATTGGAGCAAATGGAGCTGGTAAATCAACATTTTTAAAAATTTTATCTGGAGAAATTGACCAAACTAGCGGTGAAGTCAGTATCACTCCAGGAGAAAGAATGGCGGTTTTAAAACAGAATCACTATGAATTCGACGCGTTTCCAGTTCTTCAAACTGTTATGATGGGCCATAAGAAACTTTGGAAAATCATTCAAGAAAAAGATGCAATTTATGCAAAACCAGATTTTAATGATGCTGATGGTATTCGTGCCTCAGAACTGGAATCAGAATTTGCAGAAATGGAAGGATGGAATGCTGAAAGTGATGCTGCAAATTTACTAAGTGGACTTGGGATATCAGAAGACCTTCATTATTCAAATTTAAGTGAGTTATCAGGAAATCAGAAAGTACGTGTTTTATTAGCACAAGCGCTTTATGGGAATCCTGACATTTTATTATTAGATGAGCCTACCAACGACTTGGATGTTCACACCATTGCTTGGTTGGAAAATTACTTGGCTGATTTTAAAAATACTGTGATTGTTGTTTCTCACGACCGTCACTTTTTAGATGCTGTTTGTACACATATCGTTGATATTGATTTTGGCAAAATGCGCCAATACACAGGAAACTATACCTTCTGGTATGAATCAAGTCAATTGGTGTTGAAACAAATGTCTGATAAGAATGCCAAACTTGAAGATAAGAGAAAACAATTGCAAGATTTCATTGCTCGGTTTAGTGCTAATGCTTCTAAAAGCAGACAAGCAACAAGTAGGAAAAAGTTACTTGAAAAGTTGAATATTGAAGACATGCAAGCAAGTAACAGAAAGTATCCTGCAATTATTTTTAAATCAGATAGAGATCCTGGCGATCAGATATTAACTGTTAACAACCTTTCTGCAAGTAATAATGGTAAAGTATTGTTTAAGAATGTAACATTCAGCATGCATAAAACAGATAAGATTGCAGTAGTTGCTAAAGACCACAATGCAATTTCTTATTTGTTCGATATTTTAATGGGTGATAAACAAGCAGATAGTGGAACTTTTGAATGGGGAATAACTATTAAACCAAGCTATTTGCCAGCCGATAATTCAACATACTTCAATGCTGATATGAATCTTATTGATTGGTTAAGACAATATTCTACCGATCCAGATGAAACTTTTGTCCGTGGATTTTTAGGGAAAATGTTATTCTCAGGCGAAGAAACATTAAAGAAAAACTCAGTGTTATCAGGAGGAGAAAAAATGCGTTGCATGATTTCTCGCATGATGCTGAATGGTGGAAATTTGTTAGTTTTAGATGAACCTACAAATCACCTCGATTTAGAGTCAATTACTGCCTTTAATAATTCTATAACAGATTATAAAGGCCCGGTTTTACTGACATCTCACGATCATCAATTTATGCAAACAACTGCCAATCGTGTGATAGAACTTTCTCCTTCTGGAATCATCGATAAGCAATTAACTTACGATGAGTTTTTAGAAAGCGAATCTGTTCAATCTCGGAGAGCAGAAATGGCCTAAGTTTGTTGTAAGAATTATTTCAAGGAATAAGCAAACTTATTCTAGAATTCTACGTTGAAGTCTTAAAACACTTCCAATGTTAGGATTTTATCAACCAATAGCTAGTTGGACACATTTGTTCGCCGCTATGCTCACCCTGAGCACTGGTTGGATGCTTATTCGAAAAGGATGGGGAAACAGGGTTCGTGTTGCATCACTTATCGTATTTATGATAGGAATTGTTTTTGTGTTTTTAATGAGTGGAATTTATCACGCATTAGAACCAGGTCTTGGCCGTCAGGTTTTCAGAAGATTAGATTATGCAGCAATTTTTACCATGATTGCTGGCACAGCAACACCAATCCATATCATTCTTTTTAGAGGTTTTTGGCGTTGGGGAATGCTATTATTTCTTTGGATTGTTGCCATTGTTGGATTGTTAATGACAATTATCTTAATAGATCAAATGCCCGAATGGCTTACGCTTACCATTTTTATCTCAATGGGCTGGACAGCTTTATTGTCATTATCTAGAGCTTGGAGAATGTACGGGTTTAGAAATGTAAGTTTCGCTTTTTATGGAGGAATTGCTTATACTTTGGGAGCTGCGCTTGATTTTTTAAGAATAAATGACGTTGTCCCAGGTTTAGTAGGTCATCATGAAATTTTCCATATTATGGTAATTGCTGGTGCCGCTTTTCATTGGAAGCTAATTTACAATTGGGCCGATCAGCCAACTCACACAAGATTGGTATTTATGGTAAAAGAAAAGTCTGAAAATGAGTTTGTTGCGAAAGCAATTGGGGAATCAATAAAAATTAATGCAACCTCTCGTGAAGAGTTGCGTAAAGTGGTTAAAGAAACATTAAAAAGTCAATTTCATCCTTGTTTATTACCTGCTAAAGTTAGATTTAGGTTTTACAAAGATGTAATGTTAAAAGTGGCATCAAACTAAATATTTTCCCATTGGTAAAACTCTACACTGTCCAAATTATTTCTTTTGTTAATTATTGTTAAATCTACAAGCAATAAGCAACATAATCGGTAAATAACGTTGGTATCAGAGTTTGTTTAACCTAAATTATTATAGTTTATGGGAATGTCGATGCTCGATTACAGTAAAGTTATTTTAGAAAACGTAAGTTTTGATGCAGACCTTTTTATAAAAGAATTGCGGAAGGCATTACAAAGGCTAATCGCACCAGAGGCAGAACAGTTAATGTGTTGGTGTTTAGCTAGGTATCAATATCCATAAATGATTTTATGTGGTGATTCGTAATTTTATTGCGAACACAAACCGGTAGTCTGTGTGTGTGCTACCGGTTTTTTTTATGTCAAGTTGTTTCTGATTCAAACTATGCTCCTATTTTTGCCGAAAAAATAAGCATGAAATACGATTGTTTGATAATTGGTGGTGGAATAGTAGGATTGTCTACAGCATATAAATTACTTGAAGCAAAACCTAACCTTAAAGTTGTTCTCTTAGAAAAAGAATCTGCGCTGGCGAAACATCAAACTGGCAACAATAGTGGAGTAATTCACTCTGGTATTTATTATAAGCCAGGAAGCTTAAAAGCGAAGAATTGCATAGATGGATACAACATGTTGTTAGATTTTGCTCAAAAGCACGAGATAAAATATGAGTTATGTGGAAAAGTAATTGTTGCAACGCGTAAAGAAGAAATTCCATTATTGAACAATGTTTTTCAGAGGGGAATAGAAAACGGATTAACAAAAATTAAGAAAATTTCAGCTGCAGAAATAAGGGCAATAGAGCCATATGTTGCTGGTATTGAAGGAATTAAAGTTCCGTATACAGGAATTATCGATTATAAACAAATGTCCATTAAGCTAGGTGAGCTTATTCAGAATTTGAATGGGGAGATTTTTTTGTCACAAAAAGTTACTGGTATTATCGAAAAAGAAGGTTATTCCATTGTGAAGACGGAGAATAGAGAATTTGAGACAAAGTTGGTAATAAACTGTGCCGGTTTGTTTTCTGATAAAATTGCAGCGCTCACTTTTCCAGATGTTGATGTGCGCATAATTCCATTTAGAGGTGAGTATTACGAGTTGAAACCAGAAAAAAGATACCTAGTAAAAACGTTGATTTACCCTGTTCCAGATCCGAATTTCCCCTTCCTTGGAGTTCATTTTACTAAAATGATAAATGGCGGAGTAGAGGCTGGACCCAATGCAGTATTTGCATTTAAAAGAGAAGGCTATAATAAAACATCATTTGATGCAGGCGATTTCTTCGGAGCACTTGCATGGCCGGGTTTTAGAAAAGTAGCCATGAAATACTGGAAGACGGGCATAGGTGAATTTTATCGTTCCTTTTCAAAGAGTGCTTTTACAAAAGCGCTACAACAATTGGTTCCCGAGATTCAAAAAGACGACTTAGTTTCAGCAAATGCTGGTGTTAGAGCTCAAGCCTGCGATAGAACTGGAGGGCTAATTGATGATTTTTTGTTTTTAGAAAAAGAACATATAATTAATGTGCTAAATGCTCCTTCACCAGCCGCAACCTCTTCTTTGTCAATTGGCAACACGGTGGCTTACATGGCAGCATCTAGATTATAATTAAAACAAGTTCACCTAATACAACATAATTAGAATTTTTTCGTATGAACGAGTGATTTCCTTTTTAAGAATGTTGAAATCTTAATGTATTTTAACATTTCAAAAGCTCGTTTGTTAACTGTATCTTTTTATTTTTGTTTTTTCAAGATGATTAGCTTTGATTTTAATTTTTTACAATAAAGAATGAGAAAATTCTACCTTTTTCATTTCCTCTTACTTTTTACATTTTTTAATGCTGCAGCCCAAGGCAGAAGGGAATTCATCATTTTCGATGGTTTTTTTACAGCTCAAAGTTTAAATGTTGGAGCCGATGGTTCCGTTAAGTTATTCTCTGGGGGATCTCCAGAGTATTTAAAGTACGACCCTTTAACAGGAAAATTTCAGTTACGTTTAGGTCTGAATAAAGAATATGAAGCTGTTTTTACAAAGAAGGGCTACGTTTCTCAAAAAGTTAGTTTCAGCACTTTTTGCCCTAAAAATAGGGTCGATGAAGGTTTTCCTGACTATGAATTGAATATTGATTTAAAAACAGAAATTGATGCTTATAAATATGAAATCAAACACGAAGTTTGGTTTGATGATTATAGCAATAATTTTGACTTCAGAGAAGATTTCGGCAAAACTGTTAACAAGCAGATGAAGGAATACCGCGAGTATGTTGCAAAAGAAAAATTGAACAGTGCCGAAGCAATTAAAAAGCGCGAAGATGAAAGAAAAGCTGAAGAACTTAGATTACAGCAAATTGCAGATAAGAAAGCGGCAGAAGAAAAAGCAAAATTAGATGCAATAGCCGCCGCCGCCGCCGCAAAGGCTGCAAAAGAAGCAGAAGAGAAAGCAAAAAAAGAAGCAGAAATACAAGCTCGATTAGAAGCTAGTAATACAGAGAAAGCAAGGAAAGAAGCCGAGGCGGCAGCTAAAAAAGCCGCAGATGAGAAACTGAGATTAGAACAAGAAGCTGCAGAAAAAGCTAGAATAGACGCTGAAGCAGCTAAAAAGGCCGCTGATGAAAAAGCAAGGCTAGATGCTATAGCGAAAGCCGCAGCTGATAAAGCAGCTAAAGAAGTAGCGGATAAAGCGAAAAGAGAAGCAGATGAAAAAGCACGTTTAGATGCAATTGCCGCTGAAGCTGCAAGAAAAGCCGCAGAAGAAAAAGCAAGATTAGAAGCTGAAGCAAAAATAAAAGCAGAAAAGGATTCTGCAAAAAAAGCGCAATTAGAAGCTGAAGAAAAAGCACGATTAGCAGCGGAAGCAAAAGCTGCTGAGGAAAAGGCAAAACGTGAAGCAGAAGCCAAAGCAAAAGCTGAGGCTGAAGCAGTTAAAAAGATAGCAGATGAAAAAGCACGTTTAGATGCAATTGCTGCTGAAGCTGCAAGAAAAGCAGCGGAGGAAAAAGCAAGATTAGAAGCGGAAGCAAAAATAAAAGCAGAAAAAGATTCTGTTAAAAAAGCACAATTAGAAGCCGAAGAAAAAGCACGATTAGCAGCCGAAGCAAAAGCTGCTGAGGAAAAAGCAAAACGTGAAGCTGAAGCCAAAGCAAAAGCAGAAGCTGATGCAGCTAAAAAGATAGCTGATGAAAAAGCCCGCTTAGATGCAATTGCCGCGGAAGCTGCAAGAAAAGCAGCCGAAGAAACAGCAAGATTAGAAGCAGAAGCAAAAATAAAAGCAGAAAAAGATTCTGTAAAAAAAGCGCAATTAGAAGCTGAAGAAAAAGCGCGGCTAGCCGCTGAGGCAAAAGCAGCAGAAGAAAAAACAAAGAAAGAAGCTGAGGCAAAAGCCAGAGCTGAAGCAGAAGCAAAAGCGAAAGCTGATGCAGAACAAGCCGCCAAACTAAAAAGAGAAGCTGAAGAAAAAGCAAGACTCGAAGCCATTGAAGCAGCTGCTACGAAAAAAGCAGCAGACGAAAAAGCTAAACAGTTAGCTGCTGAAGAAGCAGTTGCAAGAAAAATTGCCGAAGAAAAAGCTAAACTAGAAGCTGAAGCTAAAATTAAAGCAGAAAAAGATTCAGCTAAAAAAGCAATTTTAGAAGCAGAGGAAAAAGCTAGGCTGGCTGCTGAGGCAAAAGCCGCAGAAGAAAGGGCTAAAAAAGAAGCAGAAGCGAAAGCAAGAGCTGAAGCAGAAGCAAAAGCTAAGGCGGATGCAGCAGTTAAAGCAGCTGAAGAAAAAGCCAGATTAGCAGCGGAGGCTAAAGCAAGAGCTGAAGCAGAAGCAAAAGCAAAAGCCGATGCAGCAGCTAAAGCAGCAGAAGAAAAAGCAAGAGCAGAAGCGGAAGCAAAAGCAAGAGCAGAAGCGGAAGCGAAAGCAAAAGCTGATGCCGCAGTTAAGGCAGCCGAAGAAAAAGCCAGATTAGAAACAGAAGCTAAAGCAAGAGCAGAAGTAGAAGCAAAAGCGAAAGCAGAAGCAAAGGCAGCAGCTGAAGCGGCTGAAGCAAAAGCAAAAGAAGAAGCAAGGGTAAGAGCTGAAGCTGAAGCAAAAGCAAAGGCTGAAGCTGAAGCAAAAGCAAAAGTTGAAAAAGAAACAGCAGAAAAGGCAAGAAAAGAAGCGGAAGCAAAAGCTGAAGCAGAAGCAAAAGCAAAAGCTGAAAAAGAAAGATTAGAAAAAGAAGCCGCTGAAAAATTAAGATTAGAAGCTGAAGCGAAAGCCAAAGCTGAAGCAATAGCTAAAGAAGCAGCAGAAAAAGCAAAACAAGCGGAAGAAGAAAAAGCAAGAAAAGAAGCTGAAGCAAAGGCAAAAGCTGAAAAAGAAGCGGCAGAAAAAGCCAGACTGGCTGCTGAAGCAGAAGCAAATGCAAAAGCTGTAGCCGAAGCGAAAGCTAAAAAAGAAGCTGATGAAAAAGTTCGTTTAGCTGCTGAAGCCGAAGCGAAAGCTAAAAAAGAAGCAGACGCAAAAGCGAAAGCCGAAGCAGATGCTAAATTAGCTGCAGAAAAAGCAGCAGCAGAAAAAGAAAGGCTGAAATTAGAAGCAGAAGCAAAAGCCAAAAAAGAAGCAGATGAAAGAGCGCGCATAGCAGCTGAAGATAAAGCAAAAGCAGAAGCAGATGCTAAAGAAAAAGCGGATAAAATAGCTGCTGAAAAAGCAAGAATTGAAGCCGAAGCAGCCGCTAAACTTAAAGCAGCCGAAGAAGAAAAGGCCCGTTTAGCAGCCGAAGCAAAAGCAAAAGCAGAAAAAGATTCGCTTGAAAAAGCACGTTTAGCTGCCGAAGAAAAAGCAAGACAAGAAGCTATTGCAAAAGCAGCCGAAGAGAAAGCTAAAAAGGAAGCCGAAGATAAGCTAAGAAAAGAAGCAGAAGAAAAAGCAAGATTAGCTGCAATTGCAAAAGCTGCTGAGGAAAAAGCACGTAAAGAAGCAGAAGAAAAAGCCGCAAAAGAAGCTACTGAAAAAGCTCGACAAGAAGCTATTGCAAAAGCTGCTGCAGAAAAGGCCAGAATTGAAGCTGAAGCTAAGGCAAAAGCTGCCGCAGATGAAAAAGCCCGTCAAGATGCGATTGCTAAAACTGCAGCTGATAAAGCCGCCAAAGTCGCGGAAGAAGCTGCCGAACGAGCTAAACCAGTTGAACAACGTGTGAGAGAAAGAATCGAAAAAATGGAAAGACTTGGATTAAAAGATGAAAATGTAATCCTTAGAGCTTATGATGCTGCCATTCAGGGTTATGCAACAAAATTTTACGGATACATCAATTTTGGAGATGGTGCAGGTAATATTGAGTTAAGTAAAGAGGAATTTGAAGTCTATTCTAAACGATTTAAGGTAACTAAATAGAATCTTTTTAAAGCTAAGTTTAATCGATATCTTGAATATCTAACATTCCAATTAGACCCGTTGTATCTGTTACTAAAATGTTATCAATGCGTTTTTCTTTTAAAATTGCATAAGCTTCGCCTAAAAATGCATGAGCATCTATTGTTGCTGGCTCTTTAAATACCAATTCGCTTAATTTTTTACTAAGAATATCTTTTCCGCTTTGCTGCAATTGTCTGCGTAAATCTCCATCAGTAAAAACTCCAACCAATTCCTCCTTATCATTCAACACAGCAACTGCACCCATTCCTCCTTTGCTCATTTGAACAACAGCTTCTAAAATGGTGTCGTTGAGGTGAATTGTTGGATTACTTTTTTTCATTACGTCCTTCACACGCAAAGTGCTAAGGCGCATTGTTCTTATATTTTCTTGTTTACCGGTTTTGGTAAAAGCATTATCTGCCAAATGCACTAAAATGTGTTTAGGGACCGCTACAGCATGCACACCTAATTGAAGAGCACGCTGAATGGCTTCCTTATGGTTAATGTTTGTAAATAGTATTTTACTATCATATCCATAATAATCAATCGCTTCTATGCTTTGCTCTAAAAGCTGCATTCCATCAAAGCCTTGTTGCAACAAATCATTGATAGCAATTTCAATATAAGAAGCATTCGCATGCATTGCCATGTAAGCTTGTTGTAGGTTGTAAACCATAAAAATAGATACACTAAATCCATCAACTATTAAAGTATTACAAGCCTTAACTCCTTCTAATGAAGAAGCAATGCGAACAATTACATTCTCCTTTTCTAATCCAAAGGATAATAAACGGTGTGCTTCATGTATCAGCTCATCAGAAGTATTTCCATGAATTTCTACAAATATTTTTTCATAACCATAAGCTATTTTAAGCAATAAAGCATCTAAATCAACTTCATTTTGTTTGATTAGATTATAATTCGTGCTTAATCCATTCAAAAATCCCAACGATTTACCCCATTCAATTTCTTCTAAATTGTTAGATTCTAGAAATAACTCCATCTTATTTATTTTTTAATTCTTGTCAAATGTAATAGGTTTTGGGAACTGCTGTTTACTCCATGCCAACCAATTCTTTTCTTGCACCTCATTGATAGTCTCCTTTATTGCAACTTTTCTTCCTTCAAAAAAAGTATCATTTCCAATCTTTGATGCAGCTTTATAAGTTCTTCCTGATTTCGTATATACTTCTAATTCAAATTGTTCCGTTTCATTCCATAAAGCCAGCAAATTGTTTTTAACTTTCAAAGTGTTATAGGAAATAATTTGGTCGCCAATCATCAATCCAGCTAATTCTGCTGGAGAATTTGGAGCAATGTTTTGTATCGTAGTAAAACCAGCTACTTCAGCCAACAACATTCCTGCTTTATGCTCCAATTTATTGAAAGGTAAATGCTTATGCAACTCCAATCCTAAATTCTCTAAATGTTCACCAATCAATGCTTCTAGTGAATTAGTTTGTTCTATATATAGCCCATAAAACTTTTTAAAATCATAATTCACTAAACTATTCAAATGCCCTATTAAAACTTCTTTCGAATACCCCAAACCCGCTTGCGCATCTGCATTCAAAAGTCGCATAAAATCATCTAAAGACTTCTCATTATTAGAATGTTGCCTTATAATACCATCTAAAATAAATGAAACCAGACTGCCTTCTGTGTATATAGATGTTTTACGATGCGGAATGCCTGGAACGTAACCATCTAACCAAGTATCGAAACTTGCTGCTGCCACCGGCTGTGTAAACCGAGCATAATTCGTAAAGTGCTTCCTTAATTTTTCATCGAAAGTTACAGCCCATCTTTTAAAATCAAACACGCCCGAACGCAATAAAAATTGATCTCCAAAATAAGTCGTTACACCTTCATACACCCAACCCAATTCACTGTAATTTTCGTGCTCATAATTGTATGGCAGCATGTCGTTCGGGCGAATGGTTTTTACATTCCATGCGTGAAACAACTCGTGTGAACTAACGCCTAACAATTCATCATAAAAAGCAGTATTAAACAGCGTTTCTCCCGGACCTAATGCACAAACGGTAGAGTAAGTATGCTCTACACCATGGTAATAAAACACAGGCAACACCTGAAACATAAAATGATATTCTAAGCCGGGTAATTTTCCCATGGTTTGCAATTGCTCCAAACAGAATCTTTCAAAATCTTTGTTCAGTTTCTCCCAATCTGGCTGCATTATTCCCATAAACCACAAATGAAAAATATGGTTTTCAACTTTAACTGAACCATGTTGCAATTTGTCGGAAGCAATAAATGGTGCGTCTGCCAACCTATGAAAATCAGCAGCAGTTCTTACTTTTTCATCATTTCCCAATAATGGTAAATCACATGCAATTTTATACGTTTCAGGCACATGTAAAACCAAAGTACATGCTTCCGAAATCCGCTGAGGTACATACATGCAACAATTCACAGGATTTACATACAATTGATGCTCGTCTAAATACGTAGAACCTGCATTTAAATCTGCTCCGTAATAATTGTACTGTACCACCAAAGTTGATTTCCCTTCCGTTGCAATGGTCCAACTATCTTTCTTTGTTTTCCGAAATTTCAAGGCATTTCCTTCACCATCAAAAACTTCCAAACGCTGAATATTTTTGGCAAAATTTCCCAATTCATATCGCCCCGGTCTCCAAGCTGGTAGGTTTACAACTAATTCATTATCAGTAATATTTTCAATTGTAAATTTTATGTCAATCAATTGTCTGTTAGGACGTTCAAACGAAAATTCGTATTTCATACTTTTATCTTATTTACCAACAGGCAAAGGTATAGGATTACCCGAAGTTGCATTCGGAAATGGAATATTCAACAGCCAGCTCACCGTTGGCGCAATATCATTGATAAAATAAGGTGATACTGTTTCACCTTTTTGAATTTTCCAACCATACCAAAGCATCGGAACTCGCGTATCGTAACTGTAAGGAGAACCATGTGTGGTGCCAGTTTTAGAATATTCCATCCAATTTGGTTCTAAGGTTAAGATTACATTTCCCGAACGTTTTCCATAAAATCCTTGTTGCACCAAATGCAATGTGCCTTTCGAATATTCATTTTTGTTCAACCTCGATGCCGTAGTTATTGAATGAACCCCATCAAATGCAATTAACTTTTCTGCAAGATATTCTTCCACCGTTTCTAAAGAAAATTTCGATGCTGCAATTTTTGTTTCATTCAAATAAATTTGGTCATTTTGTATTTCCAAAAACCAATCGCTTGCATCAAATTTTCGCTTCAAGATGCTTTTTATAGAATCTTCCATGGGCGAATAATTCATGTAACCACCGGGCGCTCTTTCATCCATTAAATACGCAGGAACAGTAGCTCCACCATGGTCTGCACTCAAAAATACCAAATATTCACCTTTTCCAACTTTTGCATCTAATTGCTTCAAGAAATCTGCAATGTCTTGGTCAAAACGCAAATACGTATCTTCCATTTCAATGGCATCAGGGCCAAATTGGTGTCCTACAAAATCGGTCGATGAAAAACTTACACACAACATATCCGTAATTTCATCTTTCCCTAAATTTTCTCCTTCTATCGCCGCTAATGCAATGTCTTTAGTAAACGTATTGCCATAAGGTGTTCCTTTTATCAAATTTTGACCACCATTTTTCGCCATTAAACTATCCAACAAATAAGGAAATACTGCTTCTGTTTTTCCCTTAAATGGTGTTTCGTAATTGTTTTTATCGGGCAAACTTGCCGTATAACTTTCTATCGGATATAAAGTGTTCCAGCCTTTTTTAAGGTAAGTCAATGCACTTTGTTTCGCATTAAAATCCTGCAACCATTTTGGTAATTCCGTCATGTAGAAAGTAGAACTCACCCAATTTCCCGATTCCCCATCAAACCAATACGCAGCATTGGCAAGGTGTCCGGCAGGTAAAATTGCACCACGGTCTTTCAATGCAATGCCAATTACTTTCCCCTTTTTATTCGTTGCAATGCGCAATTCGTCGCTCACTGTGGTACTCAGCAAATTTTTGGGCGACATTTTTCCAACCTTTATAGTTGCAGCTCCAACCGTTGCCACACTTGGGTCATCAGTACAATACATTACACCACCTTTTTTTCGATCATACCAATCATTGGCAATCATTCCATTACGCGCAGGCGTAGTGCCCGTATAAATAGCAGCATGCCCAGGAGCGGTGTACGTTGGCACATAATTAAATTGCAAGTTTTTGCATTGGTAACCCTCATTTATCATGCGTTTCAGGCCCTCATTTCCGTAGCGGTTCCAGTATTTGTACAAATAATCAAAACGCATTTGGTCCACCACAATTCCCACCACCAACTTTGGACGTTCATTTTGTGCATAAGACCCTAAACTTAGAAGCAAAGCAGAAAGCAAAAGCAATTTTTTCATACAATCATTTTGAGCCACGAAAGTAGCAATTGTAGGCGCTTTAAAACACAGCGATGTATTAATTTTTCTTCTTTTTTTTGGAGCTTCCCCCAGCGGCTCATTTACTATTTAGAAAACACCTAATTATTACGACAGCCGCTGCGGTCAGGCCTTCGCCCATACTTCCCTCCTAAAGTCGGGCGGTATTTGGCTCAGTCCTTAAGCCGAGCATTTATTTAATGAATAATTAATAGGTAAGAATGAATAATTTGTCAATACTCAAAAAAACAGACAACGTTACTTAAACAAGAGTAGAGCGCTTACTCTTGATAATTTGTGCAATATGTCAATATAACACAGTGTTATAATAGATATAGTTGGAATAATCAGCTATGGTATAATGCCCCAAGTGGAGAGTTTTTTTTGAATATCTAATTGTATTTGCGAACTTTGTAAAAAACAAACAAATGAATCAAACTGATATTCTTAGAAATAATATTATTGATAAGCTGCTAACAATTTCAGATAAGGATTACTTAGCAGCTCTTTTTCAGTTAGTAGACAATAGTTCTGTGGATAAGGATATTATTAAATTATCTGAAGAACAAATTCTTATGCTCCAGCTCAGTGACAAAGATATCGTAGAAGGACGGCTGAGGTCTCAAGAAGATGTAGATAAAAATGACATGAAATGGCTGAAAGAACTGTAGTGTGGACTGATACAGCAGTAAGACAGAGAAGAGAAATTTTAAAATACTGGACTAAAAGAAATAACTCAACAAAATACGCCGAAAAACTAATACGAATTACTAAAGATAGAATTAAAGTGCTCTTAAATAATCCGTTATCTTATAAATTAACTAATTATTCAGAAACACGGGAGGCGGCAATGGGGCATTTTAGTATTTATTATAAGACAACAGCAACCCAATTAATTATTACTGCTTTTTGGGACAATAGACAAGTCCCAAAGAAATTGCTAGAGTTAATTCAAAAGCAGGAGTAATTTAATCCTAATTTACTGAAACCATTTTTTACTTTTGAAGCGCAAATATTAAACCTAATGCTGTAAAGTAATAATTTCCCGTTAGCTTTAAAATCATCTATTTACGAAAAATTTTAACGTTAAGAATAGCGTTATTCCCCAATCTTCAACCAAAGCAAAACATGAAACCATTTTACCTTTTCTTTTTCCTCCTTACATTTCAAATTCTCCAAGCACAAAACTTCGCTATTGGTCACAGGACCGAAATGTTAATAGATGCTTCCAGAAGTAACAGAGAAATTCCTGTTGAGGTGTATTATCCCGCGCTAATTACCGGCGATGATGCAGCGTTTGCCGATGGTGTGTTTCCATTGGTTTCTTTCGGGCATGGTTTCGCAATGGGTGTTGATGTGTACAACAACATTACCGATTATTTTGCGCCTAAAGGCTTCATTTTTTTAATGGTGAATACTGAAACATCTTTGTTTTCGCCAAGTCATCCAGATTTTGGGTTGGATTTGAATTTTGCATTGAGTGCCATGCAAGCAAAAGGTGTGTTGAGTGCTTCACCATATTTTGGAAAAATTAGCAATAAGTCGGCAATTATGGGACATTCTATGGGCGGAGGTGCGGCGGTTTTAGCTGCTGCGGCAAATCAAACTTTGAATGCATTGATTTTAATGGCTCCTGCAGTTACAAATCCATCATCTATCACAGCAGCGCCACAAGTAACAGCGCAGGCTATTGTATTTTCTGGCGATGGAGATGCTGTGGTAACTCCTACAGATGCGCATGTTCCAATTTTTAGCGGATTAAATTCAACTTGCAAACATTTTATTAGCATTCTTGGTGGCGGACATTGCTACTATGGAAATTCAGCTCCTTTTACTTGCGACTTAGGTGAAACAGTTTCGGGTTCTACCATCACTATTACAAGAGAGCAGCAACAATCTGTTTTGTACGATTTCGCGTTGCCTATGATGGAACTAAATTTAAAAAATGATGCAACCAAATGGGAAGCTTTCAAGGATTCCTTGCAAAATTCTCCACGCATTAATTCAGTAATAAACTGCCCAGATGATTTTGCAGGAGTTAATAATTTTGACTCAAATGATCTTTTAATTTTTCCACAGCCAGCTTATTCACAATTGGAAGTTGTTTTACCAAATTTTGGAAATGTCATTGGTAGTTATGAATTATGGAATAGTGTTGGGCAAAAAGTAAGCAGCGAACTGGCATTTACTTCAAATACCATTTCAATTTCTGTTGAAGATTTGCCTACTGGGATTTATGTTTTTGTTTTAAAAACGAAAGGGGAATTTATCTCGAAACGTTTCATAATAATGCAATAACTGGTTTTTTCTTTTAGGTTTCTAGATTACTACAATGCCGCGCTCTTGGGTGAGCCAAGTGCCACATTTAAACCTACATTTGCCAAATGCCAACTGTTTCTATTGATAAATTTTTAGCACTGTGCGAACAGGGATTTCCTGTCGTTGATGCCAGGAGTGAAGGGGAATTTGAAGAAGGCCACATTAAAGGTGCAATAAATTTGCCTTTACTGAATAACGAACACCGCGCTTTAGTGGGTACCGCCTACAAAGTTTCGGGCAGAGAATTAGCCATACAAAAGGGTTTTGAATTGGCTGGACCTGAATTCGCCAGGATTTTTAAAGAAGGACGAAAATTGGCAAAACATAAAAAAATATTAGTGTATTGCTGGCGTGGCGGATTGAGAAGCAAAATTTTAAGTTGGGTGCTGAGCTTTACCGATGCAGAAATTTATGTACTGGAAAAAGGCTATAAGAATTACCGAAATAGAATAAGCGAAGTAACAGACACACCATACAAATTTTTAGTGCTTGGGGGCAAAACAGGAACTGGAAAAACGGAAGTGCTACATTTATTAAAAGCTGCTGGCGAACAAATTCTAGATATTGAAGCAATCGCCAATCACAAGGGTAGCAGCTTTGGAGCATTGGGAATGTTGCCACAATCTAATCAGGAACATTTTGAAAATAGCATTGGAGAAGAATTGTTGAAATTAGATTTTAAAAAACGTATTTGGATTGAGAATGAAAGCAGGTTAATTGGCCACTTGGTGTTGCCTTTATCCATTTTTAAAGCCATAAAAGAAAGTGAACTTGTTGAATTGGATATTCCCCTTGAAACTAGAATTGCGAGACTGGAAAATGAATATGCCTGTTTTGAAACCAATTTGTTGGAAGCCGCAATTGTTAGGTTACAAAAGCGATTGGGCGGTTTGCGTTATAAAATGGCATTAGAAGCCTTGGCAGAAAAAGCTCACAAAAAATGGATTCAGTTGGTGCTTGAATATTACGATAGCACTTACACATACGGACTTTCAAAACGAATTGGGAAGTCAATTCAACTAACCTGGAATTGGGAAAACACAAAAGATAGTTTACAACAACTCATGAATCATGATTAAATTAACACATTATAGTTCACAGGCAGGCTGCAGCTGTAAGATTCAACCGAAGCAATTGCAGCATATTTTGAGCGGAATGGGAGCCTTGCCTGCATTTGACAATTTGTTGGCAGGAAATAAAATGAACGAAGATGCTTCTGTAATGGATTTGGGCAATGGTCAGGCTTTGATTCAAACTACAGACTTTTTTACACCAATTGTAAATGATGCGTTTGACTTCGGACGGATTGCCGCAGCAAATGCAATTAGTGATGTGTACGCAATGGGTGGAAAACCTTTAATGGCAAATGGAATTTTAGGCTGGCCAGTGGAAAAATTGAGCGATGAATTGGCCACATTAGTTTTAAAAGGTGCATCAGAAATGTGCGCAGAAGCAGGAATTCCAATGGCGGGTGGACATAGCATTGTTGCACCAGAACCATTTTTTGGACTTTCGGTTACGGGCTTGGTTCCAATCATAAATTTGAAAAGAAACCATACCGCTAAAAAAGGAGATGTGATTTACCTGACCAAAAAATTAGGTACAGGTATTTTGGCCAGCGCATTGAAAAAAGATTTGGCAAATGAAAATGATTATGTAGCACTGTTAAATACTTGTACTGAATTGAATGTGCAAGGAGAATGGCTAGGCAAATGTGAAGAAATTACTGCATTAACAGATGTTACAGGCTTTGGGTTGCTAGGGCATTTATCTGAAATGTGCGGCTCTGGTTTGGGTGCTAATATAGATTCCCAAAAATTACCAGTTTTGGAAGAAGCTATTGCATTTGCAAATAAGGGAATAATGCCCGACAGCACTTTTAGAAACTGGAATGCGGTGGAGCATTTGGTGATAGGCAAAACAATGGAGCATTTTACAATTTTAAATGACCCACAAACCAATGGTGGACTATTGTTTTCTGTTTATGCAGAAAGTGCTCAGTTGTTTGAAGAAAAATACAAATCGGAATTTCCTTCGAAGGCTTTGTATAAAATTGGTGATTTTACAGAAACGGGTATAATAGAAGTTGTTTAATTGGTTTTGCAGCCAAATAAGATTTAGAATTGTTTCAAATTTTCGTTCTATTCTCTTAGCTAATTGCTTGAAAGAAAGGAATTTCAGTTTATCCGTTTTAATGTTGTACCTTGCGGCCGAATTTAGACAGCTATTTCATTTTTCATTTTCTTACTTATTAGCTACAGTCTTTAATTATTCCATAAGAAAATGAATCCCATTAAAAATTTAATTAAAGAATGCAATTTGAATCATTAAACCTCATTGAACCAATTTTAAAAGCCCTTAAAGAGGAAGGGTACACACAACCAACACCAATACAAGAACAATCAATTCCTATCGTTTTAAACGGCACCGATTTATTAGGCTGTGCACAAACAGGAACGGGAAAAACGGCAGCTTTTGCTATTCCAATTTTACAATTGTTGAATGCGAATAAAGTAAACGAGAAAAGGAAAAGAATAAGAAGCTTAATTGTTACTCCAACACGCGAATTAGCCATACAAATAGCAGAAAGTTTTAAAGCTTATGGGCGTTACACAGGTTTAACCAATGCCGTAATTTTTGGTGGCGTAAACCAAAATCCACAAGCCAATGCTTTGCGCAATGGTGTAGACATTGTAATTGCTACTCCCGGTCGCTTGTTAGACTTAATGAACCAAGGGCATTTGAGCCTTCGAGATGTGGAAATTTTTGTTTTAGATGAGGCCGACCGTATGTTAGACATGGGTTTTATACACGATGTAAAACGCTTGTTAACAGCTTTGCCTAAGAAAAGACAATCGTTATTTTTCTCAGCTACCATGGCTCCGGAAATTATAAAGTTAGCCAATACCATTTTAGTAAATCCAGAAAGTGTATCGGTTACGCCAGTTTCTTCCACAGTAGAAATCATCAAACAATTTGTGTTTTTTGTAGATAAGGGAAATAAAAACGCCCTATTGTTAGATGTTTTGAAAGACAAAGACATTAAAACAGCTTTGGTTTTTACCAGAACAAAACACGGGGCAGATAAAGTAGTGAAAGTACTGGCACAACATAACATAAAGGCAGAAGCTATTCACGGCAACAAGGCCCAAAATGCACGTCAAAGGGCTTTAACGAACTTTAAAGCACAAACAACACGCGTATTAGTTGCTACAGATATTGCAGCACGTGGAATTGATGTAGATGACTTGCAATATGTGGTAAACTATGAAATGCCAAATGTTGCCGAAACCTATGTTCACCGCATTGGTAGAACCGGTAGGGCAGGAGCAGAGGGTACCGCATTTTCTTTCTGTGACGCAGAAGAAAAAGCATACCTTAAAGACATTGAAAAGTTGATTGCAAAGAAAATCATGGTACTTGACAATCATCCTTTTCCTTTAATGGACCACAATCCGGTAAAAGTTCCAAAACAACAACATGTGCGCAGCAATGCACATGCGCGTCCGAAACCTAATAATGGAGCGAAACCTGCTCAAAGTGCAAATAGCAATAACAAAAGAAGATTTGGGAAACCAAACACTACTCGATAGGTTATAAGTAAATTTTTAGAAACCGCATATTTCTTTCCTATGGTATAAGAAGTATGCGGTTTTTGATTTAGTTATGTATAGGTATGATTATCTATTAGGATAGCAATTTATGTTGCGATGTATTAATAATAAGATAGTTGCAAGATATTTATATTAAGTTAGAAGTAGATAAAATTTGAGTATTAATACCTATTACACATTTTAAGAGGTTCATTTAGCTTGCACCCGTTTTCAATTTTAGACTTTATTAATTTGAAAAGCTAATTTTGAATATTAATTTTTATCAATCTCCTAAAATCTAACTACATGAAACAAAAAAACGTTTTACTGGGAGTCTTTCTGCTCTTATGTGCACATTTTCTTAATGCGCAGGAAACTCTTCATGGTTCTCCTGTTGCTTCTGGAGGAAATGCAATCGGTGCTGGGGGCAATGTCAGCTATTCTGTTGGTCAAGTTGTTTATACTACTTATGGTTCCATCGGAGTTTCAAGCTATGTTGCACAAGGAGTGCAGCAGCCTTTTGAAATTTCAGTAGATACTGCCCTTGGAATCAATGATGCCATTTCAATTGAATTGTTGATGAGCGTTTACCCAAATCCAACGGAAGCTAATTTAACCCTTAAAACAGAGTATTTCAAAGCTAAGGGGCTCAATTACCAGCTATTTGATGCAGCAGGCAGATTAATCGCCAACCAAATAATCACCGATGAAATTACAGTTATCAGCACAAACAATCTTGTTCCAGCAGCTTACTTTTTAAGAGTAAGTGATGAGAAAATGGAACTTAAAAATTTTAAAATCATTAAAAACTAAAAAAGCATGAAAAAAATATATACTCTTATTTTAGTTGTTTTATTAAGCCTTCCTATGTTGGCGCAGGCACCCCAAAAAATGAATTATCAAGCAGTCGTTAGAAATGCAAACGGCCAATTAATTGTAAACACTACAGTTGGAATCCGAATTTCCATTTTACAAGGTTCAGATATTGGGACTGCTCAGTATGTTGAATTACATACAACGGCTACCAATGCAAACGGTCTTGTTACAATTGCTATAGGCACAGGAAGTCCAATTTTGAATAGTTTTTCTGAAATCAATTGGTCAAATGGTCCCTTTTTCGTTAAAACAGAAACTGACCCTGCAGGGGGAACAAACTTCTCAATTGTTGGAACTAGTGAATTAATGAGTGTTCCATTTGCCTTATTTTCTGCAAATGGCGGTGGTAGTGGTTCAGCAAATATCAATGGAACAACTAATCGAATCATTAAATTTACGTCTTCAACGGCAGGAGGGAATTCTCAATTGTTTGATGATGGAACCAATGTAGGAATTGGAACTACAACTCCAACAAAAAAATTAGAGGTTAGTGGTGATGCATTAATTAACGGGGTAACCGTTGGTAGAGGAAACGGAAATATCTCATCAAATACTGCTATCGGAAATAGCGCACTTTTTTCCAACACCACTGGATTCGATAATACTGCTAACGGCGATAGTGCACTTTTTTCCAACACAACCGGATATGCTAATACCGCATACGGTTATAAGTCGCTTTATTCTAATATAAGCGCAGCTAGTAACACCGCTTATGGCAACTTTTCACTTTATTCCTTGACCTCTGGAGGTGGCAATGTTGCTAATGGCTCCAGAACACTTCGTGATAATACAACAGGCTATTATAACACAGCTAATGGCTTTGGCGCACTGCAAAGAAACACAACGGGTTATTCAAACACTGCTAACGGTGATGCTGCACTTACTTTCAACACTACCGGTTATCAAAACACCGCCGATGGCGATGCATCACTCCTGACAAATACTACCGGAATTAATAACACTGCATTAGGGTATCTTGCCGATGTTAGTGCTGGTGATTTAACAAATGCCACAGCTATAGGAGCAAATGCTACAGTTGGTGAAAGCAATAGCCTTGTTTTAGGCAGTATAAATGGAGTGAATGGTGCAACCAGTGATGTAAATGTTGGTATTGGAACTACTACGCCTGAAGCTAAACTTGATATAATTGGTAGTGTAAAAATTTCAGATGGCACCCAAGGACAAGGAAAAATTCTAACTTCTGACGAAAATGGAGTTGCAAGTTGGGTAACAAAAACGAAATCAGGTTTATCATTGCAAAATGTACCCAATGGAGTAATTGTCACTGGCTCCTATTATACTAGCTGCTATGGAAACAATGTGGTTTTCAACATTTTGACTTTAAACGGCCACTTATATTTGCAGCAAAATGAACAAAGTGCTGCTGGGGTAACTATATTTTCGGGGTCTGGAACTGATACACTTTCTTTTTCAGATGGCTGTAATGGAGCTTGTGGCTCAATTACATATACTGGAGGAAATATTACCGGTAATAATTTTAATGATGGTGTTATTTTGAACCTATCTGCAAACTATTAAAAAAAATAATTGTAGAAATCTAATATTTCATAATAAAAAACTCTATTTAACAATTAAACTATCAAAAAGGCCGTCATTTTTATGATGGCCTTTTTAATTTTTAAGTAATATTTTCGCCGAATTATTAAACTTCTTCAATGAATATAATATCAGAATGCATCTTTAATTTTCCATCTAAGATTGGGAAAAGGAAATCCACTTTCCCATGGGATATCACAGCTAACATTTCTAAGTTAATCTTAAGCCAAATAAAAGGTTTAGAGGATGGATTTAATATCCAAAAAGATATTGCAATTCATTCTTCTGCAATAGTTGAGAAAGGAGCAGTGCTTAAGGGGCCAATTATAATTTCTAAGAATTGCTTTATTGCCGCAAATGCCTACTTGCGAGGAGGCGTTTTTTTGGGAGAAAATGTGCGTATCGGCCCAAGTTGTGAAGTTAAATCCAGCGTAATTTTAAATGATTCAACAATTGCCCATTTCAATTTTATTGGCGATAGCATTATTGGAAACAATGTAAATTTTGAAGCAGGAGCGCATACTGCAAATCAGCACAATGATAGATTAAACAAAGAGATTTCAGTTTTGTGGCGAGGGAAAGTTATTAAAACGAACGCAAATAAATTTGGAAGTTTAATTGGAGACAATTCTAAAATTGGAGCAAATGCAGTGTTATTCCCTGGGACTATTTTAGAAAAGAAATCTTTAGTAAATAGGCTTGAATTGATAAACCAAATAAGAGTGGAAAGTAATAATAAATAAAATACAAATATTTGATAATCATAAATTTAGCATTTGTTTTGTTTCCTTTCTTTTTGTTAGTTAAATAATCTTTATTGATTCCTTACATCTATTAATAAACCAATTAAATTTTTGTAGGTTTGAAAAAAATATCTTATTAACAATGAAGAAAATCTATTTATCACTTGCCCTTCTAATTGCTGGAATTGGAATGGCAGATGCGCAGCGCGTTTGCGGAACAATGGAACATCACGAAATGATGTTGAATCAAGACCCTTCTTACGGTCAAATAATGGAACAAATTGAAAACCATACCCAAAACTTCGTTTATAATGAAGCTGGACGTTTGGTTGTAACGATACCAGTCGTATATCACGTATTATACAATACTACAGCACAAAACATAAGCGACGCTCGCTTACTTGCTCAAATTGATCAATTAAACCAAGATTTTAGAAAATTAAATTCTGATGCTTCTTTAATTCCGTCAGTATTTACTGGTGTTGCTGCTGATATGGAAATTACATTTTGCTTAGCACAACAAACTCCAACGGGGGCAGCAACAAATGGAATTGTTCGTAAATCAACTACCACCACTTCTTTTTCAACAAACGATAATGTTAAATTCTCATCGTCTGGAGGAGATAACGCATGGGATGCATCTAAATATCTAAACATTTGGGTGTGCAACCAATCAGGAGGAACGTTAGGTTACGCGCAATTTCCAGGTGGCCCAGCTTCTACAGATGGTGTAGTGTTGCATTTCACAACTGTGGGAAGCCGAACAGTAACAGGTACTGGCTCTCCTTATAATTTAGGACGTACTGCAACACATGAAGTTGGACATTGGTTAAACCTTCGCCATATTTGGGGAGATAACAATTGTGCATCTGATTTAGTAAATGATACACCAACACATAATACTGCTAATTATGGTTGTCCTACTTACCCTCACTACAGCACTTGCTCTGGTGCACCTATTGAAATGACCATGAATTACATGGATTATACTGATGATGCTTGCATGTATATGTTTACTACAGGACAAAAAACTAGGGCACAAGCTTTATTTGGAACTGGTGGTTCACGCGCTAGTTTATTAACCTCCATTGGTTGCCAAGCTCCTAGTGGAGGGGCTACGTGCAACGTACCTGCGAGTCTGGCCTCTTCATCTATCAATTCTAATAGTGCAACAGTAAGTTGGGGAGCTGCCACAGGTGCTACTTCATATAATTTACAATACAAACTTTCAAGTGCAACTAATTATACTACCGTTTCATCTTCTTCCACAAGCTTTGCTCTTACTGGCTTAGCTGCATCTACAACTTATAATTTTAGAGTTGCTTCAGTTTGTGCAAGTGGAACAAGCACTTATTCTGCAGTTTCATCTTTCACTACAACTGCAATTCCAACAACTTGTACCGATACTTGGGAATCAAATAATAGCATTTCTGCAGCAAAAACTATAACACGAGGAACAAATATTCAAGGACTAATAGGTTCTTCGGGAGATAAAGATTATTTCAAATTTCAAAATACAACAACTTCTAGAAACGTTAAAGTTACTTTAACAAATTTGCCTGCTGATTACGATTTAGTATTGTATAGAGGAACATCCACACAAGTTGGGATTTCTCAATTAGGTGGAACTTCATCTGAATCAATTATTTATAACAATACGCAAGCAGTAGCAACTTACACGGCTTATGTTTACGGCTATGGCAATGTATTTAATACCAGCAGTTGTTATACACTTAGAGCAGAGATTAGCTCAAGTAGCTTCGTACGTTTATCAGGTGAAACAGAAGCAGAAGAATCATTAGTTATTGAAGGAGGATTATCTATTTATCCAAACCCTAGCAACGGAAGTTTAAACATCCGTTTGCAGCCAGAAAGAGATTTACCTCAAACCATTTCAGTTTATAATCAAATGGGACAATTGGTAGAAGCATATGAAGTGAACTTTACAAAAAATCAACCGGCAGTTGAAATCAGAATGAACGATTTAGCTGATGGGATTTACTTTGTTCAAGTGTATGATGGAGAAAAAATTCAAACGCGCAAAGTATTATTAAGAAAATAGTAAATTAATAATTTATAGAATTGAAAGGGCGAGGAGAGATCTTCGCCCTTTTTTATTTCAATTTAAATCTAAAAGAGAAAATGTTAATTTTATTGAATATGAAGAATGTTTAATGTTATAATTATGCAAGGCAATGTCAATTGAAAATGATACCTATTTATCAATAGAAAAAGCTTCTACAGGCGAGTTTAAAGACCGTGGAAGCAAGTTTATAGGTTTCGCATTTCCTGTTTCGAGTGAGGATGAAGTAAAAGAATGTTTAGCAGAAGTTAAAAAATTACACCCAACGGCAGGGCATGTTTGTTATGCATTTAGAATAAACCCGCTCAATGAATATTACAGAACGAATGATGATGGCGAGCCTTCCTCAACAGCTGGTAAACCAATCTTAGGTCAAATCAGGTCCATGAATTTGCAAAATATATTAGTAGCTGTTGTAAGGTACTTTGGCGGAACGCTTCTAGGTGTTTCTGGGTTGATAAATGCTTATAAAGAAACGGCAGCTATTGCTTTAAAAGAGGCTACACTTATTGAGAAACAAATTACAGTTACTTTTCAACTAAATGTAGACTACATCAAAATGGGAGAAGTGATGAAATGGATTAAAGAAAGTAAATTTGAGTATTCAACTCCCTTGATGGGCGATACATTTATGGTAAGTATTGATGTTCCTTACTCAAAACATTTATCATTGAAAAACTATTTGAAAGAAAAAGGCTGGCTTACTGAATCTAGCAAATAGAAAACTCAAAGTTGTTTTAATGTTTTATTTACAATTTCAACACCTAGAAATCAAAAGAATTGTTGGTAACAATAATATTACGAAAACATAATACAATAAATCTACTTCAAAAAAGGGCAAATATTTTTTCCAAAAAGCTTTGAATTTGTTCATGTCGAAAATTACGAGATATTAATGGGTTTTGGAAAGTAATAGTTTAAAACAACTTCCGTGTTTATTTTTTTTTGCAAACTTTAAAAATCTTACATCAAAATTGAGATCATTTTTTAAATGACCTATGGAGTAAAAAAGTCGAGTTTTAAATAAATATTTATTTCTTATTTTTCATCTTTACCCGAAGTAAAAATTCTTAAACACCAATATTAACTAGTAACTTGAGAAGTATTTTCTGCACTGATTGTAATTTTTAAAGTTCATTTGTAGGTGTCAATACCCATTATCTCATATTATTTTATGACTTATATCAGTATTTTTTTCGGCAAAATCATTTCATAAGTTCACAAAAATATTAAGACTTAACATAATCTTAATTTACTATGCTAGGAAAAAACAATTTTTTTTTAAAACATCTGCTAAGACCAGCATTTAAATAAAGGTTTAATCACTAATAAAAATAAATTTCACTTTTAAATTAACTCAATCAAATCCGCACTTTTAAATTTCACTACCACCCATAAATTCAATCGATTATGAAAAGACTTCTACAATTAGTTTTATTGCTTACTTTATTTGTTTCTGGAACTCTGCAAGCGCAAACATTCAATTATGGAACGGGTTCTGTTGCCGGAAATACAGCTCCTTTTCAAACTGGCAGCGGAGCTGTAACAGTTTCGGGCAATGATGTTACTGTAACCGCTAACGTTACGATGCAGCCCGGCACATACAATTTCAACAACTTTACCATCAATTCCGGTGTGATCGTAACTGTGCAAGCGGTTGCGTCCGGAACTGTGGGCCCTTCATCAACACAAGGCGGTGGTAATGTGCCCTTGATTATTCGCTGTACCGGTACATTTACGAACGATGGGACGCTAAGAGCAAACGGTACCAACGGGGCAAATGCATCTGCCAGTGGTTCGGGCGGTTTACCGGGTAACGCTGGCTGGGGTTGTGCCGGCGGCCGCAATGGCGGTATTGGCGGTGCTTCTTCTCCTAGCAGCAGCTATCCCACGGCATTTCAATATTCTACATCGTCTCCGGCGGGCGTTTATACAAATGGCGGGCATGGCGTTAGTTTCGATTTTATTCCCAATCCTTCTGTATCTTGCAATGGTTCAACCAATTTCCCCAACATAGGCGGTGCAGGCAAAAGAATGAACCAAAACACCAATGCCGGAACCTATCCAACATGGGCAGGTGCCGGCGGAAGCGGGGGATCCTATGGTACAGCCGGCACGCAGGGCGCAAATGGTGTGGGCGTGTCTTCCGGCGCTTCGGTGGCTGGTCCTGCAGGTATTGTTTACGGCAATGCTACTCTAACTGCCCCCACCTGTACAAACCTTTCTGCTTTTAATCCTCAGGGGCAGACTCCTGCCGGCAACCGCTGGATTTTGGGCGGCAGCGGCGGCGGCGGTGGCGGCGGAACGCAGAGTATTGGCGGCAGTTCCCGTGCCTCCGGCGGCGGTGGCGGCGGTGGCGGTGGCGCTGTGCAAATTGTAGCAAATACGATAATTAACAATGCCGGTGCAGCTATAGAAGCAAGAGGTGGTAACGGTGGTCTCGGAGGCCAGTCCACAGGTACAGGGTCTTCTTGTGCCCGCGGTGGCGCAGGTGGTGGAGGATCTGGTGGAACCATCAACCTGCAATACATGAGTTCATATACCAACAGTGGTACCGTTTCGGTAGCCGGTGGAGCCGGTGGTGCTTCTAACGGACCATGCAATAGCCGTACTGGCGGTGCAGGAGGTAACGGGGGTAATGGTAGAACTTTGTTTGAACAAGACATTGTTCTCTGCACCGCCCCAACTACTCAAGCATCATCGTTTAGTTTTAGTAATGTTACAACAACAAGCGCAGATATTACTTTTAATAGAGGTAATGGCGATGGTGGCGTATTAGTGGTAGCCAGAGCTGCGGCTGCACCACAATCTCCAACCGGAGGAACTTCTTATACGGCAAACTCAGTTTTTGGCAGTGGTTCAACTACTGCTGCTGGCTCATACGTAGTGTACAACTCTAACGCTGCTGGACCGGTTACATTTAATGTGTCTGGTCTAACTCCGGGTACTTCGTACCAATTTTCTGTTCACGAATGGAACACAACCGCTACTTGTTATCTCAATCCTGGATTAGCGGGAACAGTTCCAATTCCGGTTTGCTTACCACCAAATACACAAGCATCAGCTTTTTTAGTAACGCCTTCTACTAATTCTGCTAATATGAGCTGGACTTCAGGTAACGGAACAGCTGGAGAATTGGTTGTTTTGCGCCAAGGTGCAGCAGTATCTGGCGATCCAGTTCAAACAACCTCATATACCCCAAATTTAGCATTTGGTTCAGGCACTGCATTAGGCAGCGGTTTTGTTGTGAAGGCCGGTACAGGCGGAACAGCCAATGTGACTAACCTTTTACCCAACACTATTTACCATTATGCAATTTACACCTATAACACTTCTGGGCCGTGTTATCAAACACCAGCTTTAATAGGAAGCTTTAGCACCTCAGACGGCCCAATGACTTATTCGCCTAGCACAGTTACTCAAAGTTCTATAGCTTCTATGACATTAGGAGCTGCTAGCCAGCAAATTGTACAATTGCAATTGAATACAGGGCCTGGAACTTTGCCCCCATTAACACTTACTTCCCTTAATTTTAATACCAATGGAAGTACTTTAGGAGCTACAGTCGGAAATGATATTTCTGTGGCCAGAATTTTTTGGAATTCAACTAATACCTTAACTGGAGCAGTCCAGTTTGGAACAAATATAACTTCTTTTCCAGGAGGCAGCACGGCTATAACTGTTGCTGGTTCGCAGATTTTGCAACCAAATAGCAATAATTATTTCTTTGTTGTGTATGATGTAAGTATTGGTGCAACAACTGGTAATGTATTAGACGGGGAAATCACCTCCATTACCTATACTGATGGAGTTACGCCTGTTACAGTAGCGCCATCGCCAACTACAGCACCGGCCGGTACGAGAACAATTACTTCTTTAATGTCTGTTACCTGTGGTTACACATTTAGCAACTTTGCTGCAACTTGGACTTCAAATGTAGGGCAAGCTGGTACAACAGTAGTTGCAACTGGGGCTGCTTCAATTAATGATCAGCGCTGGCCTTCACAAAGTTTTACACCCGGTTTTACTTTTGAATATAACGGAACAATATATAGCTCTTTTGGTATCGCATCAAAAGGCTACATTTGGTTTGGTTCAGCTACTCCATCAGGAATATCTGCTATACCTATCTCAACAGGAGCTACAGCTTTTGAGGGTGCAATTGCTGCTTTTGCTTTCGACATGGTTGCTCATACTGCTTCCACTACAACGCCTCAAGTTTCGGTGAGATATACAGGAACTGCACCCAACAGAGTTTGCACAATAGAATGGACTGCTTTTATGCCTTTTGGAAATACAGGTGGTTTGTGTTCCTTTTTTGGAAATCCAACAGATTGGAATAGATATGATATACAGTTACAATTGAACGAAAATGGCGGTACCAATTCAAATAGAATTGATATTGTTTTGAGAGACATGAATGGGTTTTGTGTAAATGCGAATGGAACTACAAGTGCTCAAGTTGGACTACGGGGAAGTTCTAATACAGACTTTTTAAATCGCTCTGGTTCTGGAAATACTGGCCATACAGCAAGTGCTGCAGGCACTTTAAATACTTCTGTAATTAGCCACGGTTCAAACAATTTTTTTAATGGAAATGGTGGTTTAAGATTTACCCCTACATTTGCTAAACCAATAATTACTCCAAGCCCAACAGCGGTAAATGTTTGTCCAGTTGAGGATGTAGCTTTAAGCACTACATCTCCTGTTGTTATCAAGCAATGGTTTAACAATAACTTAGCAATTTCGGGAGCTACAGCAGCTTCATATGCCGCCATTGCCAGTGGTAATCACTTGGTAATGGTTACGCAAGGTGCTTGCAGCAAATTATCTACAACAACTGCTGTAACCATCACACCTTGTTCTGCCGGAACGATCACCACCACTAACGTTGCTGCAATAAATTGTGCAGGAGCCCCAATAAGTGTGAGTTACACGGCAACAGGCACATTTACAGCAGGCAATGTATTTACTGCTCAATTATCAGATGCTACTGGAGATTTTTCTTCACCTGTAACAATAGGAACTTTAACCAGCACAGCAAGTGGAACCATCATTGCAAATCCGGGTATTATTCCTGCGCTAACTACTCCTGGTTTAGGATATAAAATAAGAGTAATATCCAGCACGCCAAGTGTTACAGGAACAGAAACAGCTTCTTTTGAAGTTGCTGAACCCGCTCCAATTATTAGCGTTACTAATCCGGCTGCAGCTTGCGCTCCTGCAACAGTTGATATTTCAGCAACAGGTGTTGTAACAGTAACTAATGGAACAACTGTTTCAGGCATAACTTATTGGAACAACATTGGTGCGACTATACCTTATACAGGGAATCCCAATGCTGTAGCAGTTCCAGGAACTATTTATGTTCGTTATGCAAATTCTTGTGGAAACGATGTTGAACCAATAGTTGTTACCTTTTCAAATCCACTTATAACTTCAAATTCAAGAACAAATCCTACAACCTGCGCAGTAAGCAATGGTACAATTACTTTAAATGGACTTCTTCCTTCAACATCATATGCTGTAGTTTATCAAAGAAACGGTCCTCCAAATGTTAGTGCAGGCACAATTTCAACTAATGGAATTGGCGCTCTTACTATTACTGGCCTAAGCGATGGTGCTTATGATAATATTATAGTAACGCAAGCAGGCTGTGCTTCAGTTGCTGCTTATCCTGCCTCTGGTTTTATTTCGCTGAATGACCCTGCTGCTCCTGCTGTTTCTAGCACATCAGTTGTAAATCCTACAACTTGTTTGGGAAATAATGGTAGTATTTTGTTGAATGGATTAACTGCAACAACTAGCTATAATGTTATTTATGATAGAAATACTGTGAATGTAGTTGCCGGAAGTATCACTTCAAATGGTTCAGGAACACTAACAATTCCTAATTTAACGGATGGTAATTATGATAATATTATATTAACCTTGGCTGGTTGTAATTCAGCACCGATTCCAAGCTCTGGCGTAATTGATTTGCAGCCACCATCTAGTCCAACTATAGCTTCACACACTGCTAATAATCCTGTAACTTGTGCAGGAGCAAATGGTAGTATTTTGCTAAATGGACTTGCGGCTTCCACTTCTTACACAGTTGCTTATCTTAGAAATGGAAGTCCAATTTCAACAGGAAGCATTGTTTCTAATGGCAGTGGCGTGCTAACCATTGGAAGTTTAACAAGCGGAGCATATACTTCTTTTGTTGTTACCAATGCTTCAAGTTGCTCTTCAGCTGCATATCCAGCAGTTGGCAACATTACTTTAACTGATCCAGCAATTCCTAATATCACTTCTTTTTTAGCACATGATCCTACTTCTTGTGTGGTCAATAATGGAGATATACAATTGGGTGGCCTATTGAATGCTACATCTTACAATTTGGTCTATAAACGTAATGGTGGGGCAAATATTAATGCTGGTAGCATAACCACCAACGGTGCAGGTGTTTTAACTTTAGGTGGCCTCGCTTTGGGAGATTATGATAACATAGTTGTTACATTGGCTGGTTGCGCTTCTGATCCTTATCCTGTTTCAGGAAGTATTACTTTGTTTAACCCACCAACACCTGCCGATGCGGTGGGCATTCCAGCTGAAGTTTGCGGTGCAGATATAGTTTTACTAGGTGCAACGGGAGCTGTAGCAGGCGAAGATTACAACTGGTATAATGCCTTAACTGGCGGAACATTGGAACAAGCTGGTGGAAGCGCATTCGGAACTCCATTTATCTTTAGTACTACAAACTATTTTGTCGCTATTGTTAACAACATTTCTGGTTGTGAGAGTGCCACTCGCACTCAAGTTACAGCAACAATCTTTCCTACCCCAGCTCCACCAATCATAACTCCATCTGGATCTACGGCAATTTGCTCAGGATCTACTATTAATTTAGTTAGTTCTTATGCATTTGGTAATTTATGGTCTAATTTATCCTCTACTCAAAGCATTCCTGTAACTACAGCAGGTAGTTTTACAGTTACCCATACAAACGTGAACGGGTGTTCTGCTACTTCTGGAGTAACTACAACCACTTCAATTCCTTCTCCTCAGGGAACGCTTTCTGCAAATGGACCTATTTGTAACAGTGGGAATGGAGAACTTACATTTACTGCTACTTCTGGTGTTGCCCCATTTAGTTTAACATATAATAACGGTTCAACAAATGTTACAGAAAGTGTTGTTAACAGTGGTACACCTTTTTTAGTAAACCCTAATCCAGTTAACCTCACAACAAATTATACTTTAATATCAGTATCTGATGCTGTTTGCACAAGGTCTACTGCTTTTACAGGGCCAGCTGCTTCAATTACTGTTTCTCCGGCTTTACTTGCCCCAACATTTACCACTTTCAATTATAACACAGGTACATCTGTAGACCTTAGTTGGGTTGCATCTGCTACCGCTACTTCATACTTTTTAGAATATGGAACTTCTAATACTTTCGCATCTACTATTTTCAGTGGAGACATTGGAAATGTTTTAACTTATCCGGTAACTGGTTTGGTTGCAGGAAACATATACTACTATAGAGTTAGAGCAGTAAATGCTATATGTGGAAATAGTCCTTGGTCTGATGTTACACCTTTTTTAACTACTGCTATTGTTTGGGAAGGGACTGTAAGCACTGATTGGAATGTACCTCAAAACTGGAGTCCTTTCTTGGTTCCAACTATATCAACAGACATTGAAATTTTCGATAGAACTAACGACCCGATTATTCCTACTGCTGGTTTAAATGGATTTGCAAGAAATGTTTCTTTACAACCTAACGCAAATCTTCAAATTCAAACTGGTAAATCTTTGAATGTAAAAGGAGATTGGGATGCAGTTGGTAATTCTATTTCAGGTGCAGGTCAAGTCGTGTTTAATGGAACTGTAGCTCAAACAATTACAGGTAATGCTTCATTTCAAAATTTAACTGTAGATAAAACCAGCGGAACAATTGCTATTACTTCCGGAATTCAAAGTATAACGGGTATTTATAGGCCAACTAACGGAACTTTAACAACCAATGGTAATTTAAGACTTGTATCCAATGCTTCTACAACTGGCATTGTTTCAGGAAATGGCGCTGGTTCAATTTCAGGCAACGTACAAGTAAATCGTTACATGCCAGGTCCTGGCGGTTACCGTTATGTATCATCTCCAATACAAGAATCAACAGGCCTACAGATTGGAGATTTTGACGCTCCTTTGTCTGGTGCTGATAACCTTACATGGAATCCAGCTCCTAATACGCCTATTCCTTCTCCTTTCCCTAATTGCTGGTACTATGACGAGACTATTCAAAACCCTTATGCACAGTTTGGTTGGATTTCTGAAACTTCTGGTAGTATTGTTACAGGACGTGGTTATTCAA
>Ga0247833_1001457_pt1 | contig 38296 bp, 48 predicted proteins | sample LaCruzMarch2015__7_FD_187117 | JGI IMG/M metagenome (GOLD analysis project Ga0247833, IMG submission 187117) | Freshwater microbial communities from meromictic Lake La Cruz, Castile-La Mancha, Spain - LaCruzMarch2015_8m | ecosystem: Environmental > Aquatic > Freshwater > Lake | place: Spain...
ACTCAATGTACTCACGTTGATCACTCCTGCCACCCTGCATAAAAAATAAGCAGGGTAGCTCTCAACGTGGCTCAATTTTCAACGTGTAAAGCTCGGAAATTGGCTCAGATTTGGTTGTGATTCAACAGTGTTTTGGCTGGAAAGTTACATTATGTAACTTTTAGGGTTATTACACGAAATATTACACGGTTGTTAAAAATGCATATAAGTCGTTGATTTATAAGGATTTTTGACGAGCCTGGCTTTCTGTTAATCCGTAGGTCCCTGGTTCGAGCCCAGGTTGAGGAGCCAAAAACTCGAATGAAATTAAGGGGTTACGTGGAAACGTAGCTCCTTTTTTTTCCAAACCACCCAAGCCCAAAGTTGCGTGGTTTCCCATGTCGACGGACGCACTGCAGCAGCGCAGGTCGGCGTGCACTTCACAGCCATGAAAGTCAACTTGCATTCCTGGGTGTCACGCATCCACTCAGCGATGTCACGGTACCCAGCGCCAGCCTCACGCATGGCCTCAAATCAAAAAATCAAATTGAGTTTCAAGACACTACGACCTCTGCTGACTTCTCGCTCCGGCAGTGCCGTCGCCCTTTCAGGCACAAGGCGAGATCTCCCCAGGTAAGGGTTGCACACCTTCATTGCACAACCGCCGCATCTACGCCACCTCGCCTTGGTCACAAGAGCTTCGTGGGGTGTTGCCCACTCGCCCTGCTTGGCAGCGCCTTCTATGCGGTTCTTGTTCATCGGCTCGCGATTTACGCTCCACGCTTGCTTCCCACGCTCGGTCGCCCTCAAGCAGTTGCGCTTCACTTTGCTCACTGTGACCAGCTCGCAGCGGGACTTGCACCCGCAGGTGTGCGCCCATGCTGGGCGCACAACAGACAAGGAGCCCAAAGGCTCCCTGAATATCAAAACAATTGGGATCTGACCCCAATTAACTCTTCACATTTCACGCATGCGCCAATGCGTACTCCCTGGCCGTTGGCAGGGCATGCGGCAGGGCCTTGGACTTCGGCTTGGTCGCCTCCCAACCAAGACAGGCCAGCCAGATTGCGCGCGGGATGACTTTATGCGCCGTGCGGTAATAACTCACCATGCGACGACTGATGCCCAGGGCATCGGCAGCCGTGTTCAGTGACAGCCCGTTACGATGCATCCAGGTGTCAAACATCTGATGGCTCACCTCGCCAGCTTGTTCCTTAGCCCAGGCATAGACGTTGTCTGCACCCAGCTCGGCATCAAACCATTCAATGCCATGGCCCCACTCGGCAAGGTGTGCCTTGCCAAAGACGTGTGGATCGAGCAGATGGGTCAAGGCGGGGATGCCACGCAACACCGCTTCGATATCGACGTCCAGCACCTCGCCCGTACTCCAGGTCGTGCGCAGCCGATACGGCACCAAGGCCTCAACAGCCTCTAGCCTGGGGTGGAAAAAATCACTCATGGGTTCAACCTCCGCCATTCTTGGTGCAGCCAGGCACGGTTGGACTCGATCCACGACAACTCGTCTCGGATCTCGCGCGCAGCAATTCGACCGATGATGGTCAAACTCTTAAGCTCGACCGTGCATTCACGCCCATCTCGCAACTGAACATGGACGTGGGTAAGCAGGTGGTCACCGGCGTACATCAACACACGCGATGCCGAGAATTTGTTCATGACCGGCATGTCTCAATGGTAGTGCAATGGTTGCACCTCGTCAAGAGCTACAAAATGCACCACCGCGGACACCAGCTTAGATGCCATCTGGTGACCTGCCCTGCCAATTACGCTTGCCAGCCCAGATCTGCGCTTGGGCTTACAGCGGAGTTATCCACAAAAAATCTATGAAAACATTGCTTTTCAATGATTTCGGTGGTTGAGCGTTGATTTCATTGAAGAAAATTTTCGCCAAAAAGTTATCCACAGCCTGTTCTTTTCGCCCTGGTCAAACAGAGGTAACCCGAAGGCCTGGCGGGTCTCATAAGGGTTCTGGTTGTCCGGATAAATATATGAAAACACAATGCAGTTAAAGCAAACACATGATTCAAGGAAACGCACACCATGGCACAAGCAAAGACACTGACCCAGGCAGAAATAGAGCAATTGTTATCGCACATCAACACCCCAGACTGTTCCTGATAGCTGCAAGTTGGCAGCCCATGTCAGCTACCGGTCAATCTGGCGGCTACAATTGAACTTAAATTTGTAATGGCTGGGCATCGTGATGAGCAACTGGTTTTTGATTCACACCAAGATTCGCCAAGAACGCGTTGCTCTGGAAAACCTGGAACGTCAGGGTTTTGAGTGTTTCTTACCGCTCATCCGCGCGGAAAAGCTGCGTCGGGGCACGCTGCAAATTGTTCAAGAAGCGCTGTTTCCACGCTACCTTTTCATTCGCCTGGGCACCGGGCTGGAATCGCAAAGCTGGGCCCCCATCCGCTCCACCCTGGGTGTGAGCCGTTTGGTCACCTTTGGCCAAATTCCCGCCAAAATCGACGACGACCTTGTTGCCGCCATGCGATCCCAAAGCAAGGCGTCAGAGGTCGTACTGCGCCACTTTGAGCCCGGCGTACAAGTGGTGGTGACCGACGGGCCATTTGTGGGCGTGGAAGCCATCTACCAGATGGCCGACGGCGAGGGCCGGGTGATGGTGCTGCTCAACATCTTGAGCAAGCAGGTCAAGATGTCGGTGTCCCCGACCAGCATCCGCAAGGTCAATTGAACAAATGACATCAGGTCTGTGACCGCTCAGCGCCGGCCTGAGGCCAGCTTTGCTGCGATCTTTTTCTGCACCCAGTCAGACACGTTTTTGTATTCGATCCGCTGGTAACCGCTGGATTGGATCTCTTGCCAATACTGGCCGATCAGGGCCTCAATGGCGTCTGTGTTGGGTGCAGCCAAATCAATGTCTTCGCTGAAGATCAGCTTGTTGCCTGCAATAAAGTCCACAGTGCCCCACCCGATTCTTTCGCGCCTGGCAGCGCTCATTCAGCTCAACACCGGCATGCGCATTTCAGAGCCCGTGCTGGCTCGCCTGGATGACTTGGTGCTGGACCATGAAATTCCGCATCTTTGGGTGCGCAAAAACAGCCTGAACGACCGCAAAACCCAATTGATACGGCCCCGATAAGTCTTTAATGGTCAAAGAAGTTGTAGGTCGGTGGCTTCAGCCCCGACATGCATCCCACGCAGAAGCCCGCAATGTCGGGGCTGAAGCCTCCGACCTACGGGAAACCGGTGAACAAAATTCAAACTTCAGTGGGCCGGATCAATAGCCAGCATCGGCTGTGTGCCTCTGCTGGGTGTGTCGCTGGAGGCCGCCCAAGAACTGCACCGCCGTGCGGTCAGGCTAAAAAGCGACTGGCTGATGCCACAATACGCATCAGAAATTGGCAACACATCGTGCGCCGCCACGCTGAACAAGACCATGCGACAACTGGACTTCAGAACCCACATGTTCAGGCATGCCTTTATTGACCGCCTGAAGGCCTGCGGTGATGTGCCCGTGCCCATTGCTGAAGCCATTACGGGCCATGGGCGCAACGCTTCTGAATTCGCCCGGTACGGCTCGGTGGGCTACACGCTGGAGCAGAATAAGGCGGTGATTGAGCGGATATTTGTTTGAGTTGTGGGTTGGGATCTTTGCGGCCCTACCTGACAAATTTTGAGGGATGGTCTAGGCAGAGGCTGTTCCCGTATGAACAACGCATTGCACGACCTCAGTGCCCGTTTGCGTTAGGTGTAATTCACTGAAGTTTGATGCCTGTTTTGTACGCCACTGCAACAATAGGGCGCATGTCTTGAGCTTGCTCCACAACAATTTCAATTTGGCGTTCAACTAATTGCCGCTCAAGCAGGGTCAACATTTTGATTTTTTGCATGAAAGTCTGATGAGGCCCAGCGGCATCATCGGCTGATCGCACTTGTGGACAAACTAGAAGGTCAATGTCGCCGCCTCTTTTGGCATCATCCACGCGTGAGCCAAATAGCCACACGGATGTGCCTTGGCCGAATGCAGTGGTTGCAGCCTGGCAAATGGCCTGGATTTGGTCGGTGCTAAGGCGCATGCGGTTTTTGTGTTTTTGGCTGACAAAGGTGGACTTGCGCTACGAGAAAAAAAGCTACGTTAGCAGTCGAAAAGTCATAAAATACGCGTTGAATTGATAATCTTACTAGGGAAATTTTTATGTTATTAACAGCAGTTATTACTGAGGCAGAAGAAGGTGGATTCGTTGCTTTAAATCCTGAAACAGGCACAACCACTCAAGGCGAAACCTACCAGGAAGCAATTCAAAATCTGAAGGAAGCTACAAGCTTGTACTTGGATGAATTTCCAATGAAAATTTACAGCCATCCTGTCATGACAACTTTTGAAGTCAGCCATGCCTAAATTCCCTGGGCTATCAGGTGCAAAAATCGTTCGAGCTCTTGAAAAATTAGGCTTTGTTGTGGCAAGGCAGTCTGGAAGCCACACAGTTATGAAACGCGGAGATCAAGGGTGCGTGGTTCCTAATCACAAAGAAGTGAAAATTGGAACTGTGAATGGTGTTCTCAGGCAAGCTGGCGTAAGTACACAAGAATTTTCAAAAGCACTTTGATCGTTTGGCTTGCGAGTAGCTGAGCGTGGGATAGCGCTCAGCGTAGCGCTTGACGCAATCGCGAAAAAATAGGCTTTGGGAGGTGTTCGTTGAGTTGCGCGAAAACAAGCTGGCCTTTGTGCATGGGCGCACCTCGCAAAAAAGCAAAGTGTGATGCCGCGCAATGGACTATTCAAATAGATTTCGACTTGAAATCAAAAAAGTCCATATAAATCATGAGGTTAGCTGCAGGTTCAGGAAGATCTCCGGACAGCAGTGGATCTGACCCCAATTACCAATTACAGTCAGATTGCTGGTGCAGCGAAACTGCGAAGCCACGGGTCCAAGTGCGCGATGTCAAACGTACCAGACTCGAGCATCCCGAGCATCTCAGCGTGAATCTGCATCGGCGCACGCTGCAACCGCCAGCCATTGATGCGCAGGAAAACATCTGCAGCGGCAAAGGCCATCCGCTTGTTCTCATCCACAAATGGATGGTTGATCGCCAAGCTCTCTAGCAGTGCCGCTGCCTCGGCCAAGATGTCGTCGTAGTAACCCGTTTGCGGACGGAACAGCGCGGCCTCCAGTGCGCCCGGGTCGCGCACGCCCGTTGCGCCTCCATAACGCTTCATGAGCACCGTATGCATCCCCAGTACGTCAGCAACGGTCAGGTAATCATGTTGCCCCATGGCTTACTTAGCCAGTTCGCGGTACAAATGGTCAAACTCATCAAGGCTGGACGCGAACGCGGTCATCACGTGACGCCGTGGGCTCTCCTTCTGCTGCCGGTCGATGTAGTCACGCAGGGCATCATCGAGTACCGCTTGAAACTGTCGCCCCTGGTTCTCTGCAATGTTTCGCAGAGCGTTTAGCACTTCCGGGGCCGCTTGTGAAGAAAACTTTTCGCGCGTGGCAGTGGTCATTGTCATCACCATCATGAAATATCTTGATGCTTCATGATAAAGCAAGATATAGCAACGCGCCAGTCCCAGGCAAGCGACGCGGGCTGATTTCAGGCCCTTGCCGGTCGACTGGCTGAGCCACACAATTGGGGTCAAACAATTGGGGTCTGACCCCAATTTCATGACCCCAATTTCACACGGGTCCTGGTCCCTCTGCGTGCAGGCCGACCTTGCCCTGCATCAAGCGCCAGGCCCAATCCAGGTCAGCCTCCAGTTCCCGACGCGCGGCGATCGCATCGCGTTGCGCCAAGGCCTGCATCAGGCCGTGGTGGTGCAAGGTGCGGGGTGCGCCCTGCTCGGGCCTGTGATGGGCCACAGCCACACGCACATAAGGGCCGCTTTGCAGCCACAGGCTGCGAATCATGGACAGCAAGGTGGGCGATTGCGCGGCCTCGTACAGCGTGAAATGGAAGCGCCGGTTGGCCTGCAATTCGGCCTCCACATCCCCCGTTTGCAAGGCGTGCGAAAACTCGGCATCGGCCACCGCCAATGCGGCCAACAAATGGTCATCTGCGCGCACGGCAGCCCGCTCGGCCGCATGCCCTTCCACCAAAAGACGGGTCTGGTGAATGTCGTCCAGGCGCTGAACCGACAGGTGTGGCACGCGAACGGGACGCTGCGTGGCGGACTCCAGTGCACCCTCGGCCACCAAGCGCCGCAGGGCCTCGCGCACGGGCATCACACTGGTGTGAAACGCGTCGGCCAAGTCCCTGATCTGCAGCGTTTGCCCGCCCTGCAGACGACCGCAAATCAAGGCGTCAGAAAGCTCGGCATAAATGCGGTCCTGCACCGAATCGCGGGAGACCGGGCGCAACACCGGCAACGGCGACCGCAGGGTCTCTGGGCTGGGGGCATCACGTCGGGGTCGGGCCATGGGGCAGTATATCCACGCTTGCTTTATTCAAGAGGCATGCCGTATTATGTGATCACATTATGGTGAGCGCATGAAATCAGACCCATCCACCCCCCTGCAGGCAGCAGCGCCGCGACCCGCTTTGTGGTTTGTCCATATGGCCTCATGGGTGCTCGCAGCCATGGCCGCCGTGGCCTTTCTGGATGTGGTGCTGCGCATCGCAGGCCGACCGATCACCGGGGCTTATGAGTTGACGGCCTTGCTGATGGGTTTGCTGGTGTACGCCACCTTGCCGCTGGTGACCGCCCAAGACGATCATGTGCGCGCTGGTATTTTGCAAATGTGGCGAACTGCGCCTAAAGGCTTGGCGCTTGCGCTGCGCGAACTGCGCAAAATCTTGTCCTGCTTGGCCTTGGCCTATCTGGCCTGGGCACTTTTTCAATACATGCTGCGGGTCGGCGCAGCTGGAGACCGGGCGCCCTACATCGAAGTGCCCTTGTCTTGGGTGGCAGGTTTTGGGGCCTTGAGCATGGCGTTTTCTGCGCTGATGGCCTTGTGGTCCAAGCGCCGTGTCGGGGCAGCTGCATGAGCGCCACCTTGATTGCCTTGGCCGTGATGCTGGCCTTGATTGCCTTGGAAGTGCCCATTGCCGTGGCCATGTTGGTGACGGGCGTGGTCGGGTGCCTGAGTGTCCTGGGCTGGAGCCCCACCTTGTTCATGGTGGGTGAAACCGCCTTCAGCACCGTCAACAACTATTCGCTCACGGTGGTGCCTTTGTTCATCCTGATGGGCAACCTGATCAACGAGGCCGACATCTCGCGCGAGCTGTACCGGGCCACTTACCGGTTTGTGGGGCATCTGCGGGGCGGTCTGGCGATTGCCACCGTGCTGGCCTGCGCGGGTTTCGCGGCCATTTGCGGCAGCAGCCTGGCCACTTCGGCCGCCATGACGCGTGTGGCCTACCCGGAGATGAAACGCTACGGCTACAGCGATGCGCTGGCCACCGGTTGCATCGCGTCGGCCGGGACTTTGGGCATCATGATTCCGCCCAGCGTGGCCCTGATGGTCTACGGCATCATGACCCAGACCGACATCGGCAAGCTGTTCCTTGCCGGTGTGCTGCCGGGCCTGTTGGGGGCCTTGCTGTATGTGGGCGCGGTCATGGTGTACACATGGCGGCACCCTGAATCGGGTCCGGCCGGCGAGCGCAGCACATGGACAGAGCGCTGGCATTCCTTGCGCGGCATCGGCAGCGTGGCCCTGTTGTTCGGCTTGGTGATTGGTGGGATTTATGGCGGCTGGTTCACCCCGACCGAAGCGGCGGGCATTGGCACGGCAGGCGCCTTCGCGATGGTGATGGCACGCGGGCGACTGACGCGCAAGCTGCTGGCGCAGGTGCTGCGTGAGACCGCGGTCACCACCACCAGTTTGTTTTTCATCCTGATCGGCGCATTGGTCCTGTCCAAGTACATCACCATCTCGGGCTTCACGCCTTGGTTGGGCGGGGTGTTTCAGGGGCTGGACCTGTCGGCCATGCAATTTTTGCTCATCATTTGTGGCATGTACCTGGTGCTGGGCTGCTTTTTGGAAAGCATGTCCATGCTTTTGCTGACGCTGCCCATTGTGTTTCCCCTGGTGGTCAGCTACGGCATCGACCCGATCTGGTTCGGTGTGCTGATCGTCACCCTCATCGAAGTCGCCCTGATCACCCCGCCGGTGGGCATGAACGTGTACATGATGGCCAGCCAGATTCCATCGGTCCCGCTGAATGTGGTGTTTCGCGGGGCCAGCGCCTTTGTGGCGGCCGACGTGATCCGCCTGGGCATCTTGCTGGCTGTGCCGGCCATTGCCCTGTGGCTGCCCTCCATCACCTGAACCCTCCCTGCATCCTTCTGCACTGCATCCTTCTCCCTTTTGTCCACCTCAACCCAAGGAGCTTTCCCATGGTCACCCCCCGTTTTCTGCGCCAGTCCCTGCTGATCACTGTATTGGGCAGTGTCGCGCTCGCGGCGCAAGCCCAAACCGTTTGGCGCTTTTCCAACTGGCTGCCACCCACGCACCATGTGGTCACCGAAATGGTCCAGCCCTGGGCCGCCGATGTTGAAAAAGCCACCGAGGGCCGCGTCAAGATCCAGGTGCTGCCCGCACTCGGTGCGCCGCCAGCCCACTTCGATCTGGTCAAGAACGGTGTGGCCGACATCGCGTTCAGCGTGCACGCCTACACGCCCAACCGTTTCAAATTCACCGAAATGGGCGAACTGCCCTTCACCACCGACCACGCGGTGGTGAACTCGCTGGCTTACTGGCGCACCTACCAAAAACACTTTGCGCAAGCCAACGAACACGAAGGCACCGTGTTGCTCGGGCTGTGGACCAATGGCTCCTACCAGCTGTTCACCAAGGCCAATGCCTTGACCTCCATGAACGCGGTCAGCGGGATCAAGATCCGTGTGCCCGGCACCACGGTCGAAAAGATCACCCGCTCGCTGGGCATGACGCCCATCTCCTCGCCACTGTCCGAAGCCTACGAGCAAATTTCGCGGGGCGTGATCCAAGGCATGTTCCAGCAAAAGGAAACCGTGGTGGCCTTCAAGATGACCCAACACATGCCCACGGCGTCTTATGTGCCGGGTGGCTTTGCGCATTCCAGCCAGTTCATGGTGGTGAACGCCGCCAAGTGGGCTGCACTGGAGGCGCGCGACCGCGCTGCGATCGAAAAGCTCTCGGGTGAAGCCATGGTGCGCCGCTTTGCCGCCGTCTGGCAGGCCAAGGAAGACGACGCCGACCGCCAGTTGGCCGCCGCCGGTGTGAAGGTCACCGACGTGCAAGGCCCCCTGTTGCAAGAGCTGCGCAGCAAGCTGGCTTTTGTGCAGGACGAATGGCTGGCCGACGCGAGCAAGAAATCGCCCGCTGCCAAACAAGCGCTGGACGAATACCGTGGCCTCATCACCAGCGTGTCGCGCGAGTTGGGCGTGAGCAAATGAGCCAGCCCGCAGGCGACGACCCATTTGAATTGTTCGACCTGCGGGTGGAGTGGGAAGGCGATGGTCCTTGCTGGTGCAAGGCCAAAGCCGGAGACCACTTCGAGCTGCACGGCGAGCAGCTGCATTTTCCGTCAGGGCAAAGCTGGTCCATCTACACCCTGGCGGCGCTGCTGCCCATCTTGCCCGCCAAGCAGCGCCCCTGCCACCCCAACGACTGGATGAGCACAGACGCCCGTGTGGCCTGCCCCGACCCCCATTGCAAGGCCCGCTTTGTCATCAAGCGCTGCGGCACACGGCAGTTCAGCCACGCGGCCGTCACCGGAGAGCCTTTGGCCACATCTCCACAAGACCCCTCCAAAAAACCATGAGCATTTCCACCACCGAGCTCGCACCGGCTTACCGCGCGTCACGACTGATCAAAGGCTGCTGGCACCTGGCCGGCGGCCACGGCGATGTCGACCAGGCGCAAGCTGTGCAAGACATGGCCGCCTTCGTGCAGGCCGGGCTGACCACGTTTGACTGTGCCGACCACTACATCGGCGTGGAAGCCTTGATTGGCCGATTTCGGCGCGAGCACCCGGAGCTGGCCCGCAGGCTTCAGGTGCACACCAAATGCGTGCCCGACTACGACCGGCTGACCTCATGCGACCGCGCCTACCTCACCGGGATCATCGACCGCTCGCTGGAACGCCTGGGCGTGGAGCAGCTCGACCTGGTGCAGTTTCACTGGTGGAACCTGGCCCAACCGGGCTATGTGCAAGCGCTGGGCATCCTGAGCGATCTGCGCCGCGAAGGCAAAATCGCGCACCTGGGGCTGACCAACTTCAACACCGCCCTGACCCGGGAAATCCTGGACGCCGGCATCCCGCTGGTCAGCACGCAGGTGCAGTACTCCCTGCTGGACAGCCGCCCCGACCAGGGCCTGATCGCGCTGTGCCAAGAGCGCGGTGTGCAACTGCTGTGCTACGGCACCTTGGCCGGTGGCCTGCTCAGCGACACCTGGCTGGGCCAAGCCGAGCCCACCGAGCCACTGGCCAACCGTTCGCACACCAAGTACAAACTGATCATCGAAGATTTCGGCGGCTGGGACCTCTTTCAGGAACTGCTGCACGCCTTGCAGGCCATTGCCACGCGCCATGGCGTGGGCCTGGGTGATGTGGCCACACGCTGGGTGATCGACCGCCCACAAGTGGCCAGCGCCATCATGGGCTTCACTTCAACGCGCCACCTGCCGGCCACGCAACACATTGAGGCCTTGCGCCTGGACGCGCAGGACCACGCCCTTTTGGCGCCCTTGCTGGCACGGCGCACGGGGCCTGCGGGCGACTGCTACGACATCGAGCGCGACAAGGAAGGCCGTCACGGGCGCATCATGCGCTACAACCAAAATGAGGGGCGTCACTGACAGCGCGCGCAGCTCGGGGCCAGAAAGTGAATGCAGACCGCCAAACGCACAGCTGAACTTATTGATCCGGGACAGAGAAGTTTTCCATGGTCCAAAAAATTGTAGGTCGGTGGCTTTAGCCCCGACATGCAGCCCACTCCGAAACCCTCAATGTCAGGGCTAAAGCCACCGACCTACTGGATACCGGTGAAGAAAATTCAAACTTCAACGTGCCGGATGATTAGGCCCCCTTGCCCGTTCAGCCCCTTATTTTGGAGCTGGTTCCTGAGCGTGCGCCGCCAAGCGCTGCGCCACCTCTTTTTTACCCAGCTTGCGCACGGCCGCGATGGCCTGGAGCTGCGCGGCGCGGGGTTTGGACTTGCCCGTCTCCCAGTGGTAGACCGACTGGTTGGACACGCCCAACAACAGGGCCATCTGCGCGGCCGACACACCAAATTTTTTGCGCAAGGATGCAAAGCCATCGGCGCGAAAGCGCAAGCCCTGGGGCTCATCCTCTTGCTTGGCGGGTGGAGTGGCGAGCGCGGGGGTTTTGCCCAGGCGTCGCACCACGGCTTCCAGACTGGCGATGCGTCTTTTCAGATCGGCGATCTCGGCGCGGTGGGTGGCTTGGGCCTTTTTCAGCACCGCCGCTTGCGCGCGCATTTCTTTTTTGGCGATGCGTGAAATCTCGGTTTTCAACTGGGCTGCGAAGTTACTCATGTTCTCTCCATCCTTTCGGAACATGGATCATACGCAAACCGCATGCCCCCATCCGCACGAACCCACTGGCCGCGATGGTGCGCCTGTGCAGCACGACGGGTCCTGCTGGCCAGATCACCGGTTGTCACCTGAGCAGCAGGCCCGAGCGCAAAGGCTGCTTAAATACAGGCACTGCAGGCCTCAATTACCCCATCTGCCCCATCGGCCACACCCCCTCAATCACTTCAACAGGAGCCCCCCCATGACCACATCCCTCAAAGGCCAAATTGCTTGGATCACCGGCGGGGGCAGCGGCATCGGTCTGGCGGGCGCGATGGCGCTGGCCCAAGCCGGCGCCCATGTGGTGATTTCGGGCCGCAACGCTGCCACCAACGCCAGCGCTTTGGCCTCGCTGCAGGCCCTGGGCAGTGCCGAGGCTTTGCTGCTGGACGTGGCCGACAAGCACGCCGTCAAAGCGGCGGCGCAGCAGATTCTGGATCAACATGGCCGCATCGACATCTTGGTGACCAGCGCAGGCACCAATGCCACGCAGCGCAATTTCGATGTGGTCACGCCCGAAGCCTGGGACGATGTGGTGGCCATCAACCTGTCGGGCCTGTTTTATTGCGTGCACGCGATCCTGCCCGCCATGCGCCAGCAGCAAGGCGGCTTGATCATCAATGTGTCGTCTTGGGCGGGTCTATATGCGTCCAAGCTCACCGGCCCGGCTTACAACGCCACCAAGCGCGCCGTGCTGGCCCTGACCGAGTCCATCAACATGGAAGAATGCACGCACGGCATCCGCGCCACCTCGCTTTTGCCCGGCGAAGTGGCCACGCCCATTCTGGACAAACGGCCTGTGCCGCCGTCTGCCGAGCAGCGCGAACTGATGGTGCAGGCCGACGACATGGGCCAGGCCATCTTGTTTGTGGCGCAGATGCCCACCCGCACCTGCATCAACGAGTTGATCATCTCCCCCACCTTGAACCGCTTTTACACGGGCGGTCTGGAGACACCGCCCAAACGCTGAGCCCGGCGGTATCTGACCCAGCCCATGAGCCAGCTTTTCAGCGACAGCGCACGGCACCGCCGCATTGGCATTGCGCTGGTGACGGTCACCACCTTGATGTTTGCGCTGCTCGACGCTTCGGCCAAGTGGCTGGTGATCACCCTGCCGGTGATGCAAGTGGTGTGGATGCGCTTTCTCACGCATTCGCTGTTTTCCATCGCGGTGTTTGCGCCGTCGGTCCAAGGCGATTTGCTGCGCTGGCGGCACCCCCGTTTGCAGCTGCTGCGCGGCTTGATGCTGGCGTCCATGACCGCGCTGAATTTCTGGGCCTTGCAGTATTTGCAGTTGGCGGAAACCGGGGCCATGCAATTTTCCGTGCCGATTTTGATCGCCTTGCTCTCGGCCTGGTGGCTGGGCGAGCGGCTGGACGCCAAACGCTGGCTGGCGATTGCCGTGGGCTTTGCGGGGGTGCTGGTCATCATCCGCCCGGGCAGCCAGGGCTTTCACCCGGCGATCTTGCTGTCGGCGCTCAACGCCATTTTGTATGCGCTCTTCAACATGATGACGCGCTACCTGGCCAGCAGCGAAAACCCGGCCACCACACAAATGACCTCGGCGGTGGTGGCCACCTTGGTGCTGACGCCTTTTGCACTGTGGCAATGGCAACACCCGGCCACGCTGCTCGAGTGGTTCGTGATGGCGCTGGCCGGTTTGTTCGGCGGCATTGGCCACTACTTTGTGGCCGTGGCACACCGCTATGCGTCGGCGGCGGTGTTGGGCCCGTTTTTGTACCAGCAGATCATTTACATGACACTGCTCGGCTGGCTGGTGTTTGGCCAGGTGCCTGACCTGGCCGTGGTGCTCGGCGCCGCTGTGGTGGTGGCCAGCGGCCTGTATTTGCTGTGGCGCGAGTTTCGGGGCCAGGCCAGTCCCTGAACCCATGGCTCCAGCCCTCTGAGGTTTGAATGCAGGGTGCGAAGGTCGGTCATCCCTCGTAGGTCGGGCCTTTATGCCGACATGCCATCTGTTCGCGCAGCGACATTTTCAAAGGGCGGTGGCGCACAACGTCGGACCTGAAGGCACCGACCTACAAAGACCGACAGCCATCCCTTCGCGAAGCGACCTACAAAGACCGACAGCCATCCCTTCGCGAAGCGACATTTCGACATGAAGAGGCGAATGAGCATGACAGCACTCAGTCCGTTTGGTGACAGCCGGTCTGTCGTCTCAGCGCACAAGATGCGTGGCACGCGTTTTGCGCTTGGGCCGTCATCAAAGGAGTCCTGCATGTCTTCTTCCCCCCGCTGGAAACAGCGCCCCCCTGGCTCCAACTGGGGCGACTTTGGGCCCGACGACCAATGCGGTCGCATGAACCTCTTGACACCCGAGAAAGTGCTGCAGGGCATGCACGAGGTGCGCACCGGGCAGACCTTCAACCTGAGCCTGCCGCTGGATTTTCCGGGCGGCAACGTGCTCAACCCCAGGCGTCAGCCGCCGGTGCTGCGCCCGACGGTGCGCGAGGGCAAACCCAACATGAATTACCAGCTGTGGTGCGACGACCCGGTTTGCACCGACGTGGTGTGCGACGACTTGGTGATCATGCATTTGCAGTACAGCACCCAGTGGGACAGCCTGGCCCACGTGGGCTCAATGTTCGACGCCAACGGCGACGGCGTGCCCGAGCCGGTGTATTACAACGGCTATCGCGCAGGCACCGATGTGGTGGGCCCGAGCGGCAGCGAGGGCGCTGGCATTTTTGGCTTTCCCGAGATCGCCCGGGAGTCGACGTCGTCGGCCAAGGCGCTGGGCATCGAAAAAATGTCCGAGCGCTGCGTGCAGGGCCGTGCGGTGATGATCGACCTGCATGCGCATCTGGGCCGTGAGCGGGTGCGGGTGGGCTACGACCTGCTGATGGACATCCTGCGCAAGGACAAGGTAGTGGTAGAGCCTGGCGACATGGTGTGCCTGCACACCGGTTTTGCGCAGATGCTGCTGGAGATGAACAAACAACCCGACCCGCACGCGGTAGAAAACGCTTGCGCCGTGCTGGAGGGGCGCGACGAGCGGCTGCTGCAATGGATCACCGATTCGGGCTTGGTGGCCCTGATCGCCGACAACTACGCGGTGGAAGGTTTGCCCGCCTCGCCCCGCCCCGGCAGCTGCGCGGCTTTGCCCTTGCACGAGCATTGTTTGTTCAAGCTGGGCGTGCACCTGGGCGAAATCTGGCACTTGACCCCCTTGGCCGACTGGCTGCGCCAAAACGGCCGAAGCCGCTTTTTGCTCACCGCCCCGCCCTTGCGCCTGCCCGGTGCCATTGGCTCACCGGCCACACCGATTGCCACGGTGTAAGCCATCTGACAAATCAGCGCCTGCGGCGGCGACAATCGGATAGCCGGAAAGACAATCCCGGGATGGAGTTGGCCGATGAATTTGCAATTGCTTGATTTTGACTGCAGCGAGGATGCCGAGGGCGTGGTCTGCTGGGATGCACTGGCGCAACCTGCGCCCCAACACAACACGGCTTTGTTGCAAGAGGTGGCGCAGGTGCTGCGCTGGGCACACGGCTTTGACCACGCAGGCCCCGGCCCCCTGGAAAACGGTGCCCATTGGGACTTTGACCTGCAGGTCACGCTGCTGAGCGTTGGCGGCAAGCCCCAAGTGGCCACACCCCGCTTTGTGCCCAGCACCGGGCAATTGAGCCTCTGGCCCGAGCCGGTCGACACGCAAAGCCTGTCGCTGAGCCTGACTTTGAGTGGCACGCCTGGTTTTGTGCAGGCCTTTCGCACCCAGTTCGAGCAGGCATGAACGCCCCGCAGCCTGCCGACGCATCGCAAGCTTTGGACAAACCACAGGCTTTGGACGCGCCACAGCGGCCCAGCTTCAAAGAGGCGATCCAATTCTGGTTTTGGCTGGGCTGCATGAGTTTTGGCGGCCCGGCCGGGCAAATCGCGCTGATGCACGAAGAGCTGGTGGTGCGTCGCCGCTGGATTTCAGAAAAGCGCTACCTGCACGCCCTGAATTACTGCATGCTGCTGCCTGGCCCTGAAGCACAGCAACTGGCCACCTACACCGGCTGGCTGATGCATGGCACACGCGGGGGCATTGCAGCAGGCGCCCTGTTTGTGTTGCCGTCTTTGGTGCTGCTGATCGTGCTGAGCTGGGCCTACACCGCCTGGGGGCAACACCCTTGGGGGCAAGCGCTGCTGTGGGGCCTCAAGCCCGCGGTCACTGCACTGGTGTTGCAAGCCGCGCACCGCTTGGCCTTGCGCACCTTGAAGGCCCGCTGGCTGTGGGCGCTGGCGGTGCTGTCCTTGCTGGGCATGCTCTGGGGCCTGCCCTTTGTGTGGATCATTGCAAGCGCAGCGGCCACTGGCTATTACATGTCGCGTCAGCCCTCAGGTCTTCAGGTCCAAGTCCAGGCTGGCCAAGAGCCCACCAGCGGCGCCATGGCTGCGCAGCACCCCCCCATACACAAAGCAAATGAAACCAGACCACCCGTCGTCACCGGTCCAGCCCCGGCTTGGCTAGCCGACGACACGCCCGCACCTGCGCACACGCACTACAGCCACCCGCGGCTGGTGCGCGCGCTGGCCTGGGGGGTGGGGTTGTGGGCCATCAGCCTGGGCCTGATCGCGCTGCTGTTCGGGCTGGGCCACACCCTCACGCTGATGGGCGGGTTTTTCACACAAGCGGCTTTGCTGACCTTTGGTGGCGCCTACGCGGTGCTGCCGTTAGTGACGCAAGCGGCCGTGGGCCAGTATGGCTGGCTCACGGCGGCGCAAATGATGGACGGGCTGGCCTTGGGCGAAACCACGCCGGGGCCGCTGATCATGGTGGTGGCGTTTGTGGGCTTTTTGGGCGGGCACAGCCAGGCCTTGTTCGGCCACCCTGTGTTGGGCGGCATCGTGGCGGCTTGCGTGGTGACCTGGTTCACCTTTTTGCCTTCCTTCGTCTTCATTTTGGCGGGCGGTCCGCTGGTGGAGTCCACACGCCACATGCCCTCATTGGCCGGGCCCCTGCAGGGCATCATGGCCGCCGTGATCGGCGTGATCGTGCACCTGGCGGGCGTGTTTGCACGCCAAACCTGGCTGCCCGGAGGCTGGCACATGCTGCCCGATCTGGGGGCTTTCGCGCTGACGCTGCTGGCCACCTGGCTGCTGATTCGCAGGCAGCTGAGCGTGTTCAAGCTGCTGGGCCTGTGCACGGCGCTGGGGCTGGTGTGGCAGTTGCTCTTCTGAGCCCCCCACCCCGGCCACGCCAACCCGAGCGCCGCGTCTGTGCGTTAATGCACAGCCCGAACGCCCAACCCACGCCATGACCGAAGAATTCCAGATCCACATCCCCGCCACCTTCATGGCGCTGTACGTGCCGCCCGGCAAGATCAAGCCCACGTTGGGCCAGCGCGATCTGGCCTCGCGCTACGAGCTGTGCGAAGACCTGGCCAATTTGCTGACAGAAAAAGCCGCCAACATGCAATTCACTCTGGGCATCACCGAAGAGCTGGTGCTGGCGCAATGCGAAACCGGTCTGCTGGCCGAGCCCGCCGTGGTCTCGCCTGGCGAGGCACGCTGGGTGGTCTGCCGCCTGGCCGAGTTGCTGCAGTGGCCCATGGACCAACTCTTGCAAGCGCCCGCCCCGGGCCAGCCAGATTGACCACCCCATGAGCACACCCGATTTGCAGAGGCTGCTCTCGGCCCCCATCTTGCCCACCTTGCTGCGCTTGGCCGCACCCAATGTGCTGGCCATGGTGATGACGGTGCTGGTGGGCGTGGCCGAAACCTATTACGTGGGCCGCCTGGGCACCACGCCTTTGGCGGCCATGGCCTTGGTGTTCCCGTTTGCCATGCTCACCCAAATGATGTCTGCTGGGGCCATGGGTGGGGGCGTGTCGGCGGCCATCAGCCGAGCCTTGGGGGCTGCCGACCTGCAGCGTGCAGACAAGCTGGTACAACACGCCTTGCTGATTGGCCTGGGCACAGGTCTGATCTACAGCGCCCTCTTCTTGCTGTGGGGCCCTGAGCTTTACGCGCTGCTGGGCGGGCGTGGTGCGGTGCAGCAGCAGGCGGTGCAATACGGTCAAGTGCTGTTTGCCGGGGCCGTTCTGGTGTGGCTGCTCAACACGCTGGCCTCCATCGTGCGGGGCACGGGCAAAATGCGCGCCCCGTCTTTGGCGCTGGTGGCCACAGCGGTGTTGCAAATCGTGCTGAGCGGTGTGCTGTCGCTGGGGGCCGGGCCCGTTCCCGCCCTGGGCATGGTGGGGGTGGCCCTGGGGCACATCGTGGCCACCGCGGCAGGCGCGTTGTATTTCCTGTGGTACCTGATTCGCAGCCAAGGGCGCTTGACGCTGCACCTGCAAGGCTTTGTCCTGCAGCGCAGCTTGTTGGCGGACATCCTCCGGGTGGGCGCCGTGGCCTGCTTGTCGCCCGTGCAATCGGTGCTGGCCATTTTGATTTTTACCGGCCTGCTGGCGCAACTGGGCACCGAAGCACTGGCCGGGTACGGCATCGGCCAGCGGCTGGAGTTTTTGCTGATTCCGATCGCCTTTGGCGTGGGCATGGCCGCCGTGCCCATGGTGGGCATGGCCATGGGCGCAGGCCAGGTGGCGCGGGCGCGGCGGGTGGCCTGGATCGCCGCCGGCGTGTCGGCGTTCAACCTGGGCTTGATCGGCGCGGTGGTCACGCTGGCACCCGATCTGTGGGCGCGACTTTTCTCACAAGACGAGGCGGTGCTGGCTTACGCACGGCAATACCTGGTGACGGCCGGGCCTGCATTCCCTTTCTTTGGCCTGGGCCTCACGCTGTACTTTGCATCGCAAGGCGCGGGCCAGGTCATTGGGCCGGTGTTGGCGGGCACGCTGAGGCTGGTGTTGGTGGCGGGCGCGGGCTGGTGGTTGGCGCAACACCAGGGCACAGCCACCCACTTTTATGTGCTGGTGGCGTGGGCCATGCTGCTGTATGGCTTGGCCACCGCTGCGGCTGTGGCCTTGACCCCTTGGGTCGCCTCGGTGAAGCGGGCTTAGAAACTCAGGCGTCCAAATACGGACTGAAGCCGCGGCGTCGGGCAACTTGTCCCAGGCGGTCATACAAGTCGACGGTGGCGGTCGACTCGCCTTGCAGGGCTTGCAAGGCACCCTTGACGGCTTGCAGTTGGCGTTGAAGCAACTGGATGTTGCGCAAATGGTCTTGTTTGCACTGCTGCAGGTCTGCCTGCAGGTTCTGCCACACAACGGGCACGGGGTCTTGGCCTGCCACCCATTGGGCCACTTGGGACAGCCGTTCCAAAATGGTGATTCTCTCTTCTTGCAAAGCCTCAAAACCCGCCATGTCGCGGGCTTTCAACACCTCGAACTCCAGCGCCAGCAACTCGGCCAGGCGTGCGGTGTCCAACGGCGCGTGGGCCAGCAAGGCATTCATCGTGCCGTTGGGCGGATTGAGCGCAGGCATGGCTGGGTTGGGGTGCATGCCGGGCTTAATCCTTGATCATTTTCTCAATGGCCAAGAAGTTTTCGGCGATGCGGCGCGAATCAATGGGGTATTGGCCTTGCTGGATGGCCACTTTGATGGCCTCCACCTTGGCCCGGTCGAATTCTGGCTCTTGCATGGCTTTTTGCGCAACAGCGCTCAATTTGACTTCGTCGGTCTGCGGGGCGGGTGCCTTTGTCAGGCCTTCGGTAGCCGTGTTGGCGGCGCGCTCTTGGGCCTTCGCAGACACTTGGCGACTGGACGAGTCCGCTTGGGCAGCTCGGCGAAAGCCAGAGATGGGATCAGTCATGATGGTTCTCTTTTCTGGTCTCTTTTTGGTGAGCAGAGACCTCGCTCGTAATCAGATTCGACAGCAGATTCTAGAACTTGAGCCCAAAAACCATTTATTTTCATAAATTTCATCATCTGGCATTTTAAAGGCCTTGGACCTGATTGGGGCCTTTGACCAAACCTGTCAGCATCCGCCCGGAATCGCGGTTTTTGAGCTTGATTTGCTCGCCATAGCGACCATCTTGCTGTGCTTCTACCCGGGCCGAGATCTGAAAACCTTGGGCTTGCCCGATCGACATCAGCACCATCTGACCCCTTTTGACGAGCACGGTGGGCCGGATGTCCTGGCTGCGCAGCGGGGTGTCGGGACGGACATCGCGGACCACCTCGGCGTGCAACACCTGAGAGACTTGCTCCAAGACATTCACGGGCATGCTGGATGTATCGACCTCAACCAGCCGAACATGAGCCGCGGTCAAACTCATGCCGCGCTGCAGCGGGACGGCGGCCACCAGCACCTGGCGTTTTTCCACCGGGGCGGGCTCGACCTTGGCGGGCGCGGTCGCAGCCGTTGCCGCCACACGCCCGGTCACAGACACACGCACATACAACTGCCAAGCCGGTTCGGCGCAGCGCACGCGGATGGTGTCGGGGCTGGCAAAGGGCAGGTCCATGGCCAGGGGGCTGGTGCAGGCCTTGACCTGCAGGCGCGGGTCCAGCGGGGCGAGCAAGACCGACTCGGCCTCTACCGATTGGGTTTGCACCACCCAGCTGACCACCGCTTTTTGCAGGGCCGCCGCAGGCGTGGCCGGGGCCGCCGCCAAGGCAGGCCAGCTGCTCAAACAAAAGACCGCCCCGAGCCAGAGGCCGCGGATGGTGACTTGATCCAGAAGTCGGCACAGCATTTGCTTAGAGGGTTTCATAGGTGTGGAAGTTTTGACAGCGTTCATGATTTCCAAAGATTAAGCAAAAACGAGACCAGCCTGAAACCATCACCCCACACGACATGAGCAACCTGTTGTCCCCCTTGCCCAGCCTGCCCGCGCTCGGCCCCCCTGCCCCATCGGGCGGTGGTGCGCTGCTGCCTGCATCAAGCCGCGCGGGGGCCTTCGGGCAGGTGTTGGCCGATGTAGCACCCCGCGGTGGCATGGTCCAAGCGCGAAACGGCGACACCTTGATTGGTCTGGTCAAGGCCCATTACCGGCAAAACCAACAGCCCATCACCGAGCAGCAGGCCATGCGCCTGGCGCATCAAGTGGCTGCACGCAACCAGATTGACAACCCGAACCGGATCTTGAAGGGTCAACAAATCGATTTCTCCGGCCTGCAGATGCCTGCCCTGGCCCGCAGCGGCACGTTTGGGCCTCTGGATTTGGACCCACGCAGCGCCAGGTATGTGGCGCAACTGGCCAGCCCTTCAGCGCTGACGGCCCAGGCTCTGGCCAGCCGCCCAGCCGCATGGACCAGCAGCCAGGGGGCCACAGGCCCACACCCGGTGCTGGACAAAACACTGGAGCGGGCCGTGGCCAAGGGCTTTGTGCCCGCCGCGCAAGCGCCGGCGGTGAAAGACAAAATCCTGGCACTGGCCGATCGCTACAACTTCCAGCCCGATGACTTTGCCCGCCTGAGCCTCATGGAGAGCGGCGGCATGAACCCCCAGGCCAGCAACGGCAACTGTCACGGCATCATCCAGTTTTGCGATGGCCCCAACCGGGGCGCCGCCTCGGTGGGCCTGAAGGACAACCCCCGGTCGATTTTGGGCATGGGTTTGCTGCAACAGCTGGACCTGGTGGACCGTTATTTCTCGCAAGCCGGACTGCGCGTCAAAGGCCCCCCGCTCAAACTGGACGATTTGTACCTGACGGTGCTGACCCCGGCTGCCCGGCAAGAAACCCGGCCCGACGCGCCGCTGCCCATTGCCGGGCCGCAAGCGCGTTACCTGCATGTCGGGCAAGACACGCGAGCGCCCATCACGCGCAACTCCATCCTGGCCGGGCTGCACACCTTGACCAACGCCCTGCTGCCCCAAGCCCATCGCGATGCGGCTGCGCCTGTGCTGGGCGCGTTGGGCAAAGGCGGTGTGACCCGCCTGTACGACGAAGTGGCCAACACGCTGCCCACAGCCTTGCGCTGAACAGCGGCAACTCCTGGCCGCAGGGCTTTGCCGCTGGCGGCAAATTGCCGCTCGCAGCGGCAAGGCCCCAGCGGTCTAACCCCAAAGAACACAAATTCACTTGGCACGGCTTTTGCTGCTATCGACCACAAGCCGCTCAACTTGAGCACCCTTCGTCAAAAAATTGACGACACCTGTCCATCGAACCCACGACCCCAGGAGTCCAGATGAATTTGTTAAACCAGACACTCGGCGTGCATGAACAAGCTTTGCAAGTCAAAAGCCGACGCTTGGAAGTGTTGGCGCAAAACATCGCCAACGCCGATACGCCCAACTTCAAAGCACGGGACATCGACTTCAAGGCCGTGATGAAAGAGACCCTTTTTCAGGACAACGCCATGCAGGCCACCAGCCAAGGCCACTTTGCGCAGGGCCAGGGGCTCGATGCCGATGGCATGCGTTACCGCACCCCGTTCAACACCGCCTTTGACGGCAACACGGTCGAGATGAGTGTCGAACAAGCCCAGTACGGTAAAGCCGCTGCCGACTACCAGGCCACGCTGAACTTTCTGGAAAGCCGCGTGAGCAGCGTGCGCAAAGCTTTGAGAGGAGATTGATCATGAGCATGGACAACATTTTTGGCATTGCCGGCTCGGCGCTGAACGCGCAGCTGACCCGCATGAACGCCACCGCTTCCAACCTGGCCAACGCCGGCACGGTGGCCACCAGCGAACAAGAAGCTTTTCGCGGCAAACGCCCGGTGTTCAAGGCTTTGATGGATTCGGAAATGACCAACGCCGGCTCCCCCTACGTGGGCGGGGTGAAGATTGACCGCATGGCCGATGACAGCACGCCCCCTCGCCGAGTGTCCGACCCACGCAACCCCTTGGCCGACAAGGACGGTTACGTCTACCAGACCAACGTGAGCGAAGTCACCGAGATGGTCGAGATGATGGCCGCTGCACGCTCTTACCAAAACAACGTCGAAGTGATCAACACGGCGCGTCAACTGATGATGCGCACGCTGGACATCTCCAAGGCCTGACCCGAAAGCACCCCATGGCCACCTCCAATGTGACATCGTCCAGCCTGCTCCAAAACGTCTCGCGTTACGAAGACGTGAAAGAGGCATCCAAGAAAACCAAAGAGGACATGGGCAAGCAGGAATTCCTGACCTTGTTCACCGCGCAGCTGCAAAACCAAAACCCACTGGAGCCCGTGAAAAACGAGGCTTTTGTGGCTCAGCTGGCGCAGTTCTCGCAGCTCGAAGCGCTGACCAACATGCAGGGATCACTGGACAAATTCGTCACCTCCATGTCGAGCGAGCGCATGCTCGGCAGCGCCTCGCTCATTGGCAAAAAAGTGGCCGTGACCGACACGCCCACCCAGCTGACTTCGGGCGGCGTCATCGACGGCAGCATCGACCTGCCCATGGGCGCCAGCGGCATTCAGGTCAGCGTGTTCGACAGCCAAGGCCGTCTGGTGCAAGAGCTGATCGCAGGCCCGCAATTGCCGGGCACCACCCCGATTTCGTGGAACGGCAAAGACGCCGCAGAAAACCCCGTGCCCAGCGGCCTGTACCGCCTGAGCGCCAAAGCCGTGGTCAATGGCCAAACCACCGATGTGCCGGTCAGCACCTTGTCCACCGTGCGTGCCATCTCCAGCAACCCGACTGACGGCAGCGTCAGCGTCGAAGTCGACGGCGGCAAAACCATGCTGCTGACCGACGTCAAACGCGTCGGCATCTAAACAGTCGCCCCCAACACCCACTTTCAAACAGGAGCCCTTCAGCATGTCCTTTTACACCTCGCTTACCGGACTGAACTCGGCCACGGCCCAATTGGCCGTCACCTCCAACAACATCGCCAACGTGGGCACCTCGGGCTTCAAGCGCTCACGCGCTGACTTTGGCGACATTTTCTCCACCTCGCCCCTGCAAAAGTCGTCCAGCAACATCGGCCAGGGCGTCTCGCTCAAGCAAGTGAGCCAGGAATTCAGCCAGGGCAACATCTCGACCTCGGGCAACTCGCTCGATCTGGCCATCACGGGCGACGGTTTCTTCCCGCTCAAAACAGCGGACGGCCTGCAAGACATTTACACCCGCAACGGCTCTTTCACGCTGAACGACCAAAACAACGTGGTGAACTCCACAGGCCAACGCCTGATGGCCGCCTCGGTCGACTCGTCCGGCAAGGCCGATTTGACCGACCTCAACGCCCTCTCCATCCCCCCAAAGACCTCAGGGGAAGCCGTTGAAACCACCAAAATTCAACTCGGCTTGAATTTGCCTGCCGACTCGGCCGTGATCACCTCCGACTTTGACCGCAGCAACCCCAGCACCTACAACAAAAGCACCGCTTTGACCGTGTACGACAGCGGCGGTAACGGCTACCTGGCCACGGTGTATTACGCGAAGACCCAAAACGCCACGCTGGACAGCCCCTTCTCCAAGTGGCAGACCTACTTTTTTGTAGGCGACACTCAGGTCAAACCCGCTTTGCAACAGGCGACGGATACGGTGGGTGGCGCATTGTTTGTGAACAAGTACGGCGATGTTTTGCCCAAATCCGATTCCCGCGTCATTCCCAGCTCTGGGACGACAGAAATGTATTCGCTCGACCAACTGACCGACACACGGCAGTCGTCACCTGCCACCGCCCTGGGCGGGATCCTTCCCAGCAATGTTTACAACAACGGGGCTTTGACCGGCGCCACGGGCACGCTCTCTTTCAACATTGCTGTGGATTCTGGCATAGCGCGCCCCATCACCTACACACTCAAGGCCGCAGACAGCGACCCCGAGGTTTTGGCGCGCAACATCGAAGTCGAAATCAACAACGTGTTGGGCGCGTTGGCAGACACACCTGACAACACCGCCACGGCCAACATCAACGAGTACGCCAAAAATGCCCGGTACGGTATCACCGTGTCTTTTGACCCTGACTCGGCCAGATTCTCCGTCGCCTCAGGCACCACGGGTGATACATCCAACATCGCCATCACGGGCGCAGACACCAAAGCCGCGGCCCTGATGGGGCTTGCCGACGCGCCGAATTTGATCGTCACCGCCTCTGGCACACAGGCGCTGCGCGGCAAACCCAGCGAGCCAGCCATGTTGACCAGTGAAGTCCTCACCATCAACACCGCCAAAAGCATCCAGGTGACGTCATCCAACAAGGACTTTTTTGTGTCGGTCGACGGCATAGCCGCCAAAGTTGAATTGCCGTTCCCAACGACCTTCAGCAACATCGACGGTTTCACCAAGGCTCTGCAGGACAAAATCAACTCGATGGTCGATCCGGAATCGGGTCGCAAAGTGTCTGGGGTGACGGTCGCTTTTGATCCCAAAACCAAACAACTGAACTTCACCACGGGCACGACCGGCAGCAACTCGACCATCCAAGTGTCTGGCGCGGCTGATTGGGGACTGGCCAACACCGAGATGCAGTTTGGCGCCACCACCGACTGGAAAAAACTCAGCCAGTTCACCGAAAACGGGGCTTTGCAGTTCGTCAAGAACGGGGAACAAACTGAAGATGGTGAAGGTGTTTCTGACAAAACAGAATGGTGGCCCATCTACCTTGACCGCGGCGAACTGAGCTTTGACCTGACCGGTAAGCCCGTCTCCCCCTTGACCGGCATGCCCTTTGAAACAGCCTTCTTGCAAGGCGGTAAAGGTGCGCTGACCATGTCGATTGACTTCACCAAGTCGACCCAATACTCCAGCGCCTTCGCGGTGTTGTCGCAGTCGCAAGACGGCGCCCCCGAAGGCGAACTCATGGGCCTGAACATCAACCCAGACGGTTTGGTCAATGCCACCTACTCCAACGGCTCGCAAGTGTCCTTGGGCAAGATCGTGCTGGCCAACTTCTCCAGCCCCTCTGGGCTGCGTCAGGTGGGTGATGCCAGCTACTTGTCGTCTGCCTCGTCGGGAATGGCCAAGATCGGTGAAGCGGGCTCGGCCGGCTTCGGTTCGATCCGTGCGGGTGCCACCGAACGTGCCAACGTGGACCTGACGCAAGAGTTGGTGGACCTGATCACCGCGCAACGGAACTTCCAGGCCAACGCCAAGGCGATTGAGACCAGTTCCACCATGACCAGCGCGATCATCAACATCCGTTCTTGATGCCCTGAATCACCCCCGACTGAACCCCAGAGAGCCCCAGCATGGACCGCCTTGTCTTCACCTCGAACGCCACCATCAAAGAGCAGACCACGGCACGCCAGGTGCTGGTCAACGACCTGTCCAACGTCTCCACCTTGGGCTTCAAAAGCAGCTACGACGTGGCCTTGCAATCGATCAAGGTCTCGGGCGCGGGTTTCGACACCCGCTACCAAGCCCAAACCATTGCGCGCGACGTGATCCGCATGGACCCCGGTTCGGTCATGGCCACAGGCCGCCCGATGGACGTGGCCATGGCGGGCACCACGGTGATGACGGTGCAGGCCCCCAACGGCGACCTGGCGTTCACGCGCCGGGGTGATCTGAAAGTGAACATCCAGGGCCAGCTGGAAAACGGCTCTGGCCACCTGGTGCTGGGCGATGGCGGCCCCATCACCATCCCACCGGGCCTGATGGTCACCATCAACCCAGACGGCAGCATCTACGCACGGGACCCCAACGTGGTCGGCCCCGCCCCCGACGTGTTGATCGACCGCTTGCGTTTGCGCGATGTCACAGGCATCAGTTTGGGCCGACGCGCTGACGGCTTGTTCAAGGTGTCGGAAAAACCTGATGGCACGGACCTTGCTTTAAATGATCAACTGCCCCAAGTGATTCCCCAGGCCCTGGAGGGCAGCAACGTCAGCGCCATTGAGGCCATGACCCGCTTGATCGATCACTCGCGCAGTTTTGAAACCCAGATTCGCATCATCAAGGAAATGAAGGGACTCGACGAGTCCGGCGCTTCCATGATGAAAGCCGCTTAACCCCTGACAGGAGCACCTCATGGATGCCTCAATGTGGATTGCCAAGACCGGCCTGGATGCGCAGCAAACGCGCATGTCGGTCATCTCCAACAACCTGGCCAACGTCAACACGACGGGCTTCAAGCGCGACCGCGCCAGCTTCGAGGACATGCTCTACCAAAACCTGCGCCAGCCTGGGGCCCAAGTGGGCGCCGACGCACAAGCCCCCACGGGCTTGATGCTGGGCACCGGCGTGCGCATCGTGGCCACTGAAAAAACCCATACCCAAGGCAGTTTGGTGACCACCAAGAACGCGCTGGACATGGCGGTGCAAGGGGATGGTTTTTTCCAGATCGCCCAGTCTGACGGCACGATTGCTTATTCCCGCGACGGCAGCTTCAAGCTCTCGGCCACAGGTCAGCTGGTCACCGCCAACGGCGCGCCTTTGCAGCCGGCCATCACCATCCCCCCCAACGTGGCCAGCATCTCGATCGGCCAGGATGGCACGGTATCAGTAGAGGCCGCTGCCGGTGGCGGCGCACAGGTGCTGGGTCAGATTCAAATTGCCCGCTTTTCAAACTCGGCAGGACTGCAAGCCATTGGGCAGAACTTGCTCAAGGAAACGACCGCCAGTGGTGCGCCCGTGGTCTCACAACCTGGCCAGGCTGGCGCAGGCCAGTTGATGCAAGGGGCGCTGGAGGCGTCTAACGTGAACGTGGTGGAAGAAATGGTCAACATGATCGAAACCCAACGCGCCTACGAAATCAACTCCAAAGCCATCTCTGCCGTAGACGGCATGCTGCGCTTCCTGAACAACAACATGTGAGCCCGCCATGACCGCCCGCATCGATTTCATCACACGCGTTTCAGCCCTTGGCTTGCTGGCCTTGGGCCTCGGCGGTTGCGCCACAGCCCCCGAGCCTTTGGTGCACTCTCCCCAATTTGCCCCCGTCATCCCGGTGGCGATAGACAAGCCCCGCATGGCCACAGGTGCCATCTACAACGGTCGGCAGAGCGACAACTTTTTCGGCCGCAACCGCAACTACCGCGTCGGCGACCTGATCACCGTGATGCTCGACGAGTCCACGCGGGCCATACGCAAACAAACCGGCACGGTCAAGCGCGAGGCCTCCAACGATGTCATCCCCAGTGGTTTGGTCAACAAAGCGCTGCGCATCCCATCCAAGATTTTTGGCAGCAAGGGCGACGGTGCCCTGGAAGGCCTGAACCTCAACAGCGCCAACATTGCCAGCACCGGCGAGGGCTCTGCAGACCAAAACGCCAGCCTGACCGGCGCGGTGTCGGTCACTGTGGTCGAGGTGTTGTCCAACGGCAACCTGATGGTGCGCGGCGAAAAACAACTGGCCCTGACCGAAGGTGCCGAGGTCATCCAAGTCAGCGGCATCATCCGCCCCGAGGACGTCTCGCCCAACAACATGGTGCAGTCCCGCCGCTTGGCCAATGCCCAGATTGCCTACCGTGGAACTGGCGACATGGCAGCGGTGGCGAAGACGGGCTGGGGCACCAAGGCCTTGCTCAAAGTTTGGCCTTTTTGAACCCCGAACACCCCCAAAGGCCTCCCATGAAAACCGTCCTCTTCTCCCTCATTTTGCTGCTGGCCACCTCGGGCAGCGCCTGGGCTGACCGCATCAAGGACTTGGCCAGCGTGGCCGCGAGCCGCACCAACCAACTCATAGGTTACGGCCTGGTGGTGGGTTTGCAAGGCACGGGAGACGGGGCCGATGTGTCCTTTACTGCGCAAAGCATGAAGTCCATGCTCAGCCGCATGGGCGTGAGCCTGGACGGCCCGTTGTCGGATTTCGAGCAAGGCACCAGCGCCGGCAAAATCGACATCAAGAACGTGGCTGCCGTGATGGTCACCGCCGAGCTGCCCCCGTTTGCCAAGCCAGGTCAAAAAATCGACATCAACGTCTCGGCCATTGGCAAGGCCACCAACCTGCGCGGTGGCAACTTGCTGCTGACCAGCCTGCGCGGCGTGGACGGCGAGGTGTATGGCATCGCCCAGGGGGCCCTGAACGCCACCGGGATTGACGCCAGCGCAGCCGGCTCCAAGGTCAGCATTGGTGTGCCCACCTCGTCCCGCGTGCCCAACGGTGCCACGGTCGAGCGCATGGTCGAAACCCCTTTTGAAAGCTCAGACCATGTGGTCATGAACGTGCGCGAGTCGGACTTCACCACCACCACCGCCATCGTGAACGCCGTCAACAAAAGTTTTGGTGAAGGCACCGCCCGCGCCATCGACGGCATGTCACTGGCCATCCGTGCCCCCGCCGACATGTCGCAACGCGTGGCCTTCATGAGCTTGGTGGAAAACCTCGACGTCGTACCCGGCGAGCCACCCGCCCGTGTGGTGATCAACTCGCGCACCGGCACCGTGGTCATCAGCCGCAATGTGCGCGTGACGGCCGCGGCCGTGGCGCACGGCACCATCTCAGTGGCCATTGCCGCGACCAACGAAGTCTCGCAACCCAACCCCCTGGCCGCGGGCCAGACGGCCCCGGTGCAAAACGCCGAAATCGCCGTGACCGAGCCCAAGAACCCGATGTTCCTGTTCCAACCCGGCGTGGACTTGCGCCAAGTGGTGGACGCGGTCAATCAGGTCGGGGCCACGCCCTCGGCCCTGATCGCCATTCTTGAAGCCCTCAAAAGCACCGGCAGCCTGCGCGCCGAGCTGATCATCATCTGAGCGGCTTGAAAGCGTCTGAGCACTGAACAATCCACCCACCATGAACGACATCAGCTCCTCCGGTTCTTATCTGGACTTCAACGCCCTGACGCAGTTGAAGGGCGATGCCGCACGCGACCCCAGCAAGGCGGTGCGCAAAACCGCCGAACAGTTCGAGGCCTATTTCATCCAACAGATGATGAAGACCATGCGTGACTCGATCGAAAAAAGCGATCTGGTCGAGGGCGGCAACATGGAGATGTACCAGGACCTGATGGACAAGGAGGTGTCCCTGAGCATGGCCAAACGCGGCGGCATGGGCCTGGCCGACATGATGGAACGCCAAATGAACCAGGCCCAGGCCGTGAGCACGCAAGACGCGCTGCGCCAGCGCCAGCCGATCAGCCTGAGCGCACCCGCCCTGCCCCTGAATCCGGCCCGCGAGCCCATGGCCATCAAGCCCGCCGCTGTCGAGGCCTACCGCCTGGAGCGCACCAGCGGCTTCAAGCTGGGAGATAAGCCATGAGTGACTTGCTCAGCATCGGCAGCTCGGGCGTCACCGCTTACCAGCGGGCCCTGGCGACGGTGTCGAACAACATTGCCAACGTCAACACCGACGGCTACACCCGACAGGATGTGTCGCTGACGGCCAACCAGCCGCGCCAAATGGGCGGCAGCTACTTGGGCACCGGGGCCCGTTTTGATGCGGTTCAGCGCCAGTACGACGCCTTTGTCGAATCCAACTTGCGCAACAGCAACAGCGACCTGCAAAGCCAAAAACCACTGCTGTCTTACGTCAACCGACTGATCGATGTGATGGGCGATGAAAGCATTGGCCTGACCACGGCCATGAACCGGTTTTTCGAGTCCTCCAGGGATTTGGCCAGCGACCCGGCTTCCGTCGTCTCGCGCAGCATCTTTGTGCGCGATGCAGACGGTTTGGCGGCGCGCTTTCGGCAATTGGCCGGTCAATTCGAACTGCTGGGCAATGAAACCCGACAAGCGATCGAAACCGATGTGGGCCAAATCAACGCCTTGTCAGGCCAATTGGCCCTGATGAACAAACAACTGACCAAGCACAGCACCACTGCCAGCCAACCTTCCGAGCTGCTCGATCAACGCGACCTGTTGCTGCGCGAGTTGTCCAGTTTGGTCGCCATCAAAACCAAGTTTGAGGTCAATGGCGCCGTCATGGTCAGTGTGGGTGACACCTTGGACCAAGGCATCTTGGTCAAGAGCAACATTTCTCGCGCCATCACCGTTAACAACTCCAAAATCAACCCAGGTATGCTCGAGTTCGTGCTCGACGCCTATGGTTCTCCCGAACCCATGCCCGGGTTTTCCAGCGGCAAAATTGGTGGGGTCATCAGCTTTCGCGACCAGGTGCTCAGCCCAGCGGCTGACGCGCTGGACAACTTGTCCAGCGCTCTGGTCGAGGAAGTCAACTTGGTCCACCGAGACGGGGTGGATGCAGAAGGCTTGCTCGGCGGTGACTTGTTTGGATTTGCCACCGAAAAAACGGGCCAAGCGGCTGGGATGCAGTTGCTGATCCAGGACGCCAACCGGGTGGCGGCGGCCGGACAATTTCGGGTCATCGACAACCCACTCAACAGCGGTACAGCGCAAGCGCGCATCCAATACATCACCCCTGAATTCAAGGGGCCGACTCAACTGCGTGGTGATCTGGCGTTGGCCCAAGTGCCACAAATCATCACCAGCACCATCAGCATCGACGCCAACCAAGGCTTTGCCAGCTTAGGTTTGGTGCCGATTGGCACGCAAGATCTATCGCTGGACTTGCTCAGCCCCAAAACAGGTCAAACCCTGCAAGTCTTGACCCGCGATGGCCGACACTTGCTGGGCAGCACGCTCACCGAAAACCAACAAGCCTTGTTGGTCAACGCTGGCAATGGCATGGAGGCAGGCGCCACCTACAGCGCCCAAGCCCTGAACAAAACGCCACCGGCCACTTATTTGGGCATGGACATCTTCTTAGGGGCCCAAGCCGTTGTCAGCCAGGTTCAGCAATTCAACAGCAAAACAGGCGAAGCCCAAGCCCCTTTGGCCGTTGCTGCACAGCTGGTGGGCAACACTTTTGTGGGCTCCAGTGGCGCCATCGCGGCCAATACCTACCAGCTCAACGGCCAAAATTTGCCTGCACTGTCAGGGCCCTTGACTCTGGGTTCGGTTATCAACTGGATCAACACCGCCACCGCCAGCCAACCTGCCAGTGTTCGGATCACGGCCTCAGATGTGGACGGCAAATTGGTCCTCAGCCGGCCCAGCAGCAACACCACCGACGACATCCGCCTGGGAACGGGCAGCGCCGGCACGCCTGCAGACCTGCAGCGCTTGGGTTTCGACTCCACTTTGCACATCACGGGCAGCGCCACCGATGACCTGCTGGTGTTTGTCACCGACACAGCCATTCCTGCCAACGCCACGTCCAGCACCGTCGAAGTCCGTGCTCAGTTTGCCAACATCGACGGCGACATGAAGCAATCACTTCGGACCTCAACGCTCCAAGTCTCCTTCATCACCAGCACCCAGTACACCATTGTCGATTCCAGGACCACGCCTGGAACCGTCCTGGCCGAGCGCTCGCTGATCCCTGATCCGCTGTCCGCCACGCCCAGTCTGACTTACCGCGGCCTCAAGCTGGAGTTTTCGACCTCGCCCAAAGCAGGCGATGAATTCACCATCGACGGCAACCGAGACGGCATTGGCAACAACGAAACCATGTTGCGTCTGGTGGCCCTGGAAGAGCAACGCATCATGCCCGGTGGCTTGACCGTGACCGAAGCCTATATCGAACGCGTCAACCAAGTGGGCAATGTGGCACGCCAAGCCGCCATTTCCGAGCAAGCGCTCGAAGTGGTTTACAAGCAGGCTCAAGAAGCCCGCGACACCATCAGTGGCGTCAGTTTGGACGAAGAGGCTTCTGCCTTGGTTCGTTTTCAACAGGCCTACCAAGCCAATGCCAAGGTCATGCAAACCGCCATGGCTTTGTTCGATGCCATCTTGCAAGTGCGCTGAGCGGAGCCCTCATGAAAATCTCCACCTCATTCCTGTTTGACCGCGCCACCGAGCGCATGAGCACCATCCAGAACAAGCTGGCCACCACGCAAGCGCAAATGGCCGTGGGCAAACAGATCCTGAGCCCCAGCGCCGCACCCGACCAGGCCGCCGCCATCCAGCGACTCAAAGGCGAAGTGCAGCGCCAGGAAAGCCACATGCGCACGCTGGACGTGGCCATGCGCCGCTACACCGCCGAAGAAACCGCGCTGTCGTCCTCCAATGACCTCTTGATCCGCATGAAAGAGCTGGGCATCCAGGCTGCCAACGACACCCTGGCACCCGATGACCGCAAAGCCATCGGCGTGGAAATGAAGGCCCTGCGCAACCAGCTGCTGAGCCTGGGCAACACACGCGACAACAGCGGCAACTATTTGTTTTCGGGCACACGGGTCAACACCCCCGCCTTTGCCGAGGACGCCAATGGCCAGGTCGTCTACGAGGGCGACCAAACGCAGACCCGTATTCCTGCCGGTGTGGAACGCACCGTGCAGTTCACCCGCGCGGGCACCGATGTGTTCCGCCGCGTGGTGCGCGACGACGGTCAGGCGGTGGGCTTTTTCAATGCCTTGGACCAGATGATCGAAGGCGTCAACAGCAGCCTCACGGCCAAGGTCCAGCAGGGCATTGCCGACATCACCCAAATGCACGACAGCATGACGCTGTCGCAAGCACAAAACGGCTCAGACCAGACCGTGGTTCAGTCCCAGCTCGATGTGCTGGAAGAAACCACCTTGCGCATCAAATCCACCTTGTCGGAGATTGAGGACCTGGACTATGCCGAGGCCGTGACCCGCATGAACAAGGAAATGATGGCCATGGAAGCGGCCATGGGCAGCTTTGGAAAAATCTCGAGTTTGTCACTTTTTGATTACATCCGGGGCTGATCTGGCGCTGCGGCTTAAGTTTTGAAACGCCGCGTCGAATCTCCTTTATTCACACCTCCGACAGCGAACTCCACCCATGGCCACCAGCAGCATTGTCAACACCCTCGGCGCCGGCTCCGGCATCGATGTCAAAGCGCTGGCCCAAAGCCTGGTGGATGCCGAGAAAACGCCCAAAAAAGAGCGCATAGACGGCAAGATTGCCAAGTCCGAAGCCAAGATCACGGGCTACAGCGCCGTGAAATACGCCTTGTCGACGCTGAAAACCGCTTTTGGCAAGCTCAACGACGCCAGCGATTTCAGCTCGATCAAGCCCAGCAACACCCAACCCAGCACCTTTGGCGTGACCGCCAGCACGACGGCAGAAGCGGGCAGCTACAGCATTGAAGTGTTGACAACGGCCCTGGCCCAACGCACGGCCAGCAGCAACTTTGCCGATCGCGCCACGGCCCTCAATGGGGGCGCCGCCTTCCAACTGAACCTGTCCATTGGCGGCGTGAGTACAGGCGCGATCGACGTCACCACCGCCACCCCGGCGGGCATGGTCAGCGCGATCAACGGCGCCAAGCTGGGCGTGACGGCCCAGCTCATCAACACCGGCAGTGCCTACAACGTGGTGGTCACCGGAGAAACGGGTGCAACGCAAAACTTCAGCCTGACCAGCGATGACGGCACAGGTCAGGCCATCGACGCTGTCGCTTTTGCCACCCCACTGCAAACCGCCACCGATGCCAGTTTCAAGATCAACGGCCTCGCAGTCACCCGCAGCACCAACACGGTCAACGACGTGATCGATGGCGTCACCCTTGACCTGTACACCGCCACCACAGGCGCGGCTCGCCTGGACCTGAACCGCGACACCGCCGGCATCAAGGACAACATCAAAGGCCTGGTGACGGCCTACAACGAATTTGAAGACACCCTGAAAATCTTGGGCGACAGGGCCAGCGAAGTGGAAGAATTTGGTGGCGTGCTGGCGGGTGAGAGCCTGCTGCAAAGCGTGCGCAGCCAGGTGCGCAACCTGGTCACTGGCACATCGACCACCCCCGGGACCACCATCCAAGCAGCGCGCGATGTGGGCTTGAGCATCGACCGATTCGGCAAACTCACCCTCGACGAAAGCAAGCTCGACACCGCGTTGCAAGACAACTTCACCGAGGTGTCCACCATGTTCAGCGCGGGCACCAACAACCAAAGCATTTACAGCACCCTTCCAGCAGGCTTGGCAGGCGACGCGATCAACAGCATCGAAAAAATGCTGCTGTCCACGGGCATGATCGACACCCAAAGCAAAAGCGCCACCACCCAGATTGCCAAATACAAAGAAGAGCTGACCCTGCTCGACGAGCGCATGGAAAAGCTCTTGAGCCGCTACATGAACCAGTTCAGCGCCATGGACAGCATCGTGGGCAAGAGCAATAGCATGCGCGAAGGCCTCAAAGGCACCTTTGAAGGCATGATGAAAGCCTACGACAACTGAAGCCGAAGGCGCTGTCGCCGGCGCCAATCAAACGGTTTGGCTCAAACGGTGTTTGATGTTTGACATTTGCCGGCCCTTGACCTTGTCAAGACCCAGCATCAAAGCAGCAGGGCTCGAAAAAAGCGCCGCATGCTCCAAAAACAGCAACCGGTTCTGGGGCAGCAGCAAACGCTCTGCGGCAGTCGGTTGTGTGGGCGCCCATTCAACTGACAAGGCTTGGGTCAGGCCCTCTTGGGTCTTGGGCAGCGTGCTGGCCAAAATGTCGGCCTCTTGCACCAACACCGCCAAACAATCGCGCTGTCCGAGGTCAAAAGTGCGCGTGCGAATGTCCTCATGAAAGGCCTTGACCCGCGCCGGATCGGTGGCCAAGATGCAGTGCGACAAGATGTCCCTGTCCTGCGGGCGCAGGCCTGCTGATTGCATCAAGGGTTGCAAATCGGCCACGGCACGGGCTTCAAATTCAGAGGGCGTCGCGTTGGAGCCACCCGGGTGCAAAAAATCATGGCCCGCCATGATGGCCAACACCAGCGCCCCGGTGGGTGCGTCGTGGGCACTGGCAATGCCCAGCGCGCGGCACGCCCGAATCAAGTACGTCATGCAGACCAAAGTGTCTGCAGTGTGCAAGCGGTTGTGGTATGCGGGCTCAACCCCTTGGGCGTGGCGTTCAGCCCCGTCCTGCTCCACCCTTTGAACCACCTCCTGGCCAAACAGGTAGAGGGCATGGGTGCGAGAGCCCGAACGGGGCTTGGCCAAGCCCAATTCTTGCCAACACCGCTCAAACACCAAAGGCAGACCGGGCCAGCGCGTGGGCCAAGGACGCCGCAGGTTCTGCAAGCTGGTGTTGAGCTCAAGCAAAGTTGGCATGGCTGGCAAAGAAGTTGGAGCAAGCACATCAAGCTTTCGTTCGGATGCCGTTGTGCATGTTTTGCTGCAACATCATCGCTTCAAACACGGCCGTCAAAATGGGCGATGCGGTCTTGAGCATCCCCCGCAAACCCTCGGCTGTGATTTCCAACAAAACCGTCGGCTCACCGGCTTTGGCCGTCGCGCCACGAATGCCCCCTTGAAGCATGGCCTGCTCACCAAAAGAATCGCCTTCACGCAAAGTGGCAAAAACAGCGCCTGTGTTTTTGTCCGCCATCTGAATCGCACCCGATTGAATGAAGTAAAGCTTGTCTGCCGGCTCGCCTGCATTGAACAGCACATCGCCTTCCTCGAGCTTGATTTCGTCAAAAGAAGTCATGACAGCACCGCCGGAGGTGTTGTCAATTGCAAGGTGCGCATGACGGTGGATTTCAAAATACCTTTTAGACCTGGCGGCATGTTTTTCACCAATTTCGAGATGGCGTAAATCGGAAAAACACGCACTTGCACATCGTCGACGGCGATCGCATCCATGCTGTAGGCCAAACCGCCGACACCTTCAGCCAAACCGATCACGCTGCCCGGGCCCAAACGGTAGATTTGATCACCCTGAACCCCTAAAACTTGGCCCTTGATCACAAAATAAGCCGAACTCACAGTCTCCCCTTGACGGGCAAACCGGGTCTTGGCACGAATCAAAGACGTACTCAGCTCGGAGGAGCCCCACAAAGAGAAGTAAAGGCGCTCGTTGGCGTTGAGTTTGCCGGAATGGTAGAGCTGCAAACTTTGCTCAGAATAGGGATCGCGCACACCCAAAGCATGCAAGTGATCGATGTTCACTGCAAAAGAAGCCGCCGCATAGCGGTTGGTGGTCATAGGCACCCCATTGGAGAAGGCGCATACATCATGCGATCGGGACTGAAGCGCCTGGTCATATGTGAAGAACTGAATTTTTTATGAATTTTTAAAGCCAAGGGGCTTTGCACTGATAATGCTAATATTATCCACATTTTGGTCGCACCAATTGGTATGATCAACCTGCATGCCGCAGCTGATCTGGTCGCCCCAGGCCCTGCTCGATGTGCAGCGCCTCTCACGATTTCTGGCCCCCAAGAATCAGCACGCAGCCAAACGGGCAGTGACGGCCATTCGTCAAAGCGTCAAAGTGCTGTCACTGCAGCCTGGCCAGGACTATCTGGCAGATTGCAAGGAGCAAGGCGTACAACCCGAGAAGCCCGCATCAGGCAAGCTTTTGTTACGCGTCCCCCCCGAGATCCACGATCGAGCCATCGTTGCTGCACAGGCTGCGGGTAAATGTCTGAACCGATGGGCGACCGAGGTGTTGCAGCATGCGGTTCAGCCTGGGTGATACAGGGCCTCATCAGGGTCTGCGTTTCCAGCAACTGTCGTTATGCTGCCAGCTCCTGAGTCAACTCAGGGTGCGCGGCAAGCAATATGCCTGGCCAAGTCCATGCCGTCATGAAGCAATCGCAGGACATCGATGCCACGATCCTCAGTCTGCCTGAACACCACAAAGTGACGCCCATTTTTGCCTAGGCGGGCCACATGCAAGGTTCGGATACCGGGTTCGATCTCGCCGCGCGCTTGGGCGCCCTGAAGCAACGGGCCGTCATGCAAATCCTCGATGGCCAAAGTCAGTGTCTCGGCGCAAATGTCCACCTGACTCTCTCCGAAATTCTCAACGGTCCAAGCCAAGATCTCCACAAAATCCAACTCAGCCTGAGCGGCAAGCCGCACGGTCCAAGCCATGCTCAAGCCGCTGCAGTGACTCTTTGGGCAAGAGATTTGAGGTGGTTTCGCAGCGATGCCTGGGTTTCAAAGGATTTGAATCGGCCAGCAGCCATGTCTGCAGCACCCAATTGAACAGCCGCACGAAGTGCTTCCAGTCGATAGGCATCCTCCGCCTCTCGTTGCTGCACCAGGCGAAGCCCCTCGCGCAGTACCTCACTCGCGTTTTGGTATCGCCCGCTGCTCACCAACTGCTCCAGCATGGCGGCTTGGTGGTCTGTCAGAACAAGGTTGCGTGTGGGCATGGCTATCTCCTGAACAAAGTCATTGGCATATTATGCCAATGGAACTCGCCCAGCTCAAACAAACTGGCGCAAAAACAAGCACAACCTTACCGAACAAACCCCTTTGCCCGTCGCCACTTTAAAACCCAAACTGGCCACCGGAAAATTTTTGCCGTTTTTTCAAAAACGCCCTCAAGTTCCCAACGCAGCGGTCGAATCACCATGACGACTCCCCCCAATTGGTCACCCGCTCCCGCGCTTGACCACCTGCCAGCACTGTTAATGGGGCTAAGACAGAGGACAACGCCATGAGCAACGACATCCAACCCAGCGCGCCACACGCACCCGCCGCGCCAGCGGAAATCCCCGCTGCGCGTGCGGCCGAAGTACAAGCCCGACCACAGCCTCCCGTGGAGAAGAAACCGGTGGTCGAGAACAAGCCCGACCCGCAGGAAGTTCGCCGCACCCTGCAAGAAGCCAGCGAGCAGCTGAACAAGCAAATGGCCAAAAATGGCCGTGACCTGAACTTCAGCCTGGACGATGTGGCCAATCAATTGGTGGTGACTGTGAAAAACCAAGCGGGCGAAGTGATTCGTCAGATCCCTTCAGAAGTGGCCCTGCGCGTTGCCCACAACTTGGAAAACATGAAGGGTTTGATGCAAGACGAAAAATCTTGATATCAAAAAATCAAACAAGTCCTCAAGCTTTTCCAACAGCATCCGATTCATCAAGTAACAGAGATTCAAACCCGATTTTCTGTAATTAACAGGCAGGTCCTACTCCATTTGGTCCCTGCCAACCATTTGAAATCAATCTCTCAGGAGTAAGACCATGTCCGTCATCAACACCAACGTCAAGTCGATGGTTGCCCAAAATGCCATGACGGTGAACAACCGCGCATTGAGCAAAACCATGGAACAACTGTCCACCGGCAAGCGCATCAACGCGGCTGCCGACGACGCCGCCGGCCTGGCCATCGCCAACCGCATGACCGCCCAAATCAAAGCCTTGGACCAGTCGGTTCGCAATGCCAACGACGGCATCTCGATGATGCAAA
>Ga0247833_1001465_pt1 | contig 38144 bp, 30 predicted proteins | sample LaCruzMarch2015__7_FD_187117 | JGI IMG/M metagenome (GOLD analysis project Ga0247833, IMG submission 187117) | Freshwater microbial communities from meromictic Lake La Cruz, Castile-La Mancha, Spain - LaCruzMarch2015_8m | ecosystem: Environmental > Aquatic > Freshwater > Lake | place: Spain...
CGCGAACGAACGCAACCGTCCGCTCGACGCGGCCCTTGTCTTGCGGCCGACGAACGCGCGCCGGGTCGATGGTGACGCCGCGCGATTGCGCGTAGTCCCGGAAGGCCTCGTTGATGCGTGGCGACGTGGCGCTGGCGACGTCAACAATTGCCTTCATGTTGTCCGGCACGATCGACACGAAGACGCCACCGTAGAAGGCCCAGGCAGCCTCGCACGCCTCAATCGCAGTTTCGGTGGTCTCCCGGTCGACGACGTAGACGAAGCGATAGCGTGACAGCGTGGGCGTGAAGATAAACGCCTTCTTGTTCACGCCGTCGAGTCTCCAAACGAACCCGGTGTCGAGCTGCACCTCGGCGCCCCCGGGCGGGTCAACAACGAGGACGGAGTGACGATGACGGCCGAACTCGAGCCGCTCACATGCGAAACGGTGCAATGTCGAGTAGGGCACAAAGGCCTTCTTCCGCTCCAGCAGCTTCCTGACCTTGGTCAGCCTGACGCCCTCACTGAGCCATTTTTTGATGGCGACAGCGTTCTCTTCGCAGAGCACCCATGCCTTGCCGTGGTCGCGCTCGACGTTGGGACGCAGCAGGCCGAGCAGCTTTGCCAGCTCCTCGTCGTCGAGCAGACCAGACAGCCCCAAGGCGTCTGCGGCAGTCACGTAGCTGCGAACCGTTTTGACGTCGACGCCCACAACTCGAGCGATGCCCTTCTTTGGCATGCCCTCGCCGTGAAGCCGAATCACCTCTTTGACCTCGAACATCGCCACCTCGCGAAACGCCATGGTGCCTCCGGCTTGGGTGCCGGCGGCCATAGTCGCGGAGGGGGGGGAAAGCTCGTGAGAATCTGAGGGGGAAAGCTCGTGAGAGTTTTCGCCTCAGGGGGCCCCTACATCCTGGGAATCAACAGCCGGGTACTTCGATGTCGCAGCCGAATTGAAGCCACTGCTCCACCTGTGGAGCCTTGCAATCGAGGAGCAATTCTACGTCCTTTTTCCATTGCTTCTTTGGCTGCTCAGAGGATGGCGCAATGGTCGTCTTGCCTTTCTCTTGTTGTCGATAACTGCATCTTTTCTATTGAACATTGTCGAAACTGACAGTGATATCATTTCGGCGTTCTACAGCCCATTGACGCGATCCTGGGAACTCCTGTGCGGTGGACTGCTGGCGTGGGTGTCGGTGCACGAACAGCCTGGCACGACGGCGATACGGAACCGGCTTGGCTCTCGTCTTCGGGTGACGACTGAAGCGATGTCGGTCACCGGCTTCTTGCTGCTGCTGTGCAGCGTCATCGTGATCAACGACGCACGCCCCTTTCCCGGGGTGTGGGCCGTCATGCCGGTCGCTGGCGCGATGCTCGTCATCGCTGCGGGGCCAACGGCGATCCTGAATCGCACCCTGTTGTCATGGAGGGTGGCCGTCTGGTTTGGCCTGATCAGCTACCCGCTGTACCTGTGGCACTGGCCAATACTGTCGTTCTGGCGACTGCTCAGCATCGACAATCCCGCACCTTCAGCCCTCGCAGCTTTGCTCGTCCTGTCCGTGGTGCTGTCGTGGGCGACCTGGACGTTCATCGAGAAACCTGTCCGGTTCGGCACGTCGCCCAACACCTCCACCGGGTGGCTTCTGGCACTGATGGCCGTCGCCGGGATCGTCGGCTTCACGACCTCCCAGAACAACGGCTACGGCTTTCGACGAGCAGCCAGCAAGGACACGTTTTTCAGCCAGTCCGCCCGGCAGGCAGAACAAGCATTGGTCGATGAATTCACCACCTATGCCGGCGACGACCCATCGACATCAACAAAGCCCCTCGTGTTGTTGCTTGGTGACTCGTATGTGAAAAACTGGAGCGCAGCAGCATCAAAGCATCTCGATAGAAACCGCTTTGACATCGCATCGGCTTCATACCTTGGTTGTTCGGTAACCATCAGTGACACAAAAATAAGTGCCACACCTGAGTCCGACCGATTCAAAGAATTCTGCGATCCTTTTGAATCGATCATAAATAATCCACAGATTGCCAATCGAATCGCTGCCGTTTTTCTGGTCAGCCACCGGCCGTTTGAATATCGGCTCAACTCGTTCAGGTTCGACGTGATTCGCTGGCTGCAGCGCGACCGCCAGCCCTTCGACGTGTTCGTCTTTGGGAACTACTTTCAGCTCAACGAGCCACGGTTTTTCTCCTGTGAGAAACTCATGATGAAGGCTCGCCGCGGCCCGGATGTCTGTCTGGAGTACGCTGACTACCCCCGGGGCCAGCCCGAGGTGAAGTCGCTGCCCTTCTATCCAAAGGACATGGAACTGCAGTATGTCGACATCATTTCACTGCACTGTTCATACACGAAGTCAGGGTGTTCAACACAGGCAGGCGGCATTCCTTTCATGAGTGATTGGGCCCACCTCAACGCTGGCTTCATCGATCATCTCTTTACACAGTTCAAAACCGAACGACGCCGCGAACTGACGGCGCTTGGTCTCGACCGATATCTCGTTTCGCAATAGCTCGCAGGTCCATCAATATTGGCCCTCGTCTCCGACGAGGGCCGGGAAAGATCGAGCAGCCGCCTGCTAGGGAACGACGAGGGCGTCGACGCTGACACTGCCGACGTTGCCGAAGACGTCGGTGACGTCGACGGTGACGGCGCCATCACCGACGGCGGGGACCCGCACCACGGTGGCCGGGTCGGACCCGATGACGACCTCGTCGACGCTGACGCCCACGACGTCGGCGCCACCAGCCACGGGTCGCACGACGACGCCCGCGGGCAGCAGGCTTCCGCCTGGCAGGGGAGCCAGGCGACCGCTGGGCACCCGGTGGTCCACCAGCAGCAAGCGTCCGGTCACGCGCTCGTTTTCCAGCGTCGGCACGTCGGTGGCGAAGCCCACCCGCACCACGAGGTCTGCCCCATCGCGCTCAGCGCTGACGGTCAAGGGGGCTGGCGCCACGGTGAACGACGACGACGTCATGCTCCAGGGCACGACGGCGCCGTCGCGCTGGGCGCGGCCCTCCACCAGCAGGGCGTAGCTGCCGGCGGCAAACGACGGAGGAAACTCCAACGTCGCCGTCCACTGCCACTCGGCGCTGACGCGCTCGACGTGCAACGGCAAGACCGCGTGCTCGGTCGAAAATGGCCGACCCGAGGGCAGCAGCACGGGGGTGCCTGTGGCATCCACCAGGGTGACCCGGGGCCCCTGCCCCTCGACGGCGACGTCGCCACCGATGAACACCAATGACACCGGCGTCCGCCGGGCCACGGTCGCTGGCAGCGCCGACACCACGAAGCCCGCCCGATCCGCCGGCGTGTCGTCGACGGTGATGGGGGGCTTCACGTCGGTCGAGTAGACGGGTGGGGCCACTTCCGCCGACGACGGTGTGCCCTCTTGCAGCCGCTGCCAGGCCAGCATGCTCTCTGTGACGACGGTGTCGCCGAAGCGGTCCCCAAAGATCGAGGTGTCGGCCTCGAAGCCGCCGCGCATGGGCGAAAACGCAAAGGGCGGGAAAGTGCTGGGGGCGGGCCCGTCGTAGCCGGGCCACGGGGGCGCGTCCTCATTCAACGACGTCGGCAGCAGGTACATCAGGTGGTCGTTGCTGTAGCCGAGGGCAAAGAACGCCAGGGGATCGATCCCGGCACTGCGCTGCAACTCGGCGGCGATGCCCCACTGCAGTTCCATGGTCAGCTCGCCGGGCAAGGTCAGCATGGCGAGGCCGTCGACGTCGATGGCATTGACCTGGGTGCGCTGAAACACCGACGGCGGATGATTGAACAAGAAGGTGTGAAACGAGATGCCGCACGACATCTCGGGCCGCTCAAGGTGGGCCGAGAAGGGCACATCGCCGTCGTCTTTCACGCCACGGAAGCAGTTCAGGCCGCCGTAGGTGACCTCGCCACCAAAGGGGGGCTCGCCGGGATTGAACCACTCCCCGGGCTCGTAGCCGATGGACTCGGTGGTGACGGCGAAGCGATGGGCGCGCGCCTTGACGGGAACGTCCGCCCTCGTCGTCAACGCCAACAGCGCGGGCATCACCCGTTCGGCAAAGACTGCGCCGGTGTAGTCGGCGCTGTGGGGCACCGCGAAGCCGCGACCACCCGCCGCCGGGGACATGCTGCCGCCAGCGCCGTTGACAAACAGCACCGGCACCACGCGGTTGGCGATGGGGAACAACGCCGCCTCGAGGGCGCGCTCGACGCCGCCGCAGATTTCGTTGGTGGCCCAGTTGGAGCCGTTGTCGGTGGGGTGCACGCCGAAGCCCGTCAGGACAAACAGGGGTGCGCCAGCGTCGTCGTCGACGCGCAACAGCAGGGCGCGGTTGTCGTCGAATTGGGGGCTCTCCGAGCGACGGTCCCCGGCAATGGCGTCGTCGGTATCGAAGGACTCGACGATGGTCCAGCCGAGGCGGGCCGGCTGCTGGGCCTCAATGGCGGCCAGGGCGGCCTGCACCGAGGACGCCACCACACGGTCGAAGATTTCCTGGCGGAAGGTGCCGATGCCGAAGGGCCCGAGGACCGCTTCGCTCTCGCCGAGCAACGGCAAGAAGCGGGCGGGGCCCGAGTGGGTGTGGGTCCCCGTGACGGTGAGGGCATCGCGCCAGTCTTCGCCGGTGACCTCCTGCAAGCGGGCGGCGATGGCCTCGGTCATGGCGCCGGTGGGGAAAATGATTGGCAAGCGAATCAACAGCATGCGGCCATCGCCAGCGTCGAGGGAGACGGCCTTGGCCAACAAGCCCTCCAGGCGACCCACGGCGGCGTCCATGCCATCGGCCCATTGGCCATCGCCGGAACCCGCCCGCGAACTCAATCCCCCCAGCGACGTCGTCAACGGCACGTCGAGCATGGCCTCACCAACCCCCGCCAACAGGCGAGCGTGGGTCCCCGCCGGCAGCCCCGGCGGCGCCCGCTTCAAGCCGGGGACACAGCTGCCAAAGTCCGTGCACAGGGAGTCCGTGGCGCAGTCGACGTCGGTCTCGCAGGCCACCCGGCAATGGGCGACGAGGCTGTCGTCACCAACGGGCTGGCAGACCGCGGTGCGCCCCAGGCCGTCCTGCAGTTCGTTGAGGGCATCCCGGCAAAACGGCCAGTCGTCGATGGCCAGACACTCGGGCGACGTGGTGCAGGTGCCGGCGACACAGACCTCGCCGACGTCGCAGCCCTCGGCCTGCACACACTCGCTGATGAAGGGCTCGGGGGTGACCCGACCTTCGCAGCCAGACACCAGCGCGCCCGCAGCGCACCACATCAACGCAGCAAGAGACGCAGCAAGAGACGGGGAATGAAGCGACGACGGCTGGCTCATGGAGCCGGTGTGGCCCGCCCGTCAGCCCCTGCCAACGGGGCCAGGAGGTCCCAGGCGGCCCGGGATGCCCCGTGGCCCTCAGCGGGCGGCGACGGCGGCGACGAGGGCGTCGCGGTCGGCGTAGGCCTGACCCTCAAAGACGCAGCCGCCAACCTCACAGGCAAGCCCCATGGGACAGGCGGCCGGGGCCCCGGCACTGGTGTAGTTGTCGCACACACACTGTGAGGCTTCGTCGTTGACGAACGCACAGCTGTCCACATTGAGCCCGGCCCCCGTGCAGTCGCTGGCGGCGTTGCAGGCGCAGCCACCGCTCAAGCAGCGGGCGTCGGCGGCGATACCGGTGGCGTCGTCGGTGCATGCGCGCCCGGCCACGCCACAGCTGGCGGCGTCGTTGACGAGGTCGACACAGCCGGCCCCCGTGCAGTCGGCGCTGCCCGTGCACACGGTGGTGGTGGCGAAGCAGAAGCAGGTGTTGTCGGGGGAGCAGGAGTCGGCGGGACGATGGGGAATGCCGGCGGCGTCGATGGCGGCGGCTTCGCAGGTGCCCACGGGGTCTGTGCGGTCGCAGCCACAGGTGAAGCCGGCGGCGCTGTCGTCGACGGTGCAGACCGTGCCACCGCTGGCGGGATCACAGGGGCAGGCACAGACGCCGTCGCCCACGGTGGCGATGGCGGCGCGGGCTTCGCCCACGATGCAGACCTGGTCGGCGCAGGCGGTGGGCCCGTCGCCGGTGGTGGCGGCGTCACAGCCACTGAGCTCTTCAACGGTGCCCGTGCGGCAATCGCCCTGGCAGCAGGCAGCCCCCTCTTCGCAGTCGCTGCTGGCCAGGCAGGCCACGCAGACGGCGGCTGACACATCGCAGATGGCGGCCGAGCCGTTGCAGTCGGCGTCGCTTCGGCAGCCACCGGGGACCGCGTCACAGCCGATGATGCCAAGCACGCCACTGGCGGCCAGCCCAACGAGGAGAACGAGGAGGCGGGCGTGAGACGGCAGGTTCATGGACCCATGCTGCCACAGCCGGCCCGTCACCGCCGCCCTGACAGCGGGCGGGGGCACTCAGGCCCGGGCGAGTCCCAGCACGGCCAGGAAGTGCTCGACGGCGGCGCGGTCCTGGACCTCCTGATCGAGTTCTCCCACCACCATCACCCGCTGCTTGCCCACCAGGCGCTCGAGGTGGGCGAGACCGCGGCGGTCCCGCTGGCGCACGGTCTTCAACTGCCGTTGACCGGCGGCGATGGCCTCAAAGGCGGTGGCCGCTTCGGCGGTGAGGCCGGCGGGGCCAAGGGCTTCCATGACGGCGCCGGCGTCGACGTCGACATCGCCGCGGTCGATGTGGACGCGGTTGGCGACGATGGCCCGCGGATGGATGCCCAGCCGATCCAGCGTCTGCAGGAAGGCTTCGGCCTCGGCGGTGCGAACGGGATCGGCCGCCGACACAATGAGAAACGACGTCGTCGACGCCCGCAAGATCTTGTCGGCAGCCACCGCGCGGTCATGGATGGCGACAAACAACCCCTGAAACGCCGTCGAGAAATCAGCGAGCTCCTCGACGAAGCCCTCACCGAGGGCCTTGCCAAGGACCCCCATGGCGAGGTCACCGGCCCGGTCGCGCAGCTTGTCGATGAAGCCCTTCTTCTTTTCTTCGCCCTGCTTCACGAAGAAGCGCGTGATTTTCTCCGAGAAAAATCCCGCCAGGCGATTGGGGGCATCCAGAAAATCCAGCGCGTTCACCGTCGGCGGCGTGTCGAGGATGACGACGTCGTAGCCGCTCTCTTCCACCAGGGCATGCAGGCGCTCGACGGCCATATACTCGTGGGTGCCACCGAGGTGGCGGGCAATCACTTGATAGAGCCGGTTTTGAAACAGGCGCTCACGCCGGGCGGCGTCGGGCACCAACCGCTGCACGAAGTCGTCGAGGGCGGCGCTGGCCTCGAGCATCATGGCGTCGACGCTGCCAGGGGCCGTCAACTCCGGCGTCAGGGCTCGCGGGATGTTGCCCATCGCCTCGACACCCAGGGCCTGGGCCAGCCGCTTGGCGGGGTCGATGGTGAGCACCGCGGCCTTGCGACCGCTGCGGGCGGCGGCGATGGCGAGGGCGGCGGCCGTCGTCGTCTTGCCGACGCCGCCCGATCCCACGCACACCACCAGCTTGCTCTCGGTGATGAGCTTCTTCACATGTTCAGCGGCAGTGCTCATCCCGGTGCTCTCGTTCTCGTCGTCGTCGCCGGAGCGACATCATCGTCGCCGTGGCGAACCGTGGCGATGGGTCCAGGGGGAGATGGTCGAGGGACCATCGGTGCCAGGAGACTCAAGCGGCCTCGGCCGCAGGAACCACCACCGGCTTGCGCAACGCTTCTTCAAGCCGCGGCGCCAGTCGTTCGTCGGAGTTGTCGGAACGGGCAGGCAAGGTGACGACGTTGAAGGCGTCACCATGCAGGGCCCGCAGGCCATCGGTGAGGCGGATCATCTCCCGGTCGCAGCGCGCAGCGCCAGCCACCAGGAAGCGCAGGTCCCGGGCAGCGCCGATGGTCTTTTCCGACGACAGCAGGGCGGCCATCGCCGCAGCCGACACCAGCCCCGGGGCCGACATGACGTTGTTCATGATGACGGGCCCGATGGGGGCGTGCTCGGTCTTCAGCTTCTGGTGCAGCTCCAGCAACTCGGTGACGGGCAGCTCCTCGGGGACAGCCACCGTTACAAACGCGGTGCGCTTGGCGTCTTGGAGCATGAGCTCAATGGCCTGGGCCCGATCCCACAAGGCGCCCTTGGACTTCTGCAGCACCCGCATGATGCCGCCGGGAGCCCGCAACAGGCTGATGGCGTGGCCGGTGGCATGGAGGTCGACGATGACGGGGCCGTCGGCGCCATATTGCTCAGCGACCAGGGCGATGCGCCCGATGAGGGCCATCTCCGCCACCGACGGCGCCGCCCGCAGAAACAAGCGGGCCACGCGGTTTTCAAAGAGCAGGTCCGCCAACGTCTTGGACGGCAGCGTCGACGCGGCATAGTCGCGGATGGCCTCGTCGCTCTTCTGGTTGATGCCAAGGATGCCAGGCGCGACCTCGGAGATGTCGTCCTTGACGGGCTTGCCGTCGGGCAGCAACGATAAGCGCGCGGGGGAGTCGCACTCGAACAGGACCGGCCGCAGGCCAAGGGAGCGGGCCCGCAACGCCAACGTCGCCGACACCACGCTCTTGCCCACGCCACCTTTGCCGGTGACAAAGACCATTTGCCGCGAGGTCAGGATCTCGTCGAGGGCCGCGCGGGCCTTGCGCTCGTGGAGTGCGGCGGCACGCAGGCTCTGGTCGCTCAATGGATGCTCACTTCCGAGATGCAGGTCAGGTCGCCCTTGCCTTGTTTGATGACCTTGTCGAGGGTGATGCGCACCTTCTTGGCCTCGCGCTTGCCGTCGAAGAAGACAAGCGTCGTCTTGGCCCAGGGCCGGTCTTTCAGCTTCACGAGGTTGTCGGAAAACGCCACCACCGGCCGGTCGAAGTTCTTGGGCTCGCGACGGTTCACGGTGCCATCGCTGCCGTTGTCGAGGCGAATGGCGAAGCTCTCGGGCACGTTGTGGGCGGCGAAGGTCTTCTTGGTGTCGACGCAGCCAGAGACGACGCGAACCATCTTGATGGGCGCCTCCTCTTCGATTTCAAACTCGATCCACTCGCCCTTGCCGGCGCCAGCGACGTCCTCGATCCAGGCGGTGCTCAGGTTGCGATCGGCGCCAAAGCGCATGAACGGGCTGCGGTCGATGACAATCTCGGGTTCTTTGGCCTCGGGCTCTTTGGTGGCTTTGGCGGGCTTCACAGCCTTGGTCGCCTTTGGCGTCTTGCCAGGCTTCTCGGCCTTCTTCGGCTTCGTCGTCGACGGCTGATCGAGATCTTCCAGACCGAACTCGAACTCGCCGCCCACGGCGCCCTCCTTGCCGGGCTTGGCCTCGCTGCTGAGGGCCTCGTGCAGGGCGTTTTGCTTGAGGGTCTTCAGTTCTTCGGGCTCGATCCATGCCGAAGACGCCACCACGCCCGTGATCTCCTGGGCAGGCAGGAAGTCATTGAGCCGATCGCCACGCTCCATGAACGCGAAGTTGGCGTCGTCCCAACGCCAGGTCTGCTCACGCACGCCTGTCAGCAACTTGACCGGACCGTCCTTGCCTTCGACGGTGAGGATTTGTGGTTTTTTCCGCACGAGGATTTCGGTGATGCCGTCCTCTTCGAGGTCGTCGAAATACCAGCCCGCGCGGGCGTCGCCGTATTGGATGATGGACCCGTCGCGTTCCCACTCGGGTCGATCGTCGGCTTTCTTGCCGCGGTTGAGCACGCTGGTGAAGACCTCGCGCAAGACGCCGTCTTTGCTGGCGTAGACCCTGACCCGCTTGACCTTCTCGTCGGGGGTCTCGTCGTAGACCTCGAGGACCACCTGTTGCGACGTCGACGGCGGCAGCAGGCTCTGGCCCGCGAAGCTGGCGATCTCCCGGCCACGGGCGGGTGGCAGCGTCTGGGTGACGACGGCGCCCTCGGGATTTTCGCCCACCACCACCATCCGCAGGCCATCGGCGTCACGGCCAAGGGCCAGCAACTCCTTGCGGCCATCGCCGTCGGTGTCGACGTCGATGAACTTCACCATCTCCAGGCCCTTTTGCTTGAGGGCCTCGGCGGTGGTTCGCCGGGCGCTCTTGGCCTGGGCCGACGCTGGCGTCGCCGCCAACCACAGGGTGCTCACCAACACGAGTCCGACGGGCAGAGACTGCATGGATGGTCTTTATCACCCCCGGCGGCGGCTGCGACGGCGACATTCACGGACCGGTGGCGCCCGAGCCACCAAGGTGCGGAAAGGTGGGACACCCCTGCCCCCTCTCAGCGCAACACGACGCCAGGCGTGGGTGACTTCACCCATCACCCATCACCCCATCACCCCATCGCCAGCAGGGCCTGCAGGGCCGGCGACGTGGGGCGGACCGGCTCAACATGGAGCCCATCGCATTGCATGAGCCGGCGAAAGACCTCGGCGCCCCCAGGCGTGGTCGGCAAGCGGGTCAGCGCATCAAGCAGCACGGCGACGCTGGCATCGTCGACGCGGGCGCCGACGGCGACGCCGTCGGTCCGGGTGTCGCCCGTGAAGGCCACGATGTGCAGGCGCGCCGCCAGCCGTTCGTCGACCTCGTCCAGGGTGCTCGTGGACGGGGCCCCGTCTTCGCCCGCCGCCGAAGGCACCGACGCAAACACCGAGCAGAGGTCCGCACGACCATCGGCGACGGCCTGGAGGCAGGCCACGTAGCTGTGGATGAAGCTCGCCCGCTTGAAGCCCGTGATGGCGTCCACATGGCGGGCCGCCAACCATGATCGCGCCAGCAGGTAGCCGGCGGCGGAGTCTTCATCGACCCAGGCCGCCGTCATCGAGGGCGCTTTGGCGAGGTCGAGGGTCTCGCCCACCCGGCAGACGATGCCCGCGCGATAGGCCGTCTGTCCTCGACGAATGGCCCGACGCAAGATGCGGCCGCCAGCCATCTCGATGCGGGCGCCCACGATCGGTGGCACCCAGGCCGCCAGACAGCGGTGGGCAATGACGTCGTCACCGAGGGCCGTGTAGCTGGGTGCGACATCGACGACGAGGTCGGGGATGGTGGCCCTCAGGGCAGCTTGCAGCAGCGGCGCTTGCTGTCGTGCTGCCTCAACCCCGGGGCATGGCGGCAAAAGGAAACGCATGGCCCAAAGTACGCCAGGACCGGAGGCACCACCAACAAACCACCGCGCTCGCCATCACAGTGCCGGTGCACACATGACGACGAGCGCGCTTTGGTTCAGCGAGGCCGGTTCATTCGACCAGGCGGACAGTCGGCCTCAGGTCCGGGGCCCGTCCCAGACCAGCATGCCGCCGGCCATCGAGACCACGTTGTGGAAGCCCAGGCTCTCAAGCTCGAGCGCCGCCCGACCGCTGCGACCGCCAGAGCGGCAGACGACGACGAGGTGGGCCTTCTTGTCCCAGGCATGGGCAGCCTTGCCGACGGTCGCCAGGGGCACGTGCTCGGCGCCGGGGATGGCCCGCAGCTCGGACACGAGTTCGTCGGCCTCACGGACGTCGATGATGCGGTAGTCGCCGCGCTTCATCGTCTCCTTCACCCAGGCCATGGTCACCTCGGGGACGCCCGTGGCGGAGCGCTTCATGGGCGCCCAGACGACGTCGCGGGCTTCCTGGAGCACGCGCCCCTCGGGGAGACCGCACTTGAGGTTGGCAGGCACGGCCTCGTCGATCTTCTTGGGGTAGGCGAGCTTCAGGTTGGCCATGATCTCGACGAACTTGTCTTCGCTGTTTTCGCCTCCCAGGCGGGGGTTCAAGGCCTTCTCCTCGCCGACGGTGGAGACCGTGCGGCCTTTGTAGTCGTGGCCGGGGTAGATGAAGGTCTCGTCGGGGAGGGTGAAGATCTTGTCGTGGACCGAGCGGTACAGCTTGCGGCTGTCCCCCTGCTGGAAGTCCGTGCGACCACAGCCGCGGATGAGCAGGGCGTCGCCGGTGAAGGCCATCTTGTTCTCGGGCTCGACGTAGGACACGCAGCCGTTGGTGTGGCCCGGGGTCTGGCGGGCTTCGAGAACGTGCTTGCCAAAGCGGATGGTGTCGCCGTCCTTGACGAGGATGTCGGCACAGGGGGCGCCGCCGTCTTTGCTCACACAGGTCTTGGCGCCGAAGCGCTCCCGCAGCAGGCCGGCGCTGGTGACGTGGTCGGCATGGACGTGGGTCTCAAGGACGTGGGTCAGCTTGAGGCCGAGGTCTTCGAGGACCTGCACGTCGCGGTCGATGGTCTCGCGGACGGGGTCGATGAGGACCGCTTCACGGGTCTGCTCGTCGGCGAGCAGGTAGGTGTAGGTGGAGGTCTCGGGTTCAAACATCTGGCGAAACAACATGGCGTCCTCCGGGGGGTGTTTTCGTGGCCTGTGCCAGACACCTTTGCGCGGGTTGTGCCAGAAACTCGGTGGCGTCCGGATGCCATTTTCGCGTTTCCCGGCAAGCTGGTTTCAGGAAACATGCATACTTGAAACACAACATGGCGTCTCATTCATGTTTCCTGAAACGCCTCTCACTGGGCGCGGAGCTCGGGGAAGCGGCCGGCGACGCTGGAGTAGCCACCAGCATCGATGACGCTCGTGTAGCCGGCTTTCTCAAGCAGGCCCTTGCTGCGCGCTGACCGACGGCCACTGGCGCAATACAGGACGATGGGCGCGTTCTTGTCGCCTTTGGTGAGGGCGTCGAACTCGGCCAGGCGCTGCTCGACCTGGTCGACGGGGATGTTGTGGTCCCCCTGCAGATGCCCCGAGGCGTGCTCCCCCGCACTGCGCACATCGACGACGACGGCGCTTTTCAGCAACTCCGCCGTCAGGGCAGGCCTGGCAGAGGCCGGCGAAGACGATGACAGCGGCGCTGCCGACGCTGGCGCGTCAGCAACACAGCCGCCGACGCCCACAGCGGCAACGGCGACAACGAGGGCAAGGATCTGGCTCTTCATGGGGACTCCGGCGGATGGGTGAAAGGGGACATTCAGCCCGAGGCTTCAGCATCAGCTTGGATTGTAACCTCGGCGGGGTGTTCGACGAGGCCCTTGCCGGCGGGCTCGATGAGCACCGGGCAGCCCGAATTCCGCAACACGCTCTCGGCGACGGAGCCAAACACCGCGCGGGCCAGGCCCACCCGGGCGTGGCTGCCCATGATGACCATGTCTGGTCGGCGGGTGCGGCACTCGGCGATGATGACGTCGGCGGCGGAGCCCGTGCGGACGATGATGTCGCCAAGGGCGCCGTTTTTGTCGACGAGGATGGCGTAGCCACGCAGCAGGGCGAGGGTCTCCTCGTCGAGGGCATCACTGAAGGTCAGTGTCCGGCCGCCCACCTGCAGGGTCTTGTGGCCCCCGGTGGGCGTGGCGGGCATGACCGTCATGAGGTCGATGCGGGCCTGGGGTGCCAGGCGCACCAGCCACAGGGCGCGCTCGATGACGGCGTGGGCGCAGCCACGAACGTCGAGGGGGACAAGAAAGCGCATGGGAACTCCGGGAACAGTCAGAGGGAAGAATCAACAGGTGGTCGACGACTCAGGCCTTGTTGGTGGCCTGAAAGAGGGCCATGCCGGCCACCAGACCACCGACAAACAACAGCAAGGTGCTTGCCAACGACGTGGCCCCGATGAGGCCAGGCCCCGGGCAGACCCCGCCGAGCCCCCAGCCGATGCCGAAGAGCGCCGCACCGGCCACCAGACGGGGGTCGATGTCCGTGCGGGTCGGCACATGGAACTTGGCGTCGAGGAGCGGCGACTTGCGGCGCAGAATCACGCGGAACAGCACGGCGTGCACGGCAATGGCACCGACCATGACGAGGCCAAGGCTTGGATCCCAGGCGCCGCCAAACATGTCGAGGAAGCCAATGACCTTGTCGGGTTTGGTCATGCCCGACAAAACCAGGCCCACCCCAAAGAGGATGCCGGTGACGCCGGCGCCGACGACGAAGGCGCGAGCGCGCGTGGTGCTGTTGGCGGGGCTCAACAGGTTCATCAGGTTCTTCACAGGGCACCTCCAAAGGCGAGACGAACGATGGTCACCGTCAGGATGCCGGTGGCCATGAAGGTGCCGGTGGCCACGAGGGACCGAATCGACAAGCGCGAGATGCCGCAGACACCATGGCCGCTGGTGCAGCCATTGCCGAGGCGGGTGCCGTAGCCGACGACGACGCCGGCGACGGCCATGGCCACCGGTCCGCGGGTGGCCGACGCGGTCACCATCTCGGGGGCCACCAACGCCGCCACGACGCCGACGACGAGCAGGCCGGCCACAAACGCCAGACGCCAGGCGAAGTCGCCGGGCTTGGGGCTCAAGAGCCCGCCAACGATGCCGCTGATGCCGGCGACGCGGCCGGTCAACACGAAGAACAGGGAAACGGCGAGGCCGATGAGGGCGCCGCCGACGAGGGCAGTGGTGGGCGTAAAGGCGGTCCAGTTCACGTGGATCTCCAGGAATGGTGGGCAGGGAGGATGTCGGCGGTCAGAAGACGAGGTTGAGCTGGGTCGACAGGACGGGGGACAGGCCCGAGGCGATGAGCGCGGCGTCGGGAGGTGCTTCAGCGCCCACCTCGAGGCGACGGAGTTCGGCGTTGAGCAAGAGCCGGAACATCTTGTTGAACGTGATCTGGGTCCCGACGGTCACGCTCTGCAGGAAACGAGATGCGGCAGGATCGTCGGGGTTGCGGGCCAACCAGTCGGCTCCGACGTCGATGGTGAAGGGATCAAGCGCCAGGCTGCCCAGCCGCGCCACCGAGACGTCCAGCGACCCACCATGGGCCACGCCGTCGGGGAGGATGACCGCCGGCTGACCAACAAAGGCCCCCTGGGCGAGGACGGCCCCTTCGGCGGCGGCGACTTCAGCGCGCACCCGCACCCCGGCCAGCCGCACCTGCCCACCAGCCCCCTGGCGAACCCGGGCCACCGTTGACGTCGTCGTTGGATCATCGATGCCGGGCACGAGACGCGCGCCCTGTTGGCGCCACAGCCACACGCTCACTTCATCGCGGGTGCCGCGATGACGCTGCTTGGGGTCCAGCAGCCACGAGAGCTGCAGACGGCCCGTGAGGTCCGGGCCTGACGACGCCACGTGGACCAGTTGGGCGTTGACGTCGTCGATGGAGCCAAAGGCATGGGACGGTCGGCCGAGGGAGGCCATGGCGGCGAAGCCCAGGTCGAGGGCCCCCTGCTCGCCCTGCCACAGGGGCAGCGCATCAAAGGCTTCGATGCCGACGTCGCGCAGCGAGCCCGCAGGGCCGACGATGGCGCCCTCGACGACGTCCTGCTCGATGAGCAGCGCCGAGACAAACGGCGAGAAGCGGGTGAACGACGCTGCCGACGGATTGTTCTCCATGGCTTCGTCGGCGGTGGGCAGCTTGAACTGGCCAACGCGCAGGCGCAGGCCGGGAAACACCGACGCCGTCACCGACGCATCCACCAGCACAATGCCTCGATCGCGGGTCAGGCCGTTTTCGCCGGCCTCGACGGCGGCGATGAAGACCAGGCGTTGGTCGGTGCCGGGGACGCTGCCGCGCAGGCCGAGGCGCGCGCGCCGGACGATGAGGTCGAAGGATTCGGGGAGCTCGGCGGCCACGCGGGAGCCGTTGAACTTCTGCAGCGGTGGGGCCTGCAGGCCCGTCACCGGCGTCGACCACGGCTGGGATTCGAGGAGGAGCTGGGCAAAGCCCCAGGGGGCGATGCCGTCGGGCCGACCTTCTTCGGTCCCCGACAGCATCGCCCAATCGGCGGCCCGGGCCGGGTTCGCGACGCCGACTGCGCCAACAGCGCCGACTGCCATGACGACGGCGACGGCGTTGACCAGAAGTGAAGATGGGCGCCTGGTGGATGGGTACATGGAGGTCTCCGACGTCGACATGAGAAAAGGCGGCGTGCGGATCAGTAACGGGCGTCCACGGGCTTGTGGCCCTTTGGCCAATCCCGGCTCTTGTTGGCGAAGTCCGGCCGGTCGAGCTGGGCGACGTAGCCGGCGACGTCCCAGGCCTCGTCGGTGCTGAGGGTGTTGCCCTGGCCGAGGGGCATGTGGGTGTGGATGAAGCCCGCCGCCGTCTGCTGGCGGGCCATGCCGGCCGCGATGTTGAAGGTGCGGGTCCCGCTCAAGGGGGGGAAGACCGCAACGCCGTTGGCGACGACGCCAGCACCGCCGGCGCCGTGGCAGGCCAGGCATTTGACGTCGTAGACCGCGTGGCCGGCGACGGTGTTGGCGGCGCGGGCCACTTCCAGTTTGGGCATCCCCATGCCTTCGACGTTCTTCGATGGCGTCGGCAGCGCTGTTCCCAGGAACGTCATGTAGGCCACGAGGTCCGTCATGCGCGCATCGCCGGTGGTGAGGCGGGACCCATTGAGGCTCCGCTCGAAGCAGTCGTTGATGCGGTCCTCGAGGGTGTCGTCCTTGCCGCTGCGGGCCCGGTACTGGGGAAAGCGCTGCTCGATGCCCACCCAGGGTCCAGCGAGAGCGACGGTGCCGGGGCCGTGGCCAGGGGCTGCGAGGTGGCAGTTCTTGCAGGCGAGGTCGCTGCCGCTGTGGTCGGGCAGCAGCGTGCTGGTCTGTTCGGCCAGCAGGCGGCCCCGGCGGATGGCGTCGCCAGCAGGCCCGGTGGGGATGGTCGCGGGGTCGGGCAACACCATCGGCACAGGGGCACCATCGGGCGTCGAAGGCGTCACCGTGGCGGTGGTCATCGGCGTCATCGCCGCCGTCATCGGCGTCATCGCCGCCGTCATCGGCGTCATCGCCGCCGTCATCGGCGTCATCGCCGCCGTCATCGGCGTCATCGCCGCCGTCATCGGCGTCATCGCCGCCGTCATCGGCGTCATCGCCGCCGTCATCGGCGTCACGGTCATGGCTGTCGTCGTCGTCGCTGACGGCGTTGGCGGCGTCGCCGTCGTGTGTTCGGTGCTGTGTTCGGTGGCGGTCTCGGGCGTGCCGGCAGGCTTGTTGACAAAGGCCTGCAGCTGCTTGCCGAGCAGGAAGACAGCCATGACGAGGACGAACACGGCGAAGCCCTTGCGCAGCTGCTCCTGGGGAACCTTCTTGGCCAGGGCGGCGCCGCCGAAGCTGCCGACGATGGCCGCGGCGGTGACGATGCCCGTGAGTTCCCAGTCGATGGTGACGTGGCTGGCGTAGCCGGCAAATCCCGCGAAGCTCTTCAGGGCGATGACGACGAGGGACGAGCCCACAGCCTTCTGCATCGGCAACCCACCGAGGAGGGCGAGGGCCGGCACCACCAGGAAGCCGCCGCCGGCACCGACGAGACCGGTGACCAGGCCGACGATGAGCCCTTCAAGCAAGATGGTCGGGATGGGCAATGGCTTGGCGACGGCTGCCGGCACACCGGGGGTCGCTTTACGACCGCGCCACATGAAGAAGGCGGTGGCGAACATGATGACGGCGAAGATGACGAGGAGCAGCGAGGCCGGCAGGAACTTGGCGACCTTGCCGCCCAGAAAGGCCCCCGCCATGCCGGCGCCGGCAAAGATGAGGGCGACCCGCCAGACGACGTTGCCGGCGCGGGCGTGGGCGATGACGGCGACGGCGCTGGTGGCGCCCACCACCAGCAACGAGCTGGCGATGGCGCTCTTCTCACCCACGCCGAGGGCGTAGATCATGATCGGCACCGTGAGGATGGAGCCGCCGCCTCCCAGCAGCCCGAGGCTGACGCCGATGAGCAGAGACAAGCTGATCGCGAGCAAAATGGTGAACGACATGGGGGCCTCGAGGTGCGGGCGACAGAATCGGTGTGTGGCTACGCCCACTGATGAGCACTGTCCGTGCCACCCGTTCTGGGGCCCCTTCGGCCGGAACCTGAAAATGCCACCGCATCCGGATGCCCCGCCGATCCACAGGTTGCGGGATACATGGATATCTGTAACAGTCGTTTCATGAAACCTCGTCTCCAGGATGCTTTTCCCGCCGGCGCCGTCGGCCTCGACGCCCTCTGGGCGGCGGTGGAGGCCACCTGGCCCGACGCCGGCATCTTCGTGGTCGACGAGCACCAGACCGTGCGGGCCTTTTCGACGGGGGCCGAGCGGCTGCTGGGCTTTCAGGCCAAAGACGTCGTCGGCGAGCACTGCCGGAAGTCCAACCGCTGTCAGACCTGCATGGTGGGCTGCGGCCTCAAGGACCGGCGGACGGTGAACGACGCCCCGCTGACCCTCTATCGCGACGACGGCAGCGCCGTCGCCGTGCGCAAGACCGCGCGGGCCTTCATCGACGAGGACGGCACCTTCCGCGGCGGGATCGAGATTCTGGTGCCCGACGCCCGACCGCGAACAGAGGGCGGCGCCGACGGCAAGGCCCTGCCCTTCAGCACGGGCTTGCCCATCATCGACGACGCCATCGACGCCACGGTGGAACGCTCGGGGATCCTCACCCGCGACCCCGCCATGCGGCGCCTGCTACAGATGGTGGAGAACGTCGCCAAGACCGACGTCACGGTCCTGCTGCGCGGCGAGAGCGGCAGCGGCAAGGAGTTGTTTGCCCGCCTGGTCCACGAGAGCAGCCACCGGGCCTCGGGACCGTTTCTCGCCGTCAACTGCGCCGCCGTGGCGCCGTCATTGCTGGAGAGCGAGCTGTTTGGTCACGAGAAGGGCTCGTTCACCGGGGCCCTCGCCACCCACCATGGCTTCTTCGAACGGGCCGACAGCGGCACCTTGTTTCTCGACGAGGTGGCCGAGCTGCCCCTGGAGTTGCAGGCCAAGCTCTTGCGGGTGTTGGAGACCCGCACGTTCTTTCGCGTCGGTGGCCACAAGCCCGTCAGCGTCGACGTGCGGGTGGTGTCCGCCACCCACCGCTCCCTCCGCCAGGAGGCCACGGCGGGTCGCTTTCGCGAAGACCTGCTCTACCGGCTGCGGGTGGTGCCCATCTACCTGCCGCCCCTGCGGGAACGCAAGACTGACATCCCCCTGCTCGTCGAGCACTTCGTGGCCCGCCTGAATGCCGCCGGCGCCGCCCGCCGTGGCCGACAGGTCGAGCGCGTCGACCCCGACGCCATGCGGGCCCTGCTGTCGTGGTCGTTCCCCGGCAATGTGCGCGAGCTCAAAAACACCATCGAGTACGCCTTCGCCGTCGGCAGCGGACCGGTGTTGCACAAAGACGACCTGCCCCCCGAGATGCTGATCCCCGTCGGCACGTCGACACCGACGCCGACCGGACAGATGCCGGGGGCGGCGACAGCGACGACAACGACGACAGCGACGACAGCGACACGCCGGGCGACACCGTCTGCGCCTTCCAGTGGGCCCACCGTGCCCAGGCAGCGGGGGCGCCCCAAGAAGCCCGTGGATGCCCGCGAGCATGAACGCATTGAAAGCGCGCTCACCCAGACGGGGGGCGACGTCGGCGCCGCGGCCACCCTCCTCGGCATGAGCCGGGCCACCTTGTGGCGCAAGCGTCAGCAGCAGCACCTGCCGCCGGAGTCTGACTGACTGACTGACTGACTGACTGACTGACTGACTGACTGACTGACTGACTGGCTGACTGGGCGACGACAGCCGGGGGCCGGTCAGCGCCACTCGACGAAGCAGGCGTCGCCGTAGCTGTAGAAGCGGTAGCCGGTGGCGATGGCCTCGGCGTAGGCGTCGAGGAGGCGCTGGCGGCCCACCAAGGTGCCCACCAGCACCAACAGCGTCGACTCCGGCAGATGGAAGTTGGTGACCAGGGCATCGAAGCCACTCACGGTGTGGCCGGGCTTGATGAACAAGCGGGTCAAGCCGCTGCCCGCCACAAACGGCGCCCCCGGGGCCAGCCCCTGGCGGCTGCCCTCAAGGACCCGGGCCGCCGTCGTCCCCACCGCCACGATGCGCCGCCCCTCGGCGCGGGCGCTGTTCAACACCGCCGCGGTGCGCTCCGAAAGCCACCAGGCCTCGGCGTGCATCACGTGCTCGCTGAGGCGCTCGGCGCGGACTGGCAGGAACGTGCCCGGCCCCACATGCAACGTCACCGGCACCCGCACGATGCCCCGCTCCTGCAAACGACGGAGGGCGTCGTCGTCGAAGTGCAGGCCCGCCGTCGGCGCGGCCACCGACCCTGCCTTGTCCTCGTCGCGAAACACCGTCTGGTAGCGGCTGTCGTCGGTGTCCTCGGGGGCCCGCTGCAGGTACGGCGGCAACGGCATCTCGCCATGGACGCGGGCGAAGGCGAGGGCGTCGCCGTCAAAACGGATGATGAAGGCGCCGGGCTCGTCGTCGACGGGCCCCACCACCGTCGCCAGCAGGGCATCGGTCTGGTGATGGCCGCCGGCAAACACCAGCCGCCCACCGGGTTTGGGCTTCTTGGAGGCGTTCAGCAGCACCACCCAGGCGCCGTCCCCCGTCGGGCGCACCAACAACACCTCGACCTTGCCGCCGCTGCCCGCCTTCTCGCCCCGCAAGCGGGCGGGGATGACGCTGGTGTCGTTGACGACGAGGACATCGCCGGGGCGCAACAACGTCTCGATGAGGTCTGTGAACTGCCGATGGTGCAGGCCACCGTCAGCGTCCAGATGCAGCAGCCTCGAGGCCGACCGCACCGCCAGGGGGTGCTTGGCGATGTGGGACTCGGGGAGGTCGAAGGACCACGACGACAGGAGATCAACATCGACGTCAGGACCGACGTCAGCAGGAGGCGTGCTCACAGCTGGACCCCCTCGTCAGGGTACATGCTGTCGATGAGGGCGCCGTAGCGTTTGGCAACCTCCTTGCGCTTGACCTTGAAGCTGGCGGTCAACAAGCCGTTGTCGATGGAGAACACCTCGTTGACGACCCGGAACTGCTTGACGGTCTCGAACTTGGCGAGGTCGTGGTTCACGGCGTCGACGTGCTGCTGCAGCAACGCCACCAGCGCGGGGTGCTGGCGGTCGGCGGGGTTGCCGGTGCGACCGGCCCAGGCCTTCAAGGCGTCGTCGTCGACGGCGATGAGGGCCGCGCAGTATTTGCGACCGTCGCCGACGACCACCGCCTCGGTGATGGGCGGGTGGCCCTTGAGCATGCCCTCGACCTTCTGGGGGGCGACGAACTTGCCCCCCGAGGTCTTGAGCAGGTCCTTCTTGCGATCCGTCAAGCGCAGGAAGCCGTTGGCGTCGAGCTCACCGATGTCCCCCGTGCGAAACCACTGTTGGCCACCGTCGGTGGCGGCCTCGAAGGCTTCGGCGTTGGCGTCGGGGCGCTTGTGGTAGCCGGCCGTGATGTTGGGGCCGCGCACACAGATTTCGCCGTCGTCGGCAAAGCGCAGCTCCACGCAGGGGATGAGCCGCCCCACCGTCCCCACCCGCAGCCCATCGGGGCGGTTGGTGGAGACGCCCGGGCAGGTTTCGGTGAGCCCGTAGGCTTCGACCAGGGTGATGCCCATGGCCAGAAAGAAGCGCAGCACCGTCGGCGACAACGCCGCCGACCCCGACAACATCACCTCGACCCGGTCGAGCCCCAGCCGGGTGCGCAGGGCCCGCCACACAAAGCGCTCGGCCAGGGCGAACTCCAGGCGCAGACGCAGGGGCAACGGGGCGTTGGTCTCGGTGAACGGGATGGTGCGCTGGCCGACATCGACGGCCCACTTGAAGATGCGCTGACGGGCAGCAGGCTGCTCGTGGACGGTGGCCATCAGCCGGGCGTAGATCTTCTCGTAGACCCGGGGGGCTGCCGGGACGAAGCCCGGCCGCGTCGCCTGCAAATCCGCCAACAGCGTATCCGGCGATGAGAGAATCATCACCGTCGTGAAGTAGACGCCGCCAAAGGCCACCATGCGGCCAAAGGCGTGGGCCAGGGGCAGAAACAAAAACGCGCCCGTGATGCGGGTGGTGTCGGTGAAGATCTGGAGGTCGACGGCGACGTCGAGGACGGACAGCCAATTGCCGTGGGTTTGCAGGACGCCTTTGGGGGCGCCGGTGGTCCCCGAGGTGTAGGTGATGGTGGCGAGGTCGGCGCGGGTGAGGCCCCTGGTGCGCAGCAGGCGCTCGGGATGGCTTGGACCCTTGTGGGCCAACAAGGTCGCCCGCCCCCGGGCCTCCAGGTCCTCCAGGGACTCCCAGTCGTCGGCGGCCGCGATGCCCTCTGGATCCATCACCACGATGTGGCGCAGCTTCACCCGGCTGCGGTCATAGGGCACCTCAAGGAACTCGAAGCCGGCGCGGATGGCCCGCACCTTGTCGAGTTGGCTTTGGTTCTCGACGACGATGACCTCGACGTCGGCGTCGACGCACACGTAGCCGACTTCGGCGGCGAGGACCGAGGCATAGATGGGCACAGTGACGCCCGCGATGGCGAGCACCGCGAAGTCCGTCGTCATCCAGGCTTCCCGCGTGCTGGCGATGATCGCCGTCGCCGTCCCCGGGGCATAGCCACCGGGAATGCCCAGCAAGCCGGCGGCCACGGCCTCGACGCGTTCGGCGAAGGCCGCGAAGGACACGTCGGCAAAGCCGGCACCACGGCGGGAACGCATGGCGGGCAGCCGGGCGGCCGTGGCCGCACGGTCAAAGAACATTCCAGCCAGCGACGCATCGCGGCCAACCACTGGAGCCATGGGGGGAACGATCGGGTGCGCCATGGCATGGCACTACCATGACGGCATGACGCGCGCAGGCGCCGTGGCGGACACAGGCGGGCGTGTCCCGGCAGACACGGCCCGGCGACAGGATCCGTCGTCGGGCGGCGGCCAGGCCCGGGCCACGGCGGCTGGACGCCACAGCAACGGCACAGCGACGGGACGGTCACGGCTGCTGAAGCTGGCATCGTCCGTGAAATGGAGACCAGCGACGCCGACATCCAGTCGGCGCGCCCCAGGAAGGTCACCCATGCGTCGCCGTCTGTTCGCTCCCCTCGTCACCCTCGCCCTCGCCGTCACCAGCCTCGGCAGCGTCATCGGCGGCGCGGTCGCCTGCACCGACGACAGCACCGAGACTGCCGTTCAGCCGCAGCCAGCGACGGCCGCCATCGTCGATGCCGGCTCCGTCGCCAGCCTGTCCGTTGGCATCGTGACGACGACGTCACCAGACACTGGCAGCACCCACCAGGCCGCGGAACCAGCGACCAGGCCCAGCATCCTCGAGCGCGAGGCCCTGCCCGTTCCGGTCAATGACCTCGTCGACCATCGGCGGCTCGCCGACGGATTCCTCGCGCAGGGTCGTGCCGCCGACGCCATCAGCGAGTATCGCCAGTCCCTCGCCGTCGACGCCTCCGCCGATGTCTGGGCAGCGCTGGGCGACGCCTATCTCCGCATCGGCGAGGTCGAACGAGGCGTCGCTTGCCTGCAAGAAGCCGTCACCGTCGACGTCGATCACCTCGCCAGCCGACGGCTGCTGACCCGGCAGCATCTCTCGGCCAACGAGGGTGAGCTCGCCCGTCAACAGGCCGAAGAGTGGGTCCGCCTGGAGCCCCTGTCCCCGTCGGCACGCCAGGCCCTCGGCCGGGCCTATTCACAGCTGGCCATGTGGCACGAGGCTGTCGACGCCTTCACCCTGGTGGTGGCGGCCCAGCCCGACAACGCCTACGCCCACAACAACCTGGGCTTCGCCGCCCTGCAGACGGGCAACAACGCCCTCGCCGTGGAGCACCTCGAAAACATCCTCAGCCTCCGCCCCCAGGAGGGCTACATGCTCAACAACCTCGGGGTGGCCTACGAGCGCAGCGGCCGCGCCGCCGAAGCCCACGCCGCCTTCGCCCGCGCCGCCGAGCTGTCACCCCGCTACGCCCAGGCAGCCCTGAACCGCGACCGGCTCCAGCGCGGCCTGGACCAGGCCCAACGCATCGTCAGCACCGACGTGCTGGTGAAGTTGCGCGAGGGCGCCTTCGACGACGCCATGCCCTCCGGGATCGATCCCGTGCGCGTGGAGTTGCCCGCCACCCCCACCAGCACCGGCGAGTGAAGTTCTGGTGCTTCTTCGGCTGGCGCCGAAGAAGTACGCGGCGCAGTGGGCCTGTCAGAGGCCCTGTCAGAGGCCCTGTCAGAGGCCCTGTCAGAGGGCTGGCCAGATCCCCTCGAAAAACAGCCACAGGCCGGCTGAACCAGCAAGGCCGGCCAGCACAGCGACAAGCAACGCGCGTCCGGCGCCAACGGTGTTGTGCAGGGCCGACAGGCCACCGACGGCGAACGTCGACGGAAAGATGGCGAACCAACTGGCGAACACACCGTTTCGTTCGCTGGAATTCACCGCGACGAAGAACGTCGCGACCCAGGCGATGACGGCCACGACGCCAGCGGCCTGAAAGAGATGGCGGGCGCGACGGCGCCCCTGCTCGGGGTCTCCGACAAGGCCGGCAAAGGCGTCAACGCTTTCCGTCGGGAGCTGGGGCACGCGGCACCTCTCCGCCACAGTCCCACGTCGAGGCCGAAGCCCACAAATGGGACGACCCTGTGGGCCCGGCCGAACGATGACTGTGACCGATACCGCGACGCTGCTATGCCTGCAGCCATGGGTGCGCTGCCTCGATTCCCGACTGTGAAGGCCTTGCTGACGATGCTCGCTGTGGCTGTGGGTGGCGTCAGCGTGGCCTGTCCGGCGACGACGACGGCTACCGCCACGGAAACAACGACAACCGCGGCCACTGCCCCAGAGGCGACCACGTCGGCGACGGCTGCGGTGCCTGCGGTGCCGCCGACGACGGTGGCTTCGCCATTTGCGCCGGCACCGGCGGGGCAACGGCTGCTGCTCATCGCCACCGCCAGCGTGCAGGGCTACGTCGAACCCTGCGGCTGCACGGGGGACCCCCTCGGCGGCGTGGCCCGGTTGGCGGCCCTCGTCGAGCAGGGCCGGGCAGCCTGGGGAGACCGGGTGCTGTTCGTCGACGGCGGCGACCTGCTGTTTGAAAAACTGACCGACACGGCGGCGGTGGACCGCTGCCAGGCCGAGGCCCGGACCTCGCTGCTGGTGTCGGCCTACGCCCGGGCGGGCCTCGCCGCCACCACCCGGGGCCCCCTTGACGATGTGCGCGGCGCCGACGCCCGAGATGCCCTGCTGCGACACCATGGCGTGCCCAGCGTCGACAACGGCCGGGGCATCGTCCTGTCACGAGGGGGCGTCCAGGTGCTGGTGGTCGGCATCGGCGACGACGACACCCAGCTCGCGGTGGCCCGCCAGACCATTGCCAGCCACCGTGAGAGCGTCGACGTCGTGGTGGTCCTTGCCCAACGCAACGCCGTCTCAGCCCGGGCCCTGGCGGCCACCCTGGACGGCGTCGACCTCGTGCTCGTCGGCAAGGCGGGGGAGGCGCCCTCGCCGCCAGAACAGGTGGGTGGCGCCGTCATCGTGCAGCCCGGCTGGCAGGCCCAACACGTCGCCGCCGTCGAGGTGGTCCTCGATGGGCGCGTCAGCAAGACGACACCCCTGCCCCTCGACGCCCGCCAGGCCACCGCCGAATCGCGCACCAAGCTCCTCGACGTGCGCATCGCCGAACTCGACAAGCTCCTCGCCCAGCTCCCCGACGGCGCTGCCAGACAGTTCCAGAGCCAGCGTCGGCAGCGCTTTGTCGACGAGCGCGGTGCCATCGTGGGCGCGGCCATGGGCCCCATGGCGGGAGCCCACATCGCCGCCCGCTCCATCGCCCTGCGGCGGGGCATGGCTGAAGAGCCCACGGCCTTCGCCGCCTTGAAAGCCTACGAAGGGGCCATCCCCACCCTCGTCACCCAATGCGAAACCGGGGTCGTGTGCCCGGAGCCGCCGCCAGGCACCGCCACCTTCGTCGGCGCCGAAACCTGTCGCTCCTGCCACGCCGAGGCCTGGGCCTTCTGGCAGCAGGCCGTCACCAGCGTCGACGTGACGAGCCCCACAGGTGTGAAGAGCACCCACCTCTCGGGACATGTGCGCGCGATGGATACCCTCGTCCACATCAAGCGCGAGAAAGACCGCAGCTGCGTGGGCTGCCACAGCGCGGGCTTCGACGAACCCGGCGGCGCCTGCACCACCGTCGACGTCATGAGCCGGGGCCTTGGCGGCGTCCAGTGTGAGAGCTGTCACGGCGCCGGCAGCAACCACGCGGGTGGCCTCGGTGACGCCCAACAGATTCGCCGGGAGGTCAAAGAGGCCCGCTGTCGCCAATGCCACCTGCCGCCCCACATTCCGTCGGCGGCGGACTTCGTCTACGACGACCGCCTGCTGTTGATCCTCGGGCCCGGTCACGGCGCCGCCACCGCCGCCCGGCTGCGCGCCGAACGCAGCACGCCTGGCACGACGACTGGCACGACGACTGGCACCACCAGCACCTCCACCCCGGACGCCCCATGAGCAGCAGCGACCTCCTCCCTGTCGACGTCGCCAGCGCCCGCATTCTGGCGGCCTGTGTGCCATTGGGCAGCACCCGCAAGGCGCTGACCGACGTCGCCAATGACGCCGTGCCGGGCTTTCTCGCCGAACGCCTCGACAGCCTGCGGGCCCTGCCGCCGTTTTCCAACAGCGCCATGGATGGCTACGCCGTCGCCGCCATCGACGCTGTGCCGGCCACCCTGAAGCTCGTGGGTCAGAGCCTGGCGGGGCACGGCAGCGACGTCGTCATTGGCGCCGGCGAAGCCATCGCCATCACCACCGGCGCGCCCATTCCCGCGGGCACCTTCGCTGTCGTCATGCGCGAGCAGTGCGACGAGTCCAGGCGCGCCGAGGGGCTGGTCACGGTGCAGCACCAACCCCGGCCCGGCGAGCACATCCGCCAACGCGGCGAGGACGTCGACACCGGCGCCATCGTTGGCGCTGTCGGCGACCCGTTGACGCCGGCCCGGCTGAACCTGCTGTGGTCGGCGGGTCATACACAGGCACTGGTGGCCCGACGCCCCACGGTGGCCATCATGGCCTCGGGGGACGAACTCAAGGAGGTGGGGGCCCCCCTGAGCGACGACGACATCGTCAACTCCAACGCCTGGGCCATCGCCGCCGCCTGCCGACGGCTGGGCTGCGTGGTGCGGCTGCTGGGCATCGCCACAGACACCCTGGCTGACCATGTCCGCCTCATGGAGCAGGGCATCGCCGACGACGTCGATGTGCTGTTGACCATCGGCGGGGTGTCGGTGGGCAGCCACGACTTCGTGCGGCCGGCCCTCGAGGCGCTGAACGCAACACTGTCCCTGTGGCGGCTCGCCATGCGGCCCGGCAAGCCATTGGCCTTTGGCCAGCTCCCCCGTCCCGCCACAGGACCAGCCACGACGTCGGCACCGGCGGTGCATTTCTTCGGCCTGCCCGGCAATCCCGTCAGCGCCATGGTGACGTTTCGCCTGTTTGTGCAGCCCGCCCTGCTGCGCCTGGCCGGTGCGCCCGCGACGACGGCGGCGGCAACCCGGGTGGCCGTCCTGGCTGACGACGTCGCCTTCACCAAGAAGCGGGGCCTCGCGTTCTTCGCGCGGGCGGTGGTGGACCGCGAAGGCAACGCCCTGGTGGTGCGGACGGTGGACCGGCAAGGCTCGGGGCAGATTTCGGGCCTCGCCGAGGCCAACGCGTTGTGTTGTTTTCCCGCCGACGCCGAGCGCATCGACCCCGGCAGCGCCGTCGACATCCTCGACTTGTAGGCTTCGCCACGTTGCGCACCGGCCAAGAGGGTTTGCGCGCCGACGAAGAGCGCGCAAGGCCGTCATGCGGGCCTGGTCCCGGCGTCAGGCGCGTCTGGTGACCTGAGCTGAGCGCCCAAAGAGCCTGCTGGCGTTGTCGGTGGTCAAGCGTTGGATGGTCTCGAGGCTTTGGCCACGCACACGGGCGACGGCCTCGGCGACGTCGAGGAGCCGCTCGGGATGCAGGGGCGGGGCGTCGGTCTCCAGCAGCAAGGCATGATCGGGGATGAGGGGAATCGCCTCCTGGAGCCGACGCGCGCGGGCATCGAGAGCCATGAAGCCCACGGCGATGTGGATGCCGCGCTTCACCGCCAGCCGCATGGTGTCGGCGCTCCCCGAGAAGCCATGCCAGACGGCCCCCGGCAACGGTCCGTGGGCCGCGATGTCGGCGTCGATCACGTCCAAGAGCACGCCGTCACGGCGCACCCCATGCAGCACGAGGGGCAGGCCCACCCGCCGGGCCACCTGCAGGTGACGCTGAAAGACCCCGATTTGTCGCGCCCGCCGCTCCTCGGTGTCGCCGATGCCGGCGCGGGCATCGACGCCGCATTCGCCGACGGCCACGATGTCGTCTTCGGTGGCCAGCCGGGCATCGAGGGCGACAAAGGCTGCTTCGACGTCGTCGTCGCTGAGATTGGGCAGTTCCTGGGGATGCAGGCCCACCGCAAAGCGCACCTGCATGGTGGCCGGCAGGGGGCCCAACAGCTGCGCCGGCCGACGGGGATCAACGCCAATGGCCAGCAGATGGGTGACCCCCCGCGCCGCTGCCGCCGCCATCCAGGCCGGGCCATCGTCACCGAGGGCATCCAGGTGCAGGTGCGTGTCCCACCACATGGCTGTCAGCTCAGACGCCGCTGTCGTCGACGGGAGGCAGCAGGGGCCCAAGCTCGTCGCGGGGCACCGCCGTCTGGCGCATGACGAAGGACTCGTCGGAGCGAAACAGCAGGGCCCGTCCGTCGGCGAGGAAGCCCTTCACCAACCGGCCGTCGGTGGTGACCCGACCAATGTCTGTGACCTCGTCACGTCCGAGGGTGAAGCAGACCCGATGGCGGCTGTCGTCGTCGAGGCAGGTGACGGCGTCGATGCCGAGGACGCCGGCGTCGTCGTCGCCCGCGCACTCGACGCTGACCACCACCCCTTCATCGACCCGCCCCCGGGAGTTGTCGGCGATGACAATCTCGAGGTCCTGCTCGCTGCGCAGCACGGCGGGGACGTCGCCACAGGGCGTATGGCCCACCACCACCCGACGGATGCCGTGGCGACGCAACCAAGCCATCGACGACGACGACGGCAGCCGCGGATTGTTCCACGGGTCGGAGCCGAAGCGGCCATACACAACGCTCTCGGGATTCTTGCCCGTGCCGCGCTTGGGGGCCTGGTACAGGACGATGTCCATCCAGTCGGGCTCGGCGGCGGTGACAACGGGCGAGCGGGCATAGCGGGCAATCTGCTCGGCGTAGAACCTGTTGAGGCCGTGCAGCCAGCCGTCGACGTCGTCAAACGTCGGACCGCCCGGCACATGCCCCAGGGCTTCATCGGCGAAGCCGCCGTGGACAAAGAGCGTGGCCCCGCAGCGAAAGCCCAGCTGGGCCAGTTGCAGAAAACGAAAATGGTCGCCGTCGGGCGGCAGCAAATCCTTCAGGAACGACGCCACGACGTCGTCATCCGCCGCGGCAGCGCCCTCGGCCTGCAGCTCGGTGCGGCGACACTCGAAGGCCGGCTGGGCCCCCATGGTGTGGCTCAGAATCCAGCGCAGCAGTTCGGGCTTTTGGTCCTTGAGCAGGGCGTGGACCTCGGGAGGCGCTTTGCGCGGCAGGGCCCCGGCGAGTTCCCGGGGCAGGCGCAGCTTGTTGATGTCGCGGTTGCCACCAAGCAGCACCACCCGATCGGGAGCCCGCTCCTTGGCGTCGATGAGGGTCCGCACCACCCGCCGGGACCAGGGCCCGCGATCGATGGCGTCACCACCAAAGACAAAGGTGGTGTCGTCGTCGACGATGATGTGGCCGTCGCCGTCGAAGGCCAGGCCGGGGGCCCGCTCAACAAAGGTCTGCAGGCGGTTGAAGCTGCCCTCGACGTCGCTGACGTGGACCACACGCCGGACGGTGCTCGTGACGGTGCTCGTGACTGGGCTCGTCATGGGGTCACGCTCGGTGCAGGCAGTGCAGGCAGGACAGGCAATGCAGGCAATGCAGGCACTGCAGGCACTGCAGGCGCAGGCACTGCAGGAATGATGGCGGGGTCGGCGGCGCCGACGGCGCGCTCCAGGCAGCCCTGGCGCACCTGGACACCGAAGCCGTGGACCCACCCGGCGCCGTCGCCAACCTCGACGTAGAAGAAGGGCTCCTTGCCAACCCAGGCGGGCTCCACGCGGCGAATGGCGAGGGAGTCTTTGCCAAGTCCCGGCGTCAGCAGGGCCCGGGCCCGGCCAACGCCATCGTCGCTTTGGTCACAGAAGCGGGCCACGACGGCTTCGACGTGCCCGGCCCGCAGGTCTTGCAGGGCTTCGTCGACGACGCGGCGGGCCTCGGCATCGGACCAGACGGCCAGGTCATGGGCATCGCCGCTGCGGGACGGACACCCGGGCACCATCCCGACGACGACGACGACGGCGACGAGGCCAGCGACGAAGACGACGGCGCGGGCGACGACGGCCACCCCCATCAGGTGTTGTACAGCTCGCGGGTGACCGTGAAGTCCACGGGCTCCATCGGCATGTCGGCGTCGCGGCGCATGGGGTGCCCCTGCCAGCCGTCGGGCATGAGGATGCGGGTCAGGGACGGGTGCCCCGTGAAGGTCACGCCAAAGAGGTCAAAGCCTTCGCGCTCGTAGGCATTGGCGGCGGAGTACACCGACGTCACCGACGGCATCACGGCAGCGGTGGTGGTCTTGATGCGGGCGTAGGCCTTCTGCTCCATCGAGTAGACCATCAGGTAGACCTCGAAGCGGTCTTCGCGGCCGCTCTCGACGAGGTCGACGACGCTGAGGTCGAGGAAGCGAATGAAGCCGAGGTCCGACAGGGCGCGGGCGGCGTCGGCGAAGCGTGCGGTGGGCACCATCGCTGTCTGGTAGCCGTCCTTCTCGACGCGATCGACAGCGCCGTCGATGCCGAGGCGCTCGGCGAAGGTGGGCACGGCGGGGGCGGTCTCTGGGGCCTTGGTCTCGTCGGTCATGCTTCTCGGATAGCCGCGTGGCCCGCCGTCAGCAAGGTGCCACCGACCAAAGCGCAGACCCCCAAAAAAAACGGCCAGCCACCAGGGCCGGCCGTCACGTGAGGTCGGGTCTTGGACCGTCCCTGCTCAGCGAACCAGGGTGAACTGGGCGATGGCGGGGTCTTCGCTGTTGTCGACGCCGTAGTCGGCGCCGATCTCGGCCTCGACGGTGATGACGCGGCCAGCAGGGGTGTCCTCGATGATGATGTCGGCGTCTTCCGCCGGGGCATCGAACTCGGTGGCGCAGACGGTGACGTTGACGGCGTTATCCATCGACGCGCTGGAGCTCGTGTAGCGTCCGGCGGGCATCGTCAGCAGGCTGCCCTGCCAGGTGTCGATGATCATCATGCCCATGCGGCCATTGCGCGAGGTCTCGAGGACCAGGTTGCTGCTGGCGCCGTCGTCGTAGCCGGAGGAGGTGGCGTCGGCGTTCTGGAACGTGTCCTGGGGACCGTACTGACCCGAGAGGCGGGCCTCGCGAACGTTGGCGCCGATGTCCTGGTACTCACCACCGCCCTCGAAACGGTCGAAGCGGTCGCTGACAGGGTCGACGTAGTCGACGGACTGCAAGCAGCCCACCGACAGGGCGAGAAGGGCGGATGAGGCGAACAAGATCGGGAGACGCATGGGTGTGATCCTCTCTGGGCCGACTGATGCGTTGAGCATGCCAGTTTCCGCGACCGCAGCCACATGCGGTGGATCACACTGGATCACCCGCAAGCCGCCCTGGGAACAGGACACGGCTGTCACAGTGCCTGGGGCAGCGGTGCAGATGTGGTGTGGCGTCGTGTGGCGTCTGGTGGCGCGGTGTGGACCGGACCGCCCGACCGACCGGTCAGCGCCGTCCGGTCAGCGGCGGCGGGTGACGACGCCGAGGAGGGCCCGGGCCTTGCGAGCCAGCTGGGGTTCCCGGGGGCTGATGACCTCGAGGGCCTTGCGCAGATCGGTGCTTGCCTCGGCGCTTCGGCCGAGGGCGACGTAGACCTCCGCCCGGTTCACGTAAGCGGCCGATGCCTTGGGGTTGACCTGGATGGCGTAGGAGAACTGTTTGATGGCCCTCTCGGCGTCGCCCATCTTGTGGAAGATCACGCCAAGTGCCCGATAATAGTAGTCATTTTTCGGATCAATCGCCACAAGGCCCTCGAAGAGGGTGCGGGCCTCGGCGTTTTTTCCCTGCATGAGGAAGAAGTAGCCGGTGTGGGCGATCGCGTAGAGCTCGTCGTCGGAATAGCCCTTGATCTCCTTGAGGGTGACCCGGCCCGCGGCCCACTTCGTCACCACCTGCTGGATTTGCGCTGGGCTCTGGAGGGCTTCGCCGTCGGACATGGGGTGACGCTAGCAGGCAGAGCGGTCCCGGCGCTACGGGCCTGCGGCTGGTTTGGCGCCGTGGGTGTCGTCGTCGGTGATGTTGTTGTCGTCTTCCTCGGCGGGCCAGGTGACGGGTTGGCCGGCGCCGGCGACGGGAGGCTTCTCGGAAATCGTCGCCGTCTTCGCGGGGCGTCGACGCCAGGCCATCTCGGTGAAGGTGAGACAGACGGGGGCCTTCAGGGGGCGCTCCCCCGAGACCCGGACCACCAGCTCACGGCTGGAGGACGGGTAGGTCACCCGGACCGGATCTCTGCTGATGGTCTTTTGCTGACCTTGCTTGCCATCACCAAATGCCGTGATGACCGCCTCGTCGCCGCGGGCCAACAGGGACTTGTTCACGGCGGCCCGGATGCGGGTGAGGAAGGGCTGCCAGGGCTGGTCGCGCAGCACGATCTCGACGGCGCCGCCCCCTTCGGGGACGTTGACCAGGACACACTCGTGGGCCCGACCGGCGACCATCGTGCGCCCGCCGAGGAACGAACGGCTGGTTTCGCCGGGACAGTCGCGGCGAAACGGCAGCTTGTCGAAGCCGCTGATGTCGATGACGGCCCCGTCGCCAACGCTGTCGGCGGGACGGCTGCAGGCAACGACCTGGCCGTCGGGTTTGACGATGCGGACTTCAGCGTGTTCGAGGAGTGCCAACTGCACGTCGACGGCCCCCTGCATGGTGGGGGCGGAGCGGAGCCAGGCCAATTGGGCGTCGGCGAAGGCGAGGGCTTCGCTCGTCATCTGCTCGGTCTTCTTCGGGTAGTCCTCGGCGAGGTTCTTGGTTTCGTTGGGGTCTTTCTCGAGGTCGTACAGTTCGTGGAGGCCCGTGGAGCGACCGACCACCAGCTTGGTGTGGCCGTCGATGAAGCCGACGTATTTGGGTCCGTTGCTGGCGCCGATGAAGACCCGGCGGGGGTGGAACGACGACGACACCAGGCTTTGGCCCGTGTGGCGCGGGTCTGCCTCGATGCCCATCAAGTCCATCATGGTGGGCAAGAGGTCCACATGGGAGCCGACCCGCTCGCTCTTCAGATGGGTGTGAAACACCGACGGCGCCACGATGGCCATCGGCACATGCATGCTGGGCTCGTAGGCCAGCCGACGACCCGCCTGGGCCCGGGGGCGCTCGGCGACGGTCTCGCCGTGGTCGGCGAGGTACACGACGGCGGTGTCCTCGAGGCGACCGCGGGCCTTGAGGCCGTCAATGAGGCGACCATAGGCGTCGTCGAGGAAATGAACCGCCGACAGGAAGCGGTTCTTGCTGTCCTGGCCCGGATAGGCGGGCGTGACGTCGGGGGGGATGTTGTAGGGGTAGTGAGCCGTGATGGGGATGAGGACGGCGAAGAAGCGCTCCTCCTTTGGGATGGTGTCGATCCAGGCCAGCAGGGCGTCGACAACGACGCGATCGTCGATGCCCCAACCGTGCTCCCAGGCGCCATGACCCGCCAGCGAGCGAGCGTCTTTCTGGATTTCAAAGCCCCGCATGCCGAGCAGTTGCAGCTTGTCGTAGAAGCCGAAGTCGCCACCGTGAAACAGGCCGGGGTGCACGCCGTTCTTGGACATGATCTCGGGGACGGACCCGCAGTCGATGCGCGGGTTGATCTCCATGATGTTGCGGGAATTCGGCGGCGGAAAATCCGCGCACGTCATCGAGAAAATCGCCGCAATGCTCTTGTGATAGGTCGTATAGTAATTCTCGAATTCCAACGCGCCGTGCTCGGCGATGGTCTCCATCAAGCGCGGCGTGGTGTCCCGGCCCGCCAGCCCCGTGTGCTTGCGGGCGATGCCTTCGGAGAAGAACAAGATGCCGTTTTTGACGACGCCACTGGTGCGCGGCGGCGTCTCTGATGGCGGTTGGGGTTCGCTTGGCTCAAGCAGCGCCAAACGGCCCGCCCGATCCGTCGGCGTCTTCACCGTGCGTGGCAGGCGGACGTTGGAGTTGCCCATCATGGCCCGGGCGGTGGTGCGGGCCAGCAACAAGGGCGGGCTCTCGGCCATGCCGAAGTTGCGGTCGGAAAACACCGCGAGGTCAGACGCCGTCAGGGCGACGCCGATGGCACCCACCACCAACAACACCGTCGACGACAACACAAAGGGCTCACGGCGGCGGGCCACCGCCACCACCAGGGCGAGGGCCACGAGGGCCGCCACCGCAAAGGCGATGGCCGGATAGACATCGCCCTTCGAGACAAGACCGAAGTCACGCAAGCTCACGCCCTCGTCGCCGTGCATGCGCCAATAGGTGATGCCGGTCTGGGAGATGCGGTAGGAGATGTCGTTGAGGGTCAGCCAGGCAATGTCCCCCAACACGAGCAGTGCAGCGACCACCATGCCGGCCCACGGTCGCACCCGAACGGCGAGGGCCACCAGACCGGCGAAGGCGCCGGCGACGACGATCTCCGAGCCAACCCCGAGGGGCAACCACCAGAACGCGTCGGGGGTCTGGGACTCGGTGTACAGGCCAACCGCCCGCCACACCTTGGCCAACATCCCGATGACGACGGAGACGACGAAGACGATGGTCGGGAGGGGGCTCTGCACGGGGGATACATAGCCGCTGGAGCATGCTTGTGAAGGCACACGAAACAGGGCATTGGCCGGGCACCCATCGAGGAGCCCCATGAACGCCTCCCGCTCAGCCCTGCTTGGTCTTGCGACGTCGCTGTTGTCGCTGGCGGCCCTTGCCCAGCAAAACGTCCCCGGGGAACGGTTCCGGCCTTCGACCACCAGCAGCGGCATCATCGACGTCGAATCTGGCGCCATCGGCCAGCACCTGACCTGGAACGCCGCCTTGTGGGGGGGCTACGCCCTCGATCCCCTCGTGGTCTACCAGGGCGACGAGCGGCTCGGGGCCCTCGTCAACCACCGCGTCGGTGCCGACCTCGTGTTCTCGGTGGCGTTGTTTGACTGGGTCGAGCTCGCCGGCGACCTCCCGGTCTTCCTGTTTCAAAGCGCCGACCAGGGCAGCCTGAGCGATGCCCAGATGGGCGGCACCTTGTCGACCATGGGCCTGGGGGACCTGCGCCTGGCCCCCAAGATTCGCTTGCTGCGCGCCAGCGAACAGCTCGTCGACCTCGCCATCATCCCCGCTGTCTCTGTGCCCACGGGCCTGCCCGCCGGCGAGAGCTTCAGCGGTGAAGGGCAGTTCACGTTTCTCCCCGAGATTGCCCTGTCCCGCCGCTTCGACGACGGCGTGCTCAACGGCCTGACGGTGGCCGCCAACGGTCTGGCCCGCCTGCGCCCCGAGGAGCGGGTCCTGCTCGGCACGGCCTTCAGCCATGAACTCGTGGCCCGGCTGGGCGTCGGCTACCGCCTGCACGAGCTGCTGAACGTGCCGGTGGAACTCGATGCCTCAAGCTCCCTCGGGTCGCCCCTGCTGACGCCGTTTGCGTCGCGGGATGTCACCAGCGCTGAAGTCATGGGCGGCGCCAAGGTCGACGTCCTGCGCTTGCCCGCCGCAGCCGGTGCTGGCGACGGCTTCGTCATGCAGGCCTTCGGCGGTGTCGCTGGCGGCGTCGCCGGCGGCGTCGGCACCCCCACCATGCGTGTGTTTCTCGGCGTCCGCGGCGAAGCCCCCGCCGACATCGACGCCGATGACGACGGCATCGCCGACCAGACCGACCGCTGCCCGGCGGACGCCGAAGACAAGGACGGCTTCGACGACCTCGATGGCTGCCCCGACAACGACAACGACAACGATGGCATCGCCGACGTGGTCGATGCCTGCCCCCAGGGCCCCGAAGACACCGACAACTTCGAGGATACCGACGGCTGCCCCGACGTCGACAACGACAAGGACTCGGTGCTCGACAACGACGACGGCTGCCCGGTGAAGGCCGGCCCCATCGACAACCAGGGCTGCCCCTGGCCCGACACCGACGCTGACACGATCCTCGACAAGGACGACGCCTGCCCTGCGGTCGCTGGCACCGCCGCCTTGAAGGGTTGCCCCGACCAGGACAACGACGGCGTCACCGATGCCGACGACCAATGCCCGACCCTGGCGGGCCCCGCGCTGCCGTACGCCGGGTGTCCCGACACCGACGGCGACGGCTTCACCGACAACGTCGACAAGTGCCCCACCGAAGCCGAGACCGTCAACAACGTCGACGACACCGACGGCTGCCCCGACCAGGGCAAGGTGTTGGTGAACCTGACCAAGACCAAGATCGAGATTCTCGACAAGGTCTTCTTCGACTCCGGCAAGGCCACCATCCAGGCCAAGAGCTTCCCCCTCCTCGACCAGGTGAGCACCGTGCTGCGCAGCCACAGCGAACTGAAGAAGGTCCGCGTCGAGGGCCACACCGACGACCAGGGCCCCGATGACACGAACCTCACCCTGTCCCAGGCCCGCGCTGACGCCGTGAAGCAGTACCTCATCGACCACGGCATCGAGGCGGCCCGCCTGGAGGCCACGGGCTTTGGCGAAACCCGCCCGGCCGCCGAAGGCACCACGTCGGCGGCTCGGGAGCAGAATCGCCGGGTGGAGTTCGTCATCGCCAACTGATCCCGGAACGCCTTGCTCTGCGACCGCAAGCGGTCTGGCTCAAGCAGTTCGGGAATGTGCTTGGCCCTGCGGGCGCCCTTCTTTCGCCTCGCGACGCGGGGCCGCTTCGCGGTCATGAATCAGTGATCATCCGGGATGAGCCGGCGCGATCACACCGCAGGTGCTGCGGGCGGAATCGGTGGGCGGCGGCGTCCCTTGAAGAGGTGCTGATGTTTTCCGACAGACGGTTGGCACGCCAATGGTCTGAAAAACAAGCACTTTTCGGCCGTGTGACCCATGTCGGTGAGTTGTCTACCCGTTCACGGCTGGCGCCGTGAACCGATTGAAGCTGCAGCAAGCGGAGGACACCGTGACTGATCCCCGACCCATTGGCGTGTTTGACTCGGGCGTGGGCGGCTTGACCGTCCTGCGGGCCCTGAAGGCCGCCCTGCCGTCGGAGTCGACGGTCTACCTCGGCGACACCGCCCGCGTGCCCTATGGCACCCGCTCGGCCCAGACGGTCATCACCTACGCCGTCAACAACGCCCGGACCCTCGTCAAACACGGCGACATCAAGGCCCTGGTGGTGGCCTGCAACACCGTGTCCGCCGTCGCCATCGAGGCATTGCGCGAGGCGGTGGACCTCCCCGTCATCGGCGTCATCGAGCCCGGCGCCGACGCCGCCCTGCAGGCCCTCGCCGGACTGATGGCGTCATCATCGTCAGCGTCGTCATCGTCATCGTCGGGCACGACGGCGCCGCCGTCGATCACGGTCCTTGGCACCCAGGGCACCGTGCGGTCCGGGGCCTATGCCCGGGTGTTGTCGGCGCGGGGACACAGCTGGCCGACGGCCGCCATCGCCTGCCCACTTTTGGTGCCCCTCGCCGAAGAAGGGTGGACCAGCGGCGATGTGCCCGCCCTGGTCATCGATCGCTATTTGCAGGCCCTGCCCAACGACACCGGCGTCGTGATCCTCGGCTGCACCCACTACCCGCTGCTGAAGGCCGTCATCACCGAGCGCCTCGCCCGGCACCGGCCCGGGACCATCGTCGTCGACGGCGCCGCCGCCACCGCTTTTGCCACTGCCGCGATGCTCGAAGCGCGGGGCCTGCGCGCACCGGCGGGGGCCCGGGCCCACCACCGGCTGTTGGTCACCGACGCCCCCCAGCAAATGGCGGCCCTGGCGCCGGCGTTTCTCGGCGAGACCGTCGACGCCAGCACCGTCGAACTCGTCGACGTGGTCTTCGACGCGTCCTGAATACGACCGGCAGATCAGTTCGGCGTTGACGCCTGGGCCTTGGCTTTTGCTTTCGACGACGTCGGCGTTGGCGACGTTGGCGTTGGCGTCGACGACGACGACGACGCCGCGGTGGCCAGGGGCCTGGTGCCCTGCTCATCGAGCCAGGACAACAGCAGGGGCCACAGCACCCGGCGGGCGACGCTGCCGACGACGACGCCGATGTGGCCGCCGTCGAGGACTTCCTGACGGTTCACCGTCGAGGCGAAGCGTCGCGTGGGCGCCACCGCCGACGCCGGCGGCACGATGTGGTCTTCGCTGGCGGCGATGGTGAGGGTGGGGACCTCGATGTCCTCAAGGATCACGGGGCCGTTTTTGAAGCGCAGGGTGCCGAGGTTGAGGGCGTCTTTGCGGTAGAGCTCCGAGATGAGGTCTTCAAAAAACGCGTCGGGGATGGCGACGTTGTCGTTGATCCAGGTCTCGAGGCAGCGAAAGAACTCCAGGAAGGTCGGGTTGCCGAGGG
>Ga0247833_1001470_pt1 | contig 38000 bp, 33 predicted proteins | sample LaCruzMarch2015__7_FD_187117 | JGI IMG/M metagenome (GOLD analysis project Ga0247833, IMG submission 187117) | Freshwater microbial communities from meromictic Lake La Cruz, Castile-La Mancha, Spain - LaCruzMarch2015_8m | ecosystem: Environmental > Aquatic > Freshwater > Lake | place: Spain...
GCCCGGTGAGCGGTGCGGCGATCCAGAGAAGGGAAAGTTGCTCGGGCTTGGCGCCGAGGTAGGTGTAGATGGCCGACATGTTGGCCATCTGGAGGCCCCAGCCGAATTGGATGCCGAGGAACCCGAAGGACATGTTCCAGATTTGCCAGAAAGAGAGGTGGGGCTTTTGCATGGGAGAGGACGGAGGGTTAAACAAAAAGCCGGCGACCGGCAAGCGTCACGCGCCGCGGCGCCACCAGGCCGCGAGGAGGCTGCCGAGCAGGGAGTGACACACGCTGGAGAGGGCGGATGGCACGGCGGTGAGCGGTTCGGCGGCGAAACGCGTTTTGGCCAGCACGGCACCGAGCCCGGAATTTTGCATCCCCACCTCGATGGAAACCGTCCGTGCGGTCGCAAGGTCGCAGCCCATCACACGGGCCAACGCGTAGCCTAAGACAAAGCCGCCGCTGTGCAGCAACGTCACCGCGAGGAGCAATTGTGGTCCGTGGTTGAAAATGGCATTGGCATTTTGGCCGATGATGCTCGCCACGATAAGACTGATCAGAAGAACGGAAATAATCGGTCCGACCGGCAGCATGAATTCGGTCAATCGCGGCGCTTTGTGATGCAACAACAACCCGAGCAAAAGCGGGGCGAGTACGACTTGGGCCGTGGTGATGAAAATGCCCAGCGCATCGACTGGCACGTAGGCCCCGGCCAGCCATCCGGTGAGCAAAGGCGTCATGATCACGGCCGCCAGGGTTGAGCACATGGTCATGACAACAGACAGCGCGACATTGGCCCGTGCCAGGTAGGTCACGACATTCGACGCCGTGCCGCCCGGGCAACAGGCCACAAGGATGAGTCCGACCGCGAAAGGCGGGGGTAAGGCGAGCATTTTGGCCACGCTCCATCCGAGCAGGGGCATGATCGTGTATTGCGCAGCGAAACCGAGAGCCACGGTGCGTGGCATGCGCAGGACCGAGGCGAAGTCGCGGACATCGAGGGTGATGCCCATGCCGAGCATGACAACGGCCAGTCCCCAGACGATCCACGGTCCGCTGAACCAGGTGAAAAGAGAAGGCTGCCAGAGGGCGAGGAGGGCGGCGGTGAGGACCCAGGCAGGGAACCAGTCGGCGGAGGCCAGAAGGAGGCGGCGCATGTGGCCTGACACTTCGACTCCCTCGGAGCAGGTTTGACAATGAAAAACGGCCAGATTTACTTCAGAGGGATAAGGCTATGAAACTGACCTACTACGGACACTCCTGCTTCAGCGTCGAGGTGGACGGCACACACCTGCTCTTCGACCCCTTTATCACCCCCAACCCGAAAGCGGCCGCGATCGACGTGGGAAAGATTCCCGCCGACTACGTTCTTCTCTCGCATGGTCATGCCGACCACGTGGCCGATGTGGCCGCGATCGCCAAGCGGACCGGTGCCACGCTCATCGCCAATTGGGAAATCGTGGAGTGGTTCGCCAAGCAGGGGGTGGAGAAGGCGCACCCGATGAATCTCGGCGGAGCGAAGCAGTTTCCCTTCGGCCGGGTCAAGATGACCGCGGCCACCCACTCAAGCAGCATGCCGGACGGCAGTTACGGCGGGAATCCCGCGGGGTTCCTCGTCGAGACCGAGCAAGGTCACTTTTACTACTCCGGCGACACGGCCTTGACCCGCAACATGAAGCTGATCGGCGACAGTGCTTGCCTGAAGCTGGCCATCCTCTGCATCGGAGACAACTTCACGATGGGCCCGGAAGATGCGGCGCGGGCGGCCACCTTCCTTGAGGTGAAGGAAGTTGTCGGGGTGCATTATGACACCTTCCCGCCGATCGAAATCGACAAGAACCAAGCGGTGCGGGATTTTGCCGATCGCGGGGTCAAATTGAACCTGATGGAAATCGGGGCTTCGAAGGAGTTTTGAGAAAAGTCTAATTTGCGGCAATGTTGGCGTCGTGGGGTTTTTCCCTGCGGGCACATCAGACGAGGATCGGTAGGCAGGGACACGCGGCTCGCGTGTCCGTGGGAATGACAACGGACGAGCGAGCCGTTCGTCCCTACCTCTGGAAGGCCGCGGTCTGCGGCGGGAGCTGGACTTACCGGACGAGGGCCTCGGTGGTCTCGAGCGGGATGCCGCTTTCGCCCAACTTGGCCAAGGTGAGGCCGCGAAAAGCGGGAACGGTGGTGGAGATTTCTTTAAAGACGCCTTCGAGGGTCTGCGGGGCCTCGGTGCCGAGGGCGCGGAGGAGGTCGGAAAGAATTTCCCAATCATCGCGGGCCTGACCGGGAGGATTGGTGGCGCGGTTGAGGCGTTGGAGGCGCCCATGGACGTTGACCATCGACCCGCGTTTTTCGGCGAAGCCGGCACCGGGGAGAATGGCCGTGGCCAGCTTGGTCGCGGTGTTGGGCAGAATGTCGAGGCAGACCATGAGGTCGAGGCTGGAAAGCTCGGTTTCGGTCAGTCCAAGATGGCGCGGGTCTTCGCCGAAACAGAGGAGGGCTTTGAGTTTTCCGCTGCGCACCGCGGTGGCGATTTCTTGGGCTCGGGTGCCGGGCGGTTTATGGGTGATGCCGAGGAGTTGTGCCCCTTGGGTGTTCGGGTTGCCGTCATCGCTGACCAAGATGCCATCGGCTTTTTGCGGACGCGCCACGACGTCGTGCAAGGTGATGCCGAGGTGACGGGCGATTTTGCCGGCCAGCCAGAGTTCCTCGTTGGTCATGCGGGCGGAAGCGAGGAGCGCGGTCTCGCCGCGTGGGACGGCGGACAGTTTTTCGGCCACTTGCTGGATAACGCGGGGCCAGGTGGACTTTTGGGATTGGCCGCCCTCGCGCAGCATGGGTTGGACGAGGCGGTCTTCGCGGTAGAGGTAGGCGTAGTTGAGGCGGCCGTGGTCGCACATCCAGTAGGAATTAACCGCGTCGTTCTGCCGCGGGGTCTGGCGGATGATTTCGTTTTCGCGTCCGCCGATGATCGTGTTGCAACCGGTTCCGCAGGAGGTGCAGAGGCTTTTCGTTTCGCGCAGGAACCAGACGCGCATCTTGAAGCGGAAATCTTTGCTCGTCAGGGCGCCGACCGGGCAGATGTCCACCGTATTGAGCGAGTAATTGCTGTCGAGGCGCTGACCTTCATGAACGGTCAGCGTGGTGTGGCTGCCGCGATCGACGAAGCCGAGGACGTCGTCGTGGGCCACTTCCTGCATGAAGCGGACGCAGCGCGAGCAGAGGATGCAGCGTTCGTCGTCGAGGACGATGTGTTTGCCGATGTCCTGGTTCTTGGGCTTTTTGACTTTTTCCTCGATGAAGTTCGATCCGCCATGGCCGAACTCCACGGCGAATTCCTGGAGGCGGCATTCGCCGGCCTTGTCGCAAATCGGGCAGTCGAGCGGATGGTTGATGAGGAGGAATTCCATCACTCCTTTGCGGCAATCCTCGACCAGCGGGGAATTGGTGCGGGCGGCCATGCCTTCGGTCACTTCGAGGGCGCAGGAAATTTGCGGTTTCGGCGACCAGACGATTTCGGGCCGTCCGTCGGCGCCTAGGACCGGTTGCCGGTTGGCGTCCATTTTCGGTCCGCCGATTTCGAGCAGGCACATGCGGCAGTTGCCGGGCGTGCTCAAGGCCGGATGGTAGCAGTAGTGCGGGACGAAACTGCCGCTCTGCAGGCAGGCTTCGATCAGTTTGGTGCCCTTGGGGAACTGGCGCCATTCGCCGTTGATCTGGATGTTGACCATGGTTGTGCCGTTGGCTGGTGCGCTCATGAACTCGCAAAAATTACCCGAATAATCCCGCGCAGCATGAACAGATTGCGGTTCAGGGAAAAGATCAAAGCTTTGCGAGGAGCCGATTCGTTGTCCCGCAAGCGGCGAGCGCGGGCAAACCGGTCTGCGGGCGACATGCGCGCGGATCATTCTGGTTTTCGCTTCGGCCGGACCTTATTCTGCGCCTGATTTATGGACGGTCCGGACATCTGGGAGCGGGGAAGTGGCGGCGGAGCAATGGACCGGGGAATGTGGGAGGCTGTGTGGCGCGATTGGCTTGGCACCGGAGAGGCCGGTGATCCAGCGCATGACCTCGACCACGTCCGCCGCGTGGTCGCGAACGCGCGCGCTATCGGCTCCGCGGAAGGGGCCGATCCCGACGTTTTGCTGCCGGCTGCCTGGCTTCACGATTGCGTCTTTGTTGCCAAAGACTCGCCGGATCGCACGAAAGCTTCACGGTTGGCAGCCGACCATGCCGTATCCCTGCTCAAGAAGGCACGGTATCCGGAGATTCACCTGCAACCGATCAGTCATGCCATCGCCGCCCACAGTTTTTCGGCCGGTATTCCGCCCGAGTCGCTGGAGGCCAAGGTGCTGCAGGATGCCGACCGCCTCGATGCGCTGGGTGCGGTGGGTCTGAGTCGCTGCCTTATGCTCGGCGGCCACATCGGCCAGCCGCTCGCCAGTCCCGAAGATCCGTTTTGTTGTGCGCGCCCGCCGGATGACTCGCGCTTTGTTGTGGATCACTTTTTCGCCAAGCTCCTCAAGCTGGCCGCGACGATGCAAACGGCAACTGGTCGCGAGCTTGCAGTCCGCAGAACCGCGTTTTTGCAGCGTTACCTGGATGAGTTGGCGATGGAGTTGGCGGGTTGAGCGCCGGAGGGATCGCCCCAACCGAACAGCTTTTGTCAGGGATTTGCGCCTCGCTTTGTGGGGCTTGGTTCGATGCGGGGGGAAACATTGTGGGCTTTCCTTTTGAAATCGGCGAGCAACGCATCGTGACCGGTGCCGGGCGGCGCCACCCAATGGCAGTTCGGCTTGAACGAGGACCTCTTTGCCGACAATTCAGGATCTCTCGAAATTTCGATTGCGGATCTGCCGCAACCGACACCTCCCGGCCAAATCTTCAACGGACCTTAGCCCGGATACTTCATGCCGGGCATGAAATATCCGCCCAAGGGGCCGATACGGCCTGACTTCATCAGGCCTATCGGGGTTGACCGCGTTCGAAGAGGAAAAACCACTTTGCTTTTTCCATTTTGCCCGGTCGGCCGCGCCAAGTTCCTTGATCAAAGGAACTGGGACGCGGCGCATATTTTACGCGTGAAATATGCGGGTTAGCCTCTTGGTCTGGGGAATACATGCCTTCTCGAAGCAAAGAAAGTGTTTGGAATTCTGGCAACCTCGATAACATGTCTCCGAATAGAAAGAGAAAAAGTATGCGGTATTTTTTACATTCACTCTTCATGTTGGCGGGGATGATGATGCTTTTTACCGGGTGCGCTGCAAAGCAGCCGCCGCTCAAGGCGGTTGATTATGTCGATCTGCCGCGCTTCCTCGGTGACTGGTGGGTCATCGCGAACATTCCCTATTGGCTGGAGCGGGATACCTACGACTCGAAGGATACCTATCGCATGCGGGAGGACGGCAAGATGGACAACATCTTCAGCTATAAAAAGGGGTCGTTCGATGCACCGGTCAAGACGATGAATGGCGTCGCATGGGTCGTCGACAAGAAGTCCAATGCCGAATGGCGCGTGCAATTTCTCTGGCCGATCGCTCTGCCTTATTACGTGATCTATCTCGATCCCGGCTACCGTTTCATGGCGGTCGGTCATCCGTCGCGTGAATACGGCTGGATCATGGCGCGGGACAAAAAGATGTCCGATGGGGATTACGCCGCCGTGCTCAAGGCCATCGCGGCGCAAGGTTATGATCCGGCGCGGTTTCGCAAGGTGCCGCAGAGTTGACGAAGTTGAGGGTTGAGGGATGAGAGTTGAGCGAAAAGTCACCCCGACAGAGCCGGTTTTTCCGGTCTCTCAGCTCTCAACTGGCAACTCTCGACTGGCCCCCAGCCCATGATCGCTTATTGGGTGCATAACTTGGATCCGTTTGCCGTGCAATTCGGCGGCGGGTTCGGAGTCAGGTGGTATGGGCTGGCTTACTTGGCGGGCTTTGCCGCGTCCTTTTTCCTCTACCGCTATTTGGCCCAGCGCGGATTTGCGGTCATCCCGGCCGACAAGGTTGCCGATTTCATCACGGGTTGCGCCGTGTTCGGGGTGCTGATCGGGGGGCGCTTGGGTAATATTTTGTTTTACGATTTCGACGCCTTCCTGCGGGATCCGCTGATGTTTTTCCGGGTCTGGGAGGGCGGGATGTCGGCCCACGGGGGCATTCTCGGGGTTGCGGTCTACACGTTGTGGTATGCCTGGCGGCACCAAGTGAACTGGCCGGGGTTGGGAGACAATCTGGTTATCGGGGCGGCCCTGGGAATTTTCTTCGGACGGTTGGCCAATTTCGTCAACGGAGAGCTTTACGGGCGACAGACCGAGATGGCGTGGGCGGTGAAATTCCCCAAGGAAATTTATGAGGCGCCGGTGAAAGCACAACGTGAGGTGCTGGCCGCGGCGCAGGAAATGTTCGCGGCCCCGGTTGGGTTGGAGGAGGTGGTGGCTTCGGTGCCGGGGTCGGCGGAGGTGACGGTGCTGCTGGGGCAATTTCTCGCGCCACGGCATCCGTCGCAAATTTACGAGGCGCTGCTCGAGGGGTTGTTGCTTTTTGTCCTGTTGTGGATGGTGCGGACCAAGGTGCGGGTGCCCAACGGGGTGATTACGGGGTTGTTTTTCGTGGGCTATGCCCTGATGCGGAGTTTGGCCGAGAGTTTCCGCTTTCCCGATGGGTATGTGGGGTTGCTGACCAAGGGGCAATTTCTTTCCATTTTTCTGCTCCTCATCGGTGTGGGGTTTTTGGTCGCGGCCTGGCGTTGGCCGGTTTTTCCGCGGGTTTGGTCGGGTGGAGCGCCGCGGGCCACCAGCGTCCGGTAGTTTTTGTTGGTCAAAAATCGCCATGACCCGCCCCCCAAATCGTGCACGGTGTCGAGCAGGCAACATCCTACGCGGTGGGCCTCTCTTGCCCCTGGTTTTGGCACGCTTCGTGCTGTGTAAATCTATCAGCGACTTTCGGCTTTGGCCTCGGGGCTGATGCCGGAAGTTTTTTCAGTCCTCTAACCCAAAGAATCCATCATACTATGAGCAACATGACATCCCGTGCCGCGGCCATTGCCGCTATCGCCTCCCGTAAATCGCAGGACGCTTCCGTCAACTTCGTGGAGGAATCTCCCGAAACGGTCTTCGGAGCCAACACCTTCAGTCTTGCCGTGATGAAGGAAACCCTCAAGCCGGCCACTTACCAAGCTGTGGTTGAGACGGTGCAAAACGGGGCCAAACTGCCCGAGGGCGTGGCGGACGAGGTCGCCGAGGCGATGAAGAATTGGGCGGTCAGCCGCGGGGCCACGCACTTTGCCCACATTTTCTATCCGCTGACCGGCACTTCGGCCGAGAAGCACGATTCCTTCTACGACCCGGGCACGGACGGCCGTACGAACATGTCAAAGTTCAAAGGTAAGACCCTCATCCAGGGCGAGCCCGATGCCTCGTCCTTCCCCTCCGGCGGCATCCGCGCCACGCACACCGCGCGCGGTTATACCGCATGGGATGTGACCAGTCCGGCCTTTCTCATGGGGAATGCCAACGGCACAACGCTCTGCATTCCGACTTCATTCGTCTCTTGGACCGGTGAGTCGCTCGACACCAAGACGCCGCTGCTCAAGTCGATGCAGGCTCTGGACAAACAGGCGCGCCGCATCCTCAAGCTCTTCGGTCACCGAGACATCGCCCGCGTCGCGGCCACCGCCGGTCCCGAGCAGGAATATTTCTTGATCGACAAGATGTTCTACTACGCGCGCCCCGACCTGCTTTCGGCCGGCCGCTCGCTCTTCGGTGCCTCTTCGCCGAAGGGACAGGAATTCGAGGACCACTATTTCGGCCTTATTCCGGATCGCGTCATGGCCTTCATGTACGAGGTCGACCGTGAACTTTTCAAACTCGGCATCCCGGCCAAGACCCGCCACAACGAGGTCGCGCCCGGGCAGTTCGAGATCGCCCCGCTCTTCGAGTCGGCCAACATTGCCGCCGACCATCAGCAGCTGGTCATGACCGTGCTGAAAAAGACCGCGGACAAGCATGGTCTGATTTGTCTGTTGCACGAGAAGCCCTTCGCCGGGATCAACGGCTCGGGCAAACATGTCAACTGGTCGCTGGGCAATGCCACGCAGGGCAACCTGCTCGACCCGGGCGACACGCCGCATGAAAATGCGCAGTTCCTCGTTTTCGCCGGTGCGGTCATCCGCGCGGTCGACAAGTTCGCTTCTCTCCTCCGCGCGAGCATCGCCTCGGCCGGCAACGACCATCGTCTCGGCGCCAACGAAGCGCCTCCGGCCATCATTTCCGTCTACCTCGGCGACCAACTTGCCGATGTCTTCGAGCAAATCAAGGCCGGCGGGGCGACGACGTCCAAGCAGCGCGGCACATTGCAAATCGGCGTCGATGTCCTGCCCGAATTGCCGAAGGACGCCGGCGACCGCAACCGCACCTCGCCGTTCGCCTTCACCGGCAACCGCTTCGAGTTCCGGGCGGTCGGTTCGAACATGTCCATTTCCGGCCCGCTCATCGCGATGAACACCATCGTGGCCGACTCGCTCGAGTGGATGGCCTCGAAGCTCGAAGGTGCGGCCGACCTCAACAAAGCGATCCAGGCCGCGCTCAAAGAGGTCATGGACCAGCACGGACGCGTCATCTTCAACGGCAATGGTTACTCCGAAGAGTGGCATGCCGAGGCGGCGGAGCGCGGGTTGCCCAATCTCAAAACTTCGGCCGATGCGCTCCCTGCGCTGACCGCGCCGGAGGTGGTCGAGGTCTTCGAAAAATACGGCGTTCTTTCCGAAACCGAATTGAGCAGCCGCTATGCCATCCTTTGCGAGCAATACGAGAAGGTGGTCAACGTCGAGGCCAGGCTGGTCGCCGAAATTGCCCAGACCAAAATCTTCCCGGCTGCCGCGGCCTATGCGGCCAGCCTCGCCGAGGGGGTGGCCAAGATGAAAGCGGCGGGAGTCACGACCAGCACTGCGACGCTGGAGAAGGTGGCGGCGCTCGTTTCGCAACTGGAGAGCGATCTGGCCATGTTGCACGCCGTGCACGACAAGGCGCACGAGGTCGGCGATTGGACCTTCAAGGTTCTGCCGGCCATGACCAAAGTCCGTTCCACGGTCGATGAACTGGAGGGTTACCTGCCGGACGACATCTGGCCGCTGCCGACTTACCAGGAGATGCTCTTCATCAAGTAGGAAACTTTAGCCAAACTCAAAACAAGCGCGCCGCCGGGTTGATGATGCCCGGCGGCGTTGGTTTTTTTTTGGGGGGGGGCGCGGGTTGGAAAGGGCCGGCGCCGCGCCGTGAATGGTAGGGACGAGCGGCTCGCTCGTCCGTGTCATACGAGCCGGGCCGCGCGCCCCTACCTACGGCTCGATCGGTCGCCCTGCGTCCTTCGGTTTCCGGAAAAGGGCGATCATCACACCTTGGATGACGAGTTCGTGGGCGGGAATGAGGTCCGGATACTGGGGATTTTCCGCGCGGAGGAAGGGGCGGCGGTTTTTGACCAGGTAGCGCTTGAGGGTGGTTTCGCCGTCGATGAGGGCGGCGACGATGTTGCCGTGGTTCGGTTCGCGTAGTTCGAGCACGACGAGGTCGCCGTCGAGGATGTGGGCGCCGGTCATGGAGTCGCCGCGCACGCGCACGGCGAAGGTGCGGGCGGTGCGGCGGATATCGAGTGAGTCGAGGTCGGCATAGACGCAACCATCGGGCTGTTGCTCGCGCGTGTCGGCAAAACCGGCCGGGATGTCTCCGTAGATCGGGATGGCGGCGACTTCTTTGCAGTGGTCGCCGGTCACGTGCAAGGCACGGGCCGTCCCGGGATGGCGGTGCAGTAATTTTTTGCGCTCGAGGGCGCGGAGGTGCGAGGCGGCGGCATTCGGGCTGGCGAACCCGAAATGCTTCTGGATTTCGCGCACCGTGGGCGGCAGTCCCTGCTGCGCGCGGTGGCGGCGGACGTAGTCCAAGACTTGCTCCTGGCGCTTGGTGGGTTTGCTGGACATCTGTTCAGTATTAGGAGCGCGCGAAAGGGGGTCAAGCGCAGGGGGAAAGCGGTGGCTTGGCCACCGCACTCCAAAAGGGCGGGGGGGCGGGATGGGGGGGCTTTGGAGTGCGGCGGCTCGACGCCGCTTTTGTTCGGTGCGCCTCGTGGGGGACGCCAGAGAGGTGCGGGGAGTCAGGCCGGGCGCGGGGTGGTGCCGGAGAGGAGTTCCTTCCGCCGCCGCTTGGCTTTTTTGCGCTCTTTTTTCAATTGCGCGTAAAGGTGGTCGCGTTGCTCGGCACTGAGTTTGGAAACGACTTCCGGATCGCCGGCCTCCTCGAAGTCGACCGAGGTCACGGTGACCGGACGCAGGGCGACAATACGGTTGCCGCAAATGATGCCGATATTGTCTCCGGCCACGGACTCCTTGAGGTAGGCCCCGAGGTGTTTTTTGGCTTCGGTGATGGTGACGGTCTTCATGACGGCGTGGAGGAAGGCCAGGCCACGAGGACGCCGAAGAGGGCCCCGAAGAGGGCTCCGCGCCACCATGTGGCGGTGAGCGGACAGGTGCCGGAAGTGCATTGACCGAAATAACCCAGCGCGGAGCCGATCGCCGCGCCGATCAAGATGGGCAGGATAAAACGGGTCATGGTTTGAATTTAACCCGCAGCGCCGGATTGCAAAGGGAAAGCGGACCAGTTCTTCTTGGGCCGTGACCAAAGCCTTGGCTCTGCAACCGAAGGGAAAGCATCCGCTGCATATTCTGTGGGAGTCGGAGGTTTGGCCCGGCGGTGCTGACCAGATGGTCTTGCCCGGCGGTCTCCGCGAACGGGTGCTCTCTGGCCTGCCGCGCTTGGAGCGGGCTGACCGGGCGTGGAGCACGATCGGGCTGCGCTCGGACAAAGTTTTGCAGGAAATTTTCCACACCGAGGAAAAGATCACTCCAGCCGATGTGCCGCGGTTGTGTTGCGATCTGCCGGGGATCGAAGGATGTCTCTTGTCGCGCCGCCGCGAGGTTTTGTCTGCCTGGAGCATGCCGCTCGATCTCAAACAAGCGGAGCTGCTCGAGGCTGCTTCCGGCGCGATGGACCGCGCGGCCGATGCCGGCGGGGCCGGTTGGGGTGAACCGCGGGGCATCACCCTGCACCTCGAAGTGGGCAACGCCAGCCTGCTGCGCTGCGACGCATTGCAACTCCTCGTCCTGCACGAAAAGCGCGGCTTTGCGCCCGGGGTGCGGGAGAAGCTGACCTTGGCCCTCGGGGCGGTGGCGCGGTCGTTGCGGGCCGGGGCGTAGGGAGCGGGCTTTTGCGCCCTGCGCGAAAATGCCTTTTGTCGCGGCGGCGAGGTTGGCAAGGTCGGTCAGATGAAAAAGGTTCTCGTGGCGGCCATTCTTGCTGCGGGAGTCTATTTTGGTTGGGGATATTTTTTCGCCCCTCCACCTGAGGCGAGTCCGGTTGCCCGGTTGTCGCAATTTATCGATGCGCACTTGGACGAAATTCTCGGACCTCTTCCTTTTGAGATGCAGGGCCAGATCCCGTCCCCGGCGCAAAACCACCAACTCCGCGTCCTGCGGGAAGGCATCCGTGATAGGCAGCGCGATGCTGCCCGGGATGAAAAACGCCTCTACGAGAGCGCCGCACTCTTGTGCGACGACTTGCTGCGTGCCAGTGAGGAGCGAAACCGGCACATCGGCCGGATCAACGATACCCGTGCCAAGTCGAGCGCTTCCCCGCTGGCAACCGATCCCGAGAAGCACCGTCTTGAACGGCTGGCCTTTTTTGAAAATGGCATTGCTTTGTCCTGGCAGGAGGCGAGCCGGAAGCTGCGGGCGGTGATTGACCAGCGCTACCGAGAGGTGCGCGAGTTGGAGAGAAACTTGTCGGAGCAATGAGGGGCTCCCAGCCGGCCGGTGTGGTCCGGCCTGCCCGCCTATTGAAACCACTCTGCCGGCAAGCGCTCTGCTTTGGCTCCGGGCATGCGGATGAGAGCCAGGGTTTGCCGGCAATCGGCCAGCATGGTTCCGTCCTCCGGCCGGATGATTTCGAAGTGCACGCCGAAGCGGACGCGGGCCAGCTGGCAGACTCCGCCGCGGACGAGCAGGCGTTCGCCGATTTTGCCCGGCGAGAGGTAATCGATTTCGGTGCGCAGGACGACCGGATAGAGTCCGGTTTCGACCATTTGGCGCAGGGGCATGCCCATTTTTTCGGCCATGATGGTCCGCGCTTCCTCGATAAAGCGCAGGTAAGCGAGGTTGTGCACGACGGCGGCGCAGTCCGTGTCGTAGAACATTACGGTGACCTCGTGCTCGATGCGGGGAAGGTTTGCGGAGGGCATTTCGGAAGTCTGACGGCGGGGCCGGCCTGGGGCCAAAGCAAAATTTCTGAGAATTCCATTTGCACGCGGGGTCAGATGGCCGTATTAGCGCGCTCGCAAATGAAAGATTGGGACACATCCTCCGCGCTGGCGCTCTACAATGTGGAGCGCTGGGGCGCGCCTTATTTCTCGGTCAACAGCCGCGGTCACGTGGCCGTGCGCCCCTGCGGCGATCCTCATTGCGAGGTGGATATGATGGAGCTTGTCGCCGAGGCACGCTCTCGCGGTCTGTCCTTCCCGATGACCCTGCGTTTCCAGGACCTGCTCCGCCACCGCGTCAAAACCGTCAACGAAGCTTTCGCCGAAGCCATTGCGGGCTCCGGCTACGCCAATGTCTACCGCGGCGTTTTTCCGATCAAGGTCAACCAGCTGCGCGAGGTGGTCGAAGAGATTGTCGACGCAGGCGAACCATTCCATTTCGGCCTCGAGGCCGGCAGCAAGCCGGAACTCCTCGCCGCTCTCTCCGTGCATACCGACCCGGAAAGCCTCATCATTTGCAACGGCTACAAGGATGCGGACTACATTCGCAATGCCATGCTCGGACGCAAGCTGGGCAAGCGCCTCGTCATGGTGGTGGAAAAAATCGAGGAACTCACGCAGGTCCTGGCCATCGCCAAGCAGATGGGGGTCGAACCGTGGATCGGCGCCCGGGTCCGTCTCGCCACCAAAGGTTCCGGCAAGTGGGCGACGAGCGGCGGTGAGGATGCCAAGTTCGGCCTCTCCACCGCGGAACTGGTCCAGGCCAGCGAACTCCTCCGGCGCGAAGGCATGGCCCATTGCCTCAAGTTGGTGCACTTCCACGTCGGGTCGCAGATCACGGACATCGGCACGATCAAACGTGCGGTGCGCGAGGCGGCGCGCTTCTACGCCAAGCTGCACAAGCTCGGGCATGAGCTCGGTTACCTCGACGTGGGTGGCGGCCTCGGCATCGACTACGACGGGTCGCGCACGACCTTCGACAGTTCGGTCAACTACACCCTGCATGAATACGCCCGAGATGTGGTTGCCGCGGTGCAGGAAGTCTGCGACGAGGAAAAAGTGGCCCATCCCATCTTGGTCAGCGAGAGCGGACGCGCCATTGCCGCGCATCATTCGGTCCTCATCGTCGAAGCGTTCGGCACGATCGAAAAAGTTTCCCGTGGACCCGAGGTCAAGGCGGCCGAGGGTGATCCGTCTGTGGTCCAGGACATCCTCGATATCTACGGCTCGCTCGGGAGCAAGCACCGGCTGGAGAGCCTGCATGATGCGCAGGAAATCCGGGAGAAGGCGGATTCGATGTTCGCGCTCGGGTTGCTGGACCTCCCGGCCAAGGCGAAGATCGAAACCGTCTACTGGCGCATCGCGGCCAAGGTGGTCGAACTTTTTCGCGATGTACACCATGTGCCGGAGGAAGTGAAGGACCTAGAGGTCTCCCTCAGCGACCAGGTGCTCTGTAATTTTTCCGTCTTCCAATCGCTGCTCGACCACTGGGCGCTGGGGCAACTTTTTCCGGTCATGCCCTTGCACCGTCTCGATGAGGCGCCGGACCGTCAGGCCACCCTCGTTGACATCACCTGCGATTCGGACGGCAAGGTTTCACGCTTCATCGATTTGCAGGACGTGAAACCGACGCTTCCGCTGCACCGTGCGGAGGAGGGGAAGCCCTACTACATCGGGTTTTTCCTGGCTGGTGCCTACCAGGATATCATGGGCGACATGCACAACCTCTTCGGCCGGGTCAACGAGATGCATATCTTTTTGGATGAGGACGAAGAGAGTGGCTATTACGTCGAGGAAATCATCGGCGGCAACACGATCGGCAATGTCTTGGCCCTGACCCAATGGGAGAAGAGCGAACTGGTCCGCCGCATGAAGGTGCAAGTGGATGCCGCGATCAAGCAGGACCGCTTGAAGCCGAACGAGGGGATGCGTCTGCTCGATGATTATGACAAAGCGCTCGGTGGGTATACCTATCTGAATTGTTTCGGCCCTTCGCCGGTGGAACAAAAACTGTAGCGCCGCTACAAGCGTGTGGAGGAAAACCAGGCGAAGGGCACCGTGCCGTGGGAGAGCAGCCAGTCGTTGAAGTCGCGCAGGGAGCGGTGCTGCGCGGCAAAGAGGGAGGTTACTTTCTCGCGTCCGAGGAGGTAGCTCATCGGAACGGTGGGGGCGGCGGTATACCAGTTCACATCGGCGGCGGCGCGCGCCTTGGTGAAGCCGACATGTTTCATGAGGTGGCGGATTGCTCCGGCCGGGGTCATGCCGCCGGTCTGCAATCCGATGTCGACCAGAATCCGGTGAGCGCGCCAGAGGGCGTCATGCAATTGGATGAGCTTGGCGTGCGGGGCGCGGTAAATCTTTTGCTCGATGCAGAGTTTCTCGCACCAAAGCGTCCAGCCTTCGTAAAAAATGGCGTGCGAAAACATACGGCGGAGCCGGCTCGGATGACCGTTCTGCACGATGAATTGGAGATGATGTCCGGGATAAGCCTCGTGGGCGCAGGTCAGTTCGAGTCCGAAGTGTTGCCCGATCTCGGCGCGGCGCGCGGACTCCGTCGTGGCTTGCGCGGAAAGATCATTGACCCAGAAGATGCCCGTCTGGTCGGGGTCGAACGGTCCCGGCGCGCTGTAGGCTGCGGTGGGGAATTGTTCGCGGAGGAAATCCGGAACCGGCACCACCTTGAGCTTTTCGCCGCGCGGCAAGGTGACCAGGCCGGTCGCGGCGAGGCGCGATTTGGTCTCCGCGGTGACCCGGCGGTATTCTTCAAGAAGATTGGCGGAGGCCGGTTGCCATGCCCGGCGCAGTTCCGCGAGGATTTCGGGTGCGGGGCGGCGACCGAATTTGGCCGCTTCCTTTTTCAGTTCGGCCGAGAGGGAGGCCACGAGGCGGTGTCCGGTGGCGAGCAATTCGGCGGCGCTCGCGTCGGTGCCGAGGCGTTCGCGGAGGAGGAAGTCAAAGTTGTCGCGGCCGACGGCAAAACTCCCCGCAGGCCCGGTCTTGGTTTTCTTGAGGCGCTGCGCGTAATCGCGGAAGGCGGCGGCAGCCGCCACGAAGAGCCTGCGGGCCCGGGCCGGTGATGCCGCCAGCGGGGCGATTTGGTCTGCCGCCTGCTCGAGAAATACCGCCGCGTGGTCACTCGAGCGCATAGCGAGCTGGCTCCAAAGCGGGACAGGGAGGCGCAGGTAAGCATGGCCTTCGGCGAGGTAGCGGGGCACAGCGCGCAAGAGCGAGAGAATGTCGGGGGTGACTGCGCGGAGATCGTCCGCGTGGCGGACCAAGAGGTGGAAAATCGCGTTGACCGCCGCGCTGCTGTGCGTCTGCGGATCGATCTGCCAGCGTGGATGGTCGCGGTGGAAAAACAGTGCGGTGCGCAGGTAAGCAAGGAAAGCGCGACGGTCGGTCTGGTCGTCGCCTTCGCCGGGCGGCAGCGCTTCGATGATGGGCAGGGTTTGCTCGAGCAGCCGGACCTGCTTTCGGTGCGCGGCCGGGTTGTTTGGACCGAGTTTTCCGCGGTATTCGCGCAATCCGAGTTCCGCCGCCTCCTCTGGACGAAGCAACCACACGGCGCGGAAGAATTTCTCGGCCTCCGCGTGGAGCTTTGGGGCGCGGCTGTGCGGGGGCGGACGAAAGATGGCCGGCATGGCGGTTGGGATACGGCAGCGGTTGTTCCGCGGCAGGGGTCAGTCCTTCTTGACCATCCGGCCGTCCTGATCGACCCGGGCGGACATGATCGTATTGATCTCGACGGCGAGATCGCGCATTTGCTCGACCTCGGATTTCGACGGGGCGCGGTCGGTGGCATCGCCGGCAATTTTACGGATGGTCTCGAGCCGCGTGGTCAGGGAGGTGACCAGCTCGGTGTCCTTCAGGCGCGGGTTGAGGGTGGAAAGCCGCTCGAGGAAGTAATCCATCACGTCGGGCTTCATCAGTCCGGCCGAGCGCTGCGGGCTGTAGTCGTCCGCGGTGACAACGCAGCCGATTTCAAATCCGCGCAGCCAGCCCCCGAGGCTGATCATGTGGGCCATTTCCTCGTCCCGCAGTTCGACCATGGCTTCCTCGACACCGGTTTGGGTCTTGATCAATTCGAGTTTGAGCTCGGCCCAATCGCCGCGCATGCCGAGTTCGAGCAGGCTGTTGGCGTGGCTGGAAAGGCGTTGGCCCACGGCAAGACTTTTGGCCTGCCGGAGCAGGGCGCGGCCGACGTTTTGAATGAGGCCCTTCTGTTCCGCGACCACGGCGAAAAATCCGTCGCAAATCAGCGCGCCGAAATTGAGGGACGTCTGGAAGCGGTTGCTGTAGGTGCGCTCGAAATCCGTGTCCGCGATGAGTTGGACCGGAACAGGCTTGAAGAGTTCCAACTCGTTGAAGAGCCGCTGGATGGATGGCGCGGTCAGCTCGTTCACCCCGAGTTCCTCGCGGGCGAAGCCATCGGAGAGGATTTCCGCCGCAGTCTCCGTATCTTGGGCGACACCGCCGTCCGCGGTAAGGGCGAGGGCGGCGGCGAGGAAAATACTCCGCTTGGACATGCTGGCACCCTGCCACAAACCGCCCCGGGTGTCCATGGGTCGCCCGCCCCATTTCGCGCTGGCCCGGCGGGGCGGACGGACGGATGATGGAGGCATGAAAAAGGTGCTGGTGCCGGTTGATTTTAGTGACACTCAGGAACAGTTGTTGTCGGCGGCGACGGATGAGGCGAAGGCCCGGGGTGCTTCGCTCGTGTTGCTCCACGTCATCGAGCCTGCCGCGGAGGTGGCGGGTTTCGAGACCGACCCGGAGATGATGCGGTTGCGGATCGGGCAGGACCTCGAGGTCGATCAACGCATCGAGGAAGAGCGTCTTGCCCAGCTGGCCAAGGAAATCACCGCGCACGGCGTGGAGTGTGAATCGCTCGTTCGCTTCGGCCTCCCGGCCGATGCGATCATTGCCGCCGTCGCCGAATTCGGCGCCGAACGTCTGGTCATGGGTTCGCACGGCCATGGCGCGCTCTATCACCTTTTCACCGGCAGCGTGGTTACCGGAGTGCTCAAGCGCACGGGCTGTCCCGTCCTGGTTGTGCCCCTGCGGGCCAAAACCAAATAACCCCGACTGCGACGTGACGACCGACTGGTCCACCTGGCAACCGCGCGAGCGCGCCAACCTGTGCTTTGTCACCCGCGGTGACGAAGTGCTCCTCATCCACAAGAAGCGCGGGTTGGGAGCGGGGAAAATCAATGGTCCGGGTGGCCGCCTTGAGCCGGGAGAAACAGCGCTGGAGTCGGCAATCCGCGAGGTGCAGGAAGAACTCTGCGTCACGCCGCGTGATCCGCAGCAGCGCGGGGAGTTGCACTTCCAATTCGCCGACGGCTACGCCTTGCACTGCACGGTTTTCGTGGCGGAGGGTTGTGACGGTGAACCGACGGAAACGGACGAGGCCATCCCGCTCTGGGTGCGGCGCGCGGAGATTCCCTATGACAAAATGTGGGCCGACGACCGTCATTGGTTGCCCGGGGTGCTCGAGGGGCGAAACTTCCGCGGCTATTTTGAATTCGAAAGCGACCGCATGTTGGCCCACCGCCTGGAGTGGATCACGGGGGAATTCTCATCGGGACTATGACAACGACGCAATTCCTCCTCGGCCTCGGCCTCGGGGCGATCACCGGCGTGCTCGCGGCCCTCTTCGGGGTGGGAGGCGGACTGATCATGGTGCCGGGTTTTGTTCTTCTTTTCGCCCTCGATCAGAAATCCGCCGTGGCCACCTCGCTCGCGGTGATCATCGCGGTCTCCCTCGTCGCCACCACGAAGTATGCCTCAGCCTCGTTGGTCAAATGGCATGTGGTTCTTCCGGTCATGATCGGGGCGGTGACCACCACGTGGGTGGCGGCCGACTGGCTGAAGCTTCTTTCCAATGATTTTCTCACCCGGGCCTTCGCAATCTTGATGATTGTGGTAGGGATTCGTATGCTTTTTGTGCGGTGAGCAGGATTTTTACCACGCGTGACGAAATTGTAACAAAGCGCAATCCGTTCAAAAACAACGACTTGTAGTATCTATTTTGATGTCCTTAAATTTTTCCATCTTTTTCCCTTGCGTCCGTGGGGTCGCGTGTTACTTTGCTCACATCTTTAGTAAAGATTGTTCTGGGGGGAACAGTAGCCCTTCTCACCATTCGGTGAGGAGGGCTACAACTTTTTAGGGGAGTTACTTCGGGCGCAGGTTTATTCCCTCACCCTCCCATGATGCATCGGGATTCCCAGTCCGCCATCCCGCCCCGCCGCCGGGTTTTGCTCACCACTCTCATCGTGGTGCTGGTTTTTGCGCTGCTCTGGCTGGTTCACGGGTTTGTCCTTGGTCAGGTGGCACTCCGTCTCCTTCCATGGCTTGGCGCCACAGCGGGTCACACCGTGCGGATTGCCGGGGCCGAGGCCGAATTTTTCGCGCCCATCGTGCTGCATGGTGTGCAAGTTTCCGGCCCATCCGGCACCGACCTGGAGATTGCGGAGATCCGTTTCGACTGGGCTACGCTGGTCGATTGGGGTCTTTCTCCGCAGACGTGGATCAAACGGGCGGCGCTGCGTGGGGTGCGGGGCAAAATTGCAGTTACCCCGCGGCCCGCGTCGGAGGTTTCCGTCGACGGACGAGGTGCCGGTCAACCGGCGCATTGGCCTTCGGTGGTGGAAGTGACCGAGGCCGAGGTGGCAATTTCCGGCGCGGGCTGGGCGCTCGATTTGCGCGGGCTGGAGCTTCTCCTCGACGAGGACCGCACCGGTCTGCTCCGTGTGCGCGAGGCCACCGCCGGGCTCGGCCGTCACTCCCGCGCCTTCACGGACCTGACCGCGGTCACGGCTTGGCGCGAAGGCGTTGCTTATTTGGCGGACCTCAAACTCGACCGCAATGTCACGGTCGACCATGCCACGCTTTCGCTGGTCGGCCAGACCATGCTCACCCTCGAGTCACGGGCTTTCGGCGGCTACGCCTTTGCCGACGTCGCTTGGGATGGTGCGGGCGTCAAAGCAGCCCTCAACGCCCTCAATCTTTCGCTGGCCGGGGCGGCGGCCTTCGCGGGTCTCGAAGGGGAGATGGAGGGCACGGTTGCTCTGGCCAAACTCACCTTCAACGGTGATCCGCGCGAACCTTTGTCCGGACAGATTTCGCTGCGGCTCGAGGCCAAGGAGTTTGCCTGGCGGAAGAATGCGGTCGAGGAATTGGCGATTGGACTCAGCGTGGCCGGCGGCCGGGTGCGCCTGAATGAATGCCATCTGCGGCAGAAGTCGAATCTCGTTCGTCTGCGCGGCACCATCACCGTCCCGTCGACCCCGTCGGGATGGCGCGAGGTGCCGTTCGATTATGATCTTGATGCGCAGGTCGGCAACCTTCGGGCGTTGGCTGCTTTGTTCGGCCCGCCGTGGAATGGTTTGTCCGGTGGCCTGCGCGCCGAGGGTCAAGGGTCGGGGCAGGCGGCCGACGGCCGGGGTTGGCTCAAGGTCCGCGGCTGGGATTTGTCGCTGCGCGGCCTGCCTCCCGGATCCTTGCAAGCGGATCTGAAGTTGGAGGGACGCGATTTCAAGCTGACCAATCTTGATGTGCAAAGCGGCTCCGATTTTCTGCGCGGCGGCGGCCAACTCACGCTGGATGATTCCTTGTCTTACCAAGGCCGCCTCGAGTTGCGGATCCGCGAGGTGGCAAGGTATCTCCAGCCGCTCGGACGCTTCGCCCCGGACTGGGCCCGCGAGGGCGGCGTGTTGCTTTTCTGGGATGGTGATGGCACGGCATCGGCGCACTCCGGGGTGTCCACCCTGGAATTGGTCCGCTTCACCGGCGACCTCAACCCGGTGCCGGTCAATGGCAAGTTCTCCGGCAGCTACTCGCCCGGCAATATTTACGTCTCCCGGTTTCTTCTTGATCGCGGACCGCTCTCGCTTTCCTCGTCGCTCTATTTCGGGGAAGAGGGACTTTCGGTGCAGGATATTCAACTTTTCAGCGGACGTTCGCGCCTGATGCGTGGGGAATTGTTCCTGCCGCTCTCGCTCACCGCGGTCCTGGCCCGTGAACCGTGGGAAAAAACGGTCCTTCGCGAGCGCGACATCTACGCCTTTGTTCGTTCGGACAGCCTCGACCTCGGCGCGCTGGTCGAATTGTTCGGCCAGGAGACGACACTCCGCGGCAAAGCGGATTTGCGCCTCGACGGGAGCGGTCCTTGGGAAAACGCGGCGATCGACGGAAGTTTTTCCGTCACCGGATTCGGCGCGGTCTTCCCGGGCCTGACCGTGCCGGAAGCGCGCGCCTCTCTCGCACTGCAAGTCAAAGACCGGCGTGCTTCGTTCGGTGCGAAGTTCCAACCGGACGGATCCGCGGCCGTAACTTTACAGGCGGAGTTGCCGGTCGTCGGCGAGGTGGAGGGTGGCGGTTGGACCCTGATCGACCAGACGAAACCATGGAACGTGCAGCTGGAAATTCCGCCGACTGATCTGGCCCGCTTTTCGCCCAGGATTGGCGGGGTGAATTTCGACCGCGGCCTCCTGGGGGGCAAACTCCAGGCCGGGGCCACGCCGGAGGCGCCAGTGATCGAGGGGAGTTTGGAATGGAAGGACGGGCGAATTTCTTTTCCGGGTGATTGGTCGCCGGTCGCGGCGGTGCAAGCCAAGGCGGTCTTTGCCGGAACGCAGGCCGTCTTGGAGGGAACCAGCGCCAAGATGGGTCAAGGCACCCTCGGGGCGACGGGCAGTGTGGACTTGGCCGACCGGCGCAATCCTCGGTGGGAAATCCTCCTGCGGGGAGAGGGGTTGAGTCTCTACGAGGACGATCACCTTCTGCTCCGCGGGAGAGCCGACCTCGAGGCGCGCGGCAACCGCGAGGGCGGTGAGGTCAAGGGTACGGTCGATCTCGACGGCAGTGAGGTCCGTCGCGGGGTCGTTCTCACGCCCCGGTTGGACCCGGTGCCGGCCGCGGCGACAGTGGTTCCGCTCCGCGTGACGCTGACGCCTTTTACCGGGTGGAAACTCGACCTGAAAACCGGATCGGCAACCCCGCTGCGTGCCGGACCGGCGGAGGGTGGTGGATCGCTTGAGCCGGATCTTTATTTGCAGGGCACGTTGGGTGAACCCCTCCTGCTCGGAACGCTCCGGGTGGCAAATCTGCCGGTGACTTTCCCCTCGCGCGGCAAGCTGGCCGCGGCGGGTGCGATCCATTTCACGCGCGAGCAGCCCTGGGTTGCGGTGCTCGATCTTGTCGGGGTCGGTGCCGCGGGTCCATATGACATTCGTGCGGGCGCCTTCGGTCCGCTCGACGCGCAAAAACTTTTTCTTTCCACCGTGCCACCGCTGACCAAAGAGCAGATTGTCATGCTCTTGACCACGGGTGCGAATCCTGTGCCGACACCCGCCCCGGACCTCGCGCCCATGACCCCTGAGGCCAAAATGGAGGCGGAGCCCGCTTGGTTGGACTTGGATAAAATTCGCGGTTTGTTCGGTTGGGGGACGGATGCGGTGAGGGAAGATGAGGCGGCAGCGGAGTGGAGTTTGGGGGAGGAAACGGTCGGGTTCGGGTGGGCTTGGCAGTAGGGGGAGAATGGGAGGTGGAGCTGAAAGGGGTTGTTGGCGTTGGCTTTTGAGGTGGGGACGAGCGGCTCGCTCGTCCGATCGTTTGGCAACGGATACGCGGGCCGCGTGTCCCTAACTGCTGGGTTGCCGGCGCGTCGGGGACGCCGCGCCCTACCCCCGGGGGAAAGGTGGATCGCGATGTCCCATCGCGATTGGTGCGGGGGTTATCGCGCCGGGACGGCGCGAGACACCTACTGTTCGGCGGCGGTTAAGGCCGGGGGCTCGGTGCTGTCTTTGATTTTGAAGGCGAGTTTTTCACCTTCCTTGACCACGCGGAGTTCCTGACCGGGTTGATAGCTGCCGCGGAGGATTTCCTCGGCCACCGGATCTTCGAGATAGCGCTCGACGGCGCGGCGCATCGGGCGGGCGCCGTATTGCGGGTCGTAGCCTTTGGTGATGAGGAATTCTTTGGCGTCGGCCTCGAGGACGAGCGTGATGTCTTTCGCTTTGAGGCGGTTGATCACTTTCTTCACTTCAAGGTCGACGATGTGCTCGAGGTCGCTCCTTTGCAGGCTGTGGAAAACAATGATGTCGTCCAAGCGGTTGAGGAACTCGGGTTTGAAGACGCGCTTGGTCTCCTCCATCACCTTGTCGCGCATGCCTTCGTGACTCTCGTCGAGCTTTGCGGCTCCGAAACCGAGGCTGGTCTGCTTCTTAAGCAGCTCGGCGCCGACATTGGACGTCATGATGATGATGGTATTGCGGAAATCGATCTTGCGGCCGAGGGAATCGGTCAGCTTGCCTTCCTCGAGGATTTGCAGGAGCAAATGCATGACATCCGGGTGGGCTTTTTCCACTTCGTCGAAAAGGACGACCGAATACGGGCGACGGCGCACGGCCTCGCTGAGTTGCCCGCCTTCCTCGTGCCCGACATAGCCCGGAGGCGAGCCGATAAGGCGGGAGGCGGTGAATTTCTCCATGTATTCCGACATGTCGATCTGGATGAGCGAGTCGGCATCGCCGAACATGAATTCGGCGAGGGTGCGGGCGAGGAAGGTTTTTCCCACGCCGGTCGGACCGAGGAAAATGAAGGAACCGATCGGGCGGCGCGGGTCTTTGAGGTCGGCGCGGGAGCGGCGGAGGGCTTTGCTGATGGCGATGACGGCTTCGTCCTGGCCGATGACCGACTTCTTGAGTTCGCCTTCCATGGCGAGGAGCTTGCGCGTCTCGTTCTGGTCCATGCGGGCCAGCGGGATGCCGGTCCATTTGGAAATGACGTGGAGGATTTCGTCTTCCCCGACGATGACTTCTTTTTCGTCCCGCTGGGTGCGCCACTCGCCCATGATTTTCTCCAGCTTCTCGCGGGCCTGCTTCTCGCTGTCGCGGAGGGAGGCGGCTTTTTCGAAATCTTGCGCCTTGATGGCGGCTTCTTTTTGTCCGCGGATTTCCTCGATTTCCACTTCGAGCGCTTTGACATCGGGCGGGCGCGTCATGTTCTGGATGCGGGCGCGGGAACCGGCTTCGTCCATCACGTCGATGGCTTTGTCCGGGAGGAAGCGGCCGGTCAGGTAGCGGTCGGATAGTTTGGCCGCGGCCTCGAGGGCCACATCGGTCAGCTTGGCTTTGTGGTGCGCCTCGTATTTCGAGCGGATGCCTTTGAGGATAAGGATGGTGTCCTCCACGCTGGGGGCTTCGACCTTGACGGTCTGGAAGCGGCGCTCGAGGGCGGCGTCCTTCTCGATGTATTTGCGGTATTCGTTGAGCGTGGTGGCGCCGACGCATTGCAATTCGCCGCGGGAAAGGGCGGGCTTGATGATGTTCGAGGCATCCATGGCGCCTTCGGCCGAACCGGCGCCGACGATGGTGTGCAGCTCATCGATGAAGAGGATGATATTCTTGCTCTTGCGGATTTCGTCCATGACCGCCTTGATCCGCTCCTCGAATTGTCCGCGGTATTTGGTGCCGGCCACCATGAGGGCGAGGTCGAGGGTGATGACGCGTTTGTCGCGGAGGAGTTCGGGCACATTGCCGGCCACGATTTCCTGGGCGAGGCCTTCGGCGATGGCGGTCTTGCCCACGCCGGCTTCGCCGATGAGGACCGGATTGTTTTTTGTCCGGCGGCAGAGGATCTGGATGACGCGCTCGATCTCGCTGCTGCGTCCAATGATGGGATCCATGTTGCCCTTTTTGGCCACATCGTTGAGGTCGCGGCCGAAGGCGCGGAGGGCGGGTGTTTTCACCTGCTTGCCGCTGCCGCCGGCCCCACCGCCGCCCACGTCGGCGGTTTCCATATCGTCGTCCTCGGGACTGAAGTTCGGGTTGAGTTCGCGGAGGATTTCGTTACGCGTGCGTTCGATGTCGACGTCGAGATTCTTGAGCACCTTGGCCGCCACGCCGTCGCCTTCGCGGAGGAGGCCGAGGAGGATGTGTTCGGTGCCGACGTAGGAGTGGCCGAGCGCTTTGGCTTCTTTGCCGGCCAGGGCGAGGACTTTCTTCACGCGCGGCGTGTAAGGAATGTTGCCGACCATCTTGGTTTCGGGGCCGGAGCCGACCTGTTTTTCGACCTCCATGCGGACCGTCTCGAGGTCGAGGCCCATTTTGGCCAGGACGTTTATGGCCACGCCCTGGCCCAGCTTGATCAGGCCGAGCAGGAGGTGCTCGGTGCCCACGTAGTTGTGGTTGAACCGGTCGGCCTCCTTGCGGGCGAGGGCGAGGACTTGCTGGGCGCGTGGCGTGAAGTTGTTCATTTGTCCTTTTTCTTGCCGTTACCGTTTGCGGCCGGTTTGACCTTGGCGATATCGGGTTCCGGAATTTTCTTAAGTTTCGCACGGACCAGATCGGCGCGCAAGGTGTCGCGCTCCTCGGGGCTGAGCTTTTCTTTTTTCTCCCCTAACTGGAGGTGGGCCGGCTGGGTGGTCATGAAAAGTTCGTCCACGGCCAGCTGGGCGGATTCAGGGAAAAGTCCAAGATCGGCTCCCAGTTTCATCACGGAGAGCAGATTGAGTGCCTCTTTCGAGGCGATGGCGCGGGCGTGGCCGAGGACGCCGTAGGCGCGTCCGATCTGGTCGAGGAGCATGTTGGCCCGCCGTTCGAGGAGGGTCTGGCGGGCGTTCTGCTCGTGCTCGATGACCTGCTCGATGACTTTAACCAGGCGGTCGATGATTTCTTCCTCGGTTTCGCCGAGGGTGGTTTGATTCGAGACTTGGAAAAGGTTGCCGAGGGCTTCGGTCCCCTCGCCGTAGAGGCCGCGGACGGCGAGGCCGATCTTGCCGACGGAATTGACGATCTGGTTGATCTGTTCGGCCAGCACGAGGGCGGGAAGGTGGACCATGGCCGAGGCGCGCAGGCCGGTGCCGACATTGGTCGGGCAGGCCGTGAGGTACCCGAGATCCGGATGGAAAGCGTAGGGCACGCGGTCCTCGAGGAAGAGGTCCGCTTCGTTGTTGATCTTGTAGGCTTCGCGGAGTTGGAGTCCGGGGAGGAGGGACTGCATGCGCAGGTGGTCCTCCTCGTTGATCATGATGCTGAGTTGCTGGTCGTGGCTGATGACCACGGCACTGCCGGCGCTTTTCGAGGCATGCTCGCGGCTGACCAGATGGCGTTCGACCAGGATTTGTTTTTGCAGGGCGGTGAGGTCCTGCAGCGGGGCGGTGTAGCCGTCATCCATGGCCGGAATGGCCGCCACATGGTCCTGAATTTCGCCGAGGATTTTCAGGCGCTCGGCTTTTTTGGCCCAGCCGGGGAAAGGGCGGTCCTTGAGATTGCGGGCGAAACGGATGCGGCTGCTCACCACGATTTTGTCGTGCGGGCCGTCGCCCCGGAGCCATTGGCCGGGGTGGGCCACGATGTCGTCGAAAGTCATGCCTGTAGCTCGTGCTCGATTTTTTGAATTTCGTCGCGCAAGCGCGCCGCATCCTCGTATTTTTCGTTCTTGACCGCCTTTTGCAGGTCGGTTTCGAGGGATTTGACCCGGTCGGCCATGGCGTAGCGGCGGGAGAGGTGGGCGGGCATCTTGCCGGTGTGCTTGAGGCCCTTGTGCATGCCCTTGAGCAGGTTGGCCAGGCCGTCGGCAAAGGTGTCATAGCAGGCACTGCAGCCCAGGCGCCCGGTTTTTTTGAAATCGATCTGGGTAAAACCGCAAACCGGGCATTTTTGCGCGGGCTGTCCGCCGTGCTCGATCTGTTGGGTGGCGCCGAGGCCGAGGAGGAGGTCGGCCATGGCGAAGCCGGTCGGATCGCTCACCCCCTTCTCCTTGGCGCAGTGTTCGCAGAGATTCACCTTCTGCATTTTCCCCTCCACGATTTGCGTAAGGTAAACCGTGGCATCGTTTTTCTGGCAGACGTCGCAGTGCATGTTCTTGCTTAACCGATCGGCGTGCCCGTGGTGCGTGTCAATTCGCGGAAAAGCCCGGTCAATCGCAAGGTGACGGGGCCGGGTGCACCGTCGTGGATGAGGCGCGAGTCGAGTTCGACGGCGGGAATGATTTCCGCAGCGGTGCCGGTGAGGAAGCATTCGTCGGCCGTGTAAATGTCGTAGCGGGTGATGTTTTCCTCGCGGATATCGAGGCCGAGTTCGCGGGCCAGTTCGAAGACCACGGCCCTGGTCACGCCGGCCAGGGCGCCGGCGGCGATGGGCGGGGTGACGATGCGGCCGTCGCGGACGACAAAAACATTGTCGCCCGTGCATTCCGCCACGTAGCCCTGCTCGTTGAGCATGAGGCCTTCCCCGGCGCCGGCTTGTTCGGCCTCGATCTTGGCCATGATGTTGTTGAGGTAGTTGAGCGATTTGACCATCGGGCTGAGCGCGCCGTGGGCGATGCGGCGGGTGGCGCAGGTGACGAGCTTGAGGCCGTTGGCATACATTTCGTCCGGGTAGAGGGTGATGGTGGAGGCGATGATGAAGACGGTCGGGCGCGGGCAACTTTTGGGGGAAAGCCCGAGGGAGCCTTCGCCGCGGGTCACGACGAGACGCACGTAGCCGTCGGTCAGGCCGTTGGCCCGGATGGTGTCGAGAACGGCGAGTGACATTTCGTCCGGCGTCAGCGGGATGCTCAGCGCAATGGCGCGGGCCGAGCGGTAAAGGCGGTCGATATGGTCGTCGAGACGGAAGACGCGGCCGGCGTAGAAGCGGATACCCTCGAAGACGCCGTCACCGTAGAGGAGACCGTGGTCGAAGACCGAGACGGCGGCTTGGTCTTTCGGGACGAGTTTGCCGTTGAGATAGATTTTCATGGGAAAAGAGGTGCGAAGGATACGTTTCCGAGCAGGCAATTAGATTGCCCGCAGGGAGGAGGGAAGACAAGAAGGTCTGGTCGTGGGGGTGGGGTGGGGCGAGTGGGAGCTAGAGTCTGCCGCAGCAGGCGCAGACAACGCGAGGCCCGCGGTGGGACTTCGCGATGCACCGTTCAGCGCTGCAGGAGGTCCGCGATGCAGGCGGTCCACCCGGTTTGGTGGGAGGCGCCGAGACCGCGGCCGGTTTCGGCGTGGAAGTATTCGTGGAAAAGAAGCGGGTCACCTTCGCGCCCGCCGTCGCAGGGTCGGGTGCCGTCGGGGCCGGGGAGGAAGAGGGCGGTGAGGCGCTTGGTCAGCTCGTCGGCGATTTGTCCGAGGTTGAGGCGACGGCCGGAGCCGGTGGGGAATTCGGCGGTGAGGTCGTCGCCGTAGTAGGTGTGGTATTTGCGCAGGGATTCGATGAGGAGGAAGTTGACCGGCATCCAGACCGGGCCGCGCCAGTTCGAATTGCCGCCGAAGAGGCCGGAGTCGGACTCGCCCGGGGCGTAGTCGACGCGGTAGGTGTGGCCGTTGATTTCGAGCTGGAAGGGTTGGTCGAGGTGGCGGAGGGAGAGGGAGCGGAGTCCGAAGGGGCCGAGGAATTCGTTTTCGTCGAGGACGGTGGCGAGAAGGCGTTCGAGGCGGGGGCGTTCAAGCAGGGAGAAGAGGTGAATACTTTGGGCGTTGGCGGTGCGCCAGCGTGAGGAGATCTCTCGGAGGTCGGGGCGGCGGTCGATGAACCAGGTCCAGCGGTTGGTGAGGGGGCGGCCGACATCGGCCAGTTCGGATGGGATGGTCTCGACGGCGAAGAGGGGGATGAGGCCGGCGACGGAGCGGAGTTTGATGGGAATGCGGCGGCCGTCGGGGAGGTGGAGCTGGTCGTAGTAGAAACCTTCGTCTTCGTCCCAGAGGTCGGCGCCTTTTTGTCCGGCCAGGTCCAGCGAGGAGGAGATGTAGAGGAAGTGCATGAGGAACTTCCCGCAGAGGGGTTGGTAGGCGATGTGCTCACGGGTCAGTTCGAGGGCGATGAGGAGCATGTTGAGGGCAAACATGGCCATCCAGCTGGTGCCGTCGCTTTGCACGAGGTAGCCGCCATCAGGCGGCGGTTCGCTGCGGTTGAAAGGGCTGGCATTGTCGAGTCCGAGGAAGCCGCCGCCGAAGACTTCGAGTTGGTCGTCGGTGGAGGCGTCGTTGGACCACCAAGTGAAGTTGATGAGTAGTGCGTGGAAGACGTGCTCGAGGAAGAGCCGGTCGGGGCGGCCGGTGCGGCGGGCATCGGCGAAGTAGGTGCGGAGTGCGGCCCAGGCATAAATGGGAGGGTTGGGGTCGCCGAAGTTCCACTCGTAAGCGGGGAGGCGTCCGTTGGGGTGCATATACCATTCCTTGAGCAGGAGCTTGAGCTGGTGCTTGGCCAGGGCGGGATCGGATAGGGAGAACGGGATGGTGTGAAAGGCGAGGTCCCAGCAGGCGAACCACGGGTATTCCCAGTCGTCGGGCATGGAGATGACGTCGTGGGCGATGAAGTTGCGCCATTGGAGGTTGCGCGGGTTGGTGCGGTCGGGCGGCGGGAAGGCGGGGTCGCCGTCGAGCCATTTGCCGACGTCGTAGTGGTAGAACATTTTGTTCCAGTTCAGACCGGCGAGGGCTTGCTGCTGGATTTGCCGCTTGGCGGAATCGAGGGAGGGCGCGGCGATGGTGTCATAATATTCGGCGCACTCGCGGCTCCGGGTGGTCATCACCTGGCGGAAATCCACCCGGCTCGTGGCCCGCGCCGAGCGGAGTCGCATTTCCAAAGTGGCCGAGGTGCCCGGGGCGAGGTTGAAATGGTAAACGGCGGCGGCTTTGGTTCCGACTTTCGCCGGATTGACTGCCCCCTTCTCGCCGCCGACGAGGTGGCGATGAAAGGCATCCTTGGTGAACGGCGAGGCGTCCGGCGTGCCGAAGAGGAGCGTGTTGTTGGTTTCGTTTTCGGTGAAAAGGATTTCCCCGGGGGTGGGGCCTTCCAGCAACCATGCGCCGAGCGATTCGTCCTGAGCCGTGAGGAGTGCGGTGGATGAGGTGCCGAGACTCGACGCTTTCGGCCGCGCGGGATCCCATGTCCAGCGATTGCGGAACCACAGCGTCGGCAGAATCCAGAGTGGGGCCTGGTCGGGTCCGCAATTTTTCGCGGTGATGCGGATGAGGATGTCGTCCGGCGAAACTTTGGCGTAGGCGACCTCGATCTCGAAGCAGCGGTCCTCCGCGAAGACGCCGGTGTCGCGCAGTTCGTATTCCGGATCGAGCGGACCGCGTTTGGCGTTTTCGGCGACCAAGCGGTCGTAGGGGAAGGGGTGTTGCGGATAGCGATAGAGGGCACGGAGCCACGAGGCGGTGGGCGCGGCTTCGAGATACCAGTATTCTTCCTTCACGTCCTCGCCGTGGTTGCCCTGCGGTCCGGTGAGGCCGAAGAAGCGTTCTTTGAGGATGGGGTCGGCGCCATTCCAAAAGGTCGGAGCGAAGCACAGGCGTTGTTCCCGGTCGCAAAGCCCGAAGATACCGTCCTCGCCCCAGCGGTAGGCGCGGCTGCGGGCGTGTTCGTGCGGGAAGTAGGTCCAGGCTTCACCGTCCTTGCTGTAGTCCTCCCGCACAGTGCCCCATTGGCGCGAAGAAACATAAGGGCCCCACGCGCGCCATGGGTCCTGCGGGGAGGGATTTTTCGCGAGGCGTTGCGCTTCGGGGTTCATGGGAGGAGGTGGGATGGGAGCAGGAGGGATGAGACTTGAGTGGGAAACTTGAGTGAAAGGGTGGCATCGGCATCTTGCCGATAATGACTGGGCGTCAGGGCCAAGATACCCGCGCCATTTTTCATGCGCGGTCCTCCGTGATCCAGCGGGTGATGCGGGCGAGGACGTCGTCGGTGTTGATGTCGTGCCAGAGGAGGTGATGGCTGTCGGGGTAGAGGACGTATTCTTTTTCGGCGGCGGCGATGCGATCGAAGAAGGCGCGGCTTTGGTCCGCCCTGATGAAAACATCGCGACCGGCGGCAAGCATGAGCGTGGGCACTTCGAGGCGGCCGGCCGCTTGTTGCGCCGCTTGCATGAGGTCGTGGAAGCGGGTGAGAAAGTCGATGGTGAAACCGCGCACGCGGTGCGGGATGTTGTCGAGGTAGGCCATGTATTCGTCGTCGGCGGTGAGTCGGGGGATGGAGGTTTTGCCGTGGACGAAGCGCATGGGGCCGAGTTTGACCCGCGGGGCGAGGCAACAGGCTTGCCGCAGGAGGTCGATGACCCACGTGGGCACCGGGGCGCGGATTTCGGTCACGGGGACGGAGAGCACAAGGCGGCGCGGGTGGAGGGTGCCGTTGCACACGGCATCGACAGCGACGAGCGCCCCCATGCTTTCGCCGACGAGATGAAAGGGTGTGCCGGCGAAAAATTCGCGAGTGAAGTTGGCCAGGTCGGCCCGCCATTCCTGCGGGTCGAGGAAGTGCCCGCGCCGACGGTGATCGGGGTCGTTGCCTTGACCGCGCAGATTGATCGCCCAGACGTTGCACCCTGCGGCGGAGAGGTGGCGGGCGAGCGGACCGAAATCCGCCGCGGCGCCGCTCAGGCCGTGGAGGCAAAGGACGTGCTCCTGGGTTTTGGTGTCGGCTGCCTCCCAGACCAGCCCGGGGAAGGCCGCGCCGTCGTGGCCGTCCCAGACAAAATGCCGCGCTCCGCGGGTGAGGTGTTCGAAAGTTACTTGGCGTTTTTCAGGCATCGTCACGGGGTTTAGGGCGGCGTGGATTGTTGCGCAATTTCTGCAGAGTCATGCTGGCGAAGAAGCTGGTGCCTTGGGCGGCGAGGAGTTGGCGCATGGTGCGGAAGGCGCCGGGCAGGGAGGTGCGGACGGAGCGTTGAGGCTCGCGCAATCCGTGCAGAAGGAGCAGGCCGGCGAGCACCGCGGTGGATTTGACCGCGAAACCAACCCGATAGGCAAGGAGACCGGTGCCGGCTTCAATGAAATGAGCCAGGAGGAGTCCGGCCAACATTGGTGCGGCGGCGGCGGCGATCGAAGTCACGGCAAGGTGCAGGCTGATCCCAGCGAGTTTCGTGCCCGGAGGAACCAGTTTGAGCAAAAGGTTGAAGCTCGCCGCAATGTAGGCGGTGGAAAAGAAACCGCCGACCACCCAAAGCGGATAAAGCATCCAGACCGTTTCGCGACTGACAAAGACCCAGACGTAAGATGAAATTTCCCAAAAGAACAACCCGGCAATAAGGACGGGAACGCAGCCGTGCCGATCGACCTGTGTGCCCCAAAACCACCAGCCGAAAATGCCGGAGACCGTGGCCAAGATGACCAAAACGCTAAACGAACCGGGTTCAAAGCCGAGTTCCTCGAAGCTGAAGACAGGTATGAACGGCCCGACGAAGCCGAGCCAGAAACTCGTCCAGGCCGAGAAGACAATGAAGATCACGAGATTCCGCGAGGCGAGATTCTCGCGCAGGTGGGAGACCCAGCTGCGGTCGAGCACGTCGAGGTGATCGGCCGGGGTGTGGATCGCATGCTGCCAGACGAGTCCGCCACAGCGCATGGCCACGCCCATGCCGAGGAGAACCTGGTACGGCCAGAGTGCGTGTTCGTTGAGCTCAAAAAGCGCCAGTGCCAGCAGCAAGAACAGGACGGTCGAGACGCTGAGCCAGCGGTTGCGTTGGCCGAAGTATTGCCCACGCAAGCGGGTCGGCACCCAGTCTTTGACCCATGAGGTCCAACCAACACCCAGAAAGGACTGGCTGACGCTGGCCAAGAGGAAAAAAATCAAAAACAAATTGGCCACGCCGGATGCCTCGCCGGTGGGAAGATACGGGAGGGCGGCGGCCAGTACGGTCCACAGCCCGATGTTGAACCAGCTCATGCCGAGGGTGAGGTCTTTCGGCGTGAGGAAGCGGGCCAGCCACGGAATGACAATAATCTGCACGGCATTGGTCCACGCCGGCAACGAGACGATCAAACCGTAGGATATTTTATCCAGTCCGTAGAACTGGGTGAGGAGAGCGGCGAGGATGAAGTTGCCGGGAACGGAAATAAAAGCCCAAGGCATGGCGAGAATTCCTTCGCCCGTGCCGATGTACAAATTTCTCCGGCTGGACGGGTTTCTGGCCATGACGACAAATGCGGCTTAGCGGGGATAAAGTCCCGCGTAAAGACAGCACCGCGCCTCGTTCTTGCCGCGGGGCGGTCGCAGGTGCAGGTTGACGGGAATGACCCTGGTCAATTTGGCGGAATATGAGGAGGCGGCGCGGGCCAAGCTGCGGCGGGAGGCTTACGATTATTATGCCGGCGGGGCCAATGATGAGGTCACCTTGCGGGCCAACCGCGAGGCCTACGGGAGGTTGGCGCTGTATCATCGTGTGCTGCGCGATGTGGCGGTGCGGGATACTTCGGTCGAGTTGCTCGGGGATCGGATTTCTCTTCCGGTGATGGTGGCGCCGACGGCGTTTCAACGGATGGCATGTGACGAGGGTGAGTGCGCCACGGCGCGGGCGGCGGGGCGGGCGGGGACGATCATGGTGATGAGCACGCTGGCCACGACCGTGATTGAAGAGGTGACCGCTGCGGCGACCGGTCCGACGTGGTTCCAGCTCTACATTTACAAGGATCGCGGGGCGACGCTGGATCTGGTGCGGCGGGCCGAGGCGGCGGGGTGCCGGGCGCTGGTGCTCACCGTCGACACGGCGGTGTGGGGACGGCGCGAGGCGGATGTGCGCAATAATTTCACGCTGCCGGACGGGTTGACCGTGGCGAATCTCACGGCGCACGCGAAGCAGAACTTTCCCCACGATTTGGCCGGTTCCGGTTTGGCGGCGTATGCGGCGGCGATGCTTGATGCGTCGTTGACGTGGAAGGATCTCGAATGGTTGCGCGGACAGACAAAGCTGCCGGTTGTGCTCAAAGGTGTCGTGCATCCCGACGATGCGCGGGCCGCGGTGGAACACGGGGCGGCGGGGGTGGTCGTTTCCAACCACGGTGGACGCCAGTTGGACTCGTCACCGGCGACGATCGAGGCGTTGCCGGGAGTGGTGGAGGCCGTTGCGGGTCAGGTGCCGGTGCTGCTCGATGGTGGCGTTCGGCGGGGGACGGATGTGGTTAAAGCGCTGGCGCTGGGTGCGCGTGCGGTGCTGGTGGGGCGACCGATTTTGTGGGGGTTGGCGGTGGATGGGGAAGACGGGGCGTATCGCGTGTTGGAGTTGCTCAAGGCGGAGTTCGATCTGGCCATGGCGTTGTGCGGGGTGCGGACGGTGGGGGAGATTGAGCGCGGGTTGGTGGGGTAGTTTTGGGAGTTTTCGGTGTTCAGTGTTTGGTCAGTTCTTGTGGGTTGTGACAGGCGGGCAGGCTGCCCGTGCCCCTTGGCTGATGTAGCGGCAGCGTTGCAATTTTTTAGGTGTGCGGTGGTGCAGCGGGTGTCAAAGGCCTCGGTGACGAGAGAGGGTTGTGTCACCGGATTGATCGAAGGTGGGTTGCTCGTGTTGGTCGGGATGGCAGCGGTGTTTTTGTCGCGAGCCATTTCACCCTACCGCCCAGCACACGCAAGGGAACGAAACCCTCTTGGCATCGCGCGGCGGGGCCGGAGGTAGCCGGACCGCTTTACGAGGCATTTGTACGGAAGACGGAGGAACTGCTCGGCCGCGCGGTGGCCACGGGGGAATTCGGGGCGATGATGGAGGTGGTGTTGGCCAATGACGGTCCGGTCACGTTAGTGCTGGACTCGCGGCTGCGCGAGTGAGCTTGAGTAGGTGATTATCCCGTAGGGTCCGGGCCTTTGCTTCCCGAGTACCTCGCGCGTTGGCGGGTGTGTCCTGGGAAGTAACTGGCGGGAGAAAAAGGACTGTAAGTTAGGAAGCGACGTCCCCGGCGCGCCGGTGTGGGTGCGCGGGGGTCCAACCGGAAAGCAGTGGAGATGGCCCATAGGCAAAGGCCCCGCCCTACTATGGAATGTCATCAATCGAAGTAGACATCCGCATGGTCGTAGAATGGGGAGCAGGAGCAAAGGAAGCGGAGTTTCGACCGTGCGGTGATCTGGTGGCGGGAGCCGGCGGGAATGAGGATGGCATCGCCGGGGCCGACTTCGCGGGTTTCGCCATCGACGTCCATAAGGGCCGTGCCCTCGAGGAGGAAGTAAATTTCCTCGCAGAGTTTGTGGTGGTGGCGTTCGGTGGCCTGGCCAGGAGTCATGGTGGCCTCGGCCAGACTGTGCTTTTCCACGGGCGCATTGGTGCGGTCGAGAATGCTGCGGATGGTCGAGCCGTCTTTCGTCGTGAAGGGGCTTTGATTTTCGAGTTGCTGGACTATCATGGGATCACACTATGCGATTTTTCGAAGGTTGCACTGCTTTGGTTACGGGAGCTTCGTCGGGGTTGGGCGCGGAGTTCGCCCGGCAACTGGCGCCGGTGGCCGGCACTTTGGTCTTGGTGGCCCGGCGGGCGGAGTATCTGGACGAGATGAAGGCGGAGTTGGAGGCGCGGTATCCGGGGGTGCGGGTTTTTGTTTACGTGATGGATCTGACGCGGGAAAATCAGAACCGCGATTTCGTGGGCTGGTTGGAAAAGGAAAAAATCCGGATTAATTTTTTGGTCAACAATGCGGGGATGGGCGACCGGGGGCCTTTTGCCACGGGGGACTGGGCCAAAATCCACGCGATGCTCGAGCTGAACATCGTAGCTTTGACCCGGCTGACGCATCATTTGCTCCCGATGTTGTTGGAGGGCGGGCGCGGGGCGATCCTCAATGTAAGTTCGATTGCGGGATTGATTCCGTTGCCGCGCATGTCGGTTTATGCGGCGACGAAGGCTTATGTGAACAGCTTTAGCGATGGTTTGCGCATGGAATTGCGCGATTCGGGGATCACGGTGACGGCGGTGTTGCCGGGGCCGGCGGAGACGGAGTTCGGTCAGGTGGCCTCGCGTGGAACGGGTGAACCGGAATGGAGTTCGCCGGACGGATTGCTTGTGCCGGTGGAGGCCGTGGTGCGCAAGGCGCTCGGCGCGGTGGCGGCCGACAAGGCGCGGGTTATTCCCGGTTGGAGGGTGGCGCTGGTCATGGGTTTGGCCGTGGCGCTGCCGCTGGGCATTCTCCGGGCGATTTTGCAGCGCAAAGCACGCTGAGTGGGGGATCTGATTTTTTTTCCGGGACGTAACGCATGGCAATGAACCAAGCCAAGATTCGCAAGGTGCCCATCGATCCGGTCGCCTTGGCGCGTTTCAAGAAGACGTTTGAGCTGATCAATACGCATCTTTACAGCGTGGAGGAACGGATCAGGGCTCAGGCGCGAGCCTTTGATCCGGCGATGGAGGGCTATGTGGGTTACGTTTGCAATTCGTCCGGCAAGCGGTTGCGTCCGGCCCTCGCCCTGCTGGCCGGCGGATCCACGGGGAAGATCACCTCGAGCCATGTCGATCTGGCGGTGATCATCGAACTGATCCACATTGCCACGCTGGTCCATGACGACATCATGGACGGCGCGGATTTGCGCCGGGAGCAACCGACGGTCAATGCCAAGTGGGGCAATGCAATCAGTGTGCTGCTCGGCGACGCGCTGCTCGCGCATGCCATGAGGTTGGCCACCAATTTTTCCGAGACCGAAGTGGTGCGGCGCATTGCCGATGCGGCGGCGGAAGTTTGCACCGGGGAAATTATCCAGACCCAGCGGCGGTTCGATTTGAATTTGTCGGTGCCGGACTACTACAAGATCGTCGAGATGAAGACGGGGGCGCTTTTCGCGGCCTCGGCGGAGTTGGGTGCGTTCTTGAGCGAGACGACGCCGGAGCGGATCGGGGCGTTGAAGCAGTTCGGGCTCAAACTCGGGACGGCCTACCAAGTCTATGACGATTGTCTCGATCTGGTCGGGACCGAAGAAGAAATCGGCAAGACGTTGGGGAGCGATTTGCGCAAAGGGAAACTGACCTTGCCCTTGATCTTCCTGTTACAGTCGGCGCGACGGAGCGGGGATCACGACAAGGTGAGCGCGTTGTTGCTCGGGGGTGACGAGGTGGAAGCGGAGAAAATCGTCTCCATGCTGATGGAACGCGGGGCCCTGCAGCAGACCGTTCAGGCTGCCAACCAATTGGTGGAGGAAGCGCTGGAGGGGTTGGATGCGCTGGACGAAAACCGGTTCACCAGCGGGTTGCGCGGGGTGGCGGAGTATTTGCAGGCCTTGATCCGGCGGGTGGCGGGGTAATGATGTTAGGGGGCACGCGGCTCGCGTGCCCGCTTCAACTGGGCGGACGAGTGGCCGCTCGTCCCTACCTTTGGCGCGGAGCAGGCTGGCGTGATTGCCATGCGGATGCTTATCTTCCGCGCGTGGCGACGCCGAAGATCAAAGACTGGCCGGAGGAGGAGCGGCCGCGGGAGAAGTTGATGCACCGTGGGGCGGACGCGTTGAGCGATGCGGAGTTGCTCGCCATTTTTTTGCGCACGGGGACGCCCGGGCGCACCGCGGTGGATGTCGGCGACGAAATGATCAAGGCGGCGGGAGGATCCTTGGCGCGGATGGCCCCGATGACGGTGAAAGAATTGCGAAAGCTGGCCAAGGGAGTGGGCCTGGCCAAGGCGTGCGAAATGGCCGCCGGGTTCGAAGTGGGCAAGCGTTTGGCGCGGCAGACGGCACAAAGCGAACCGCTGGGGACGCCGGAGAAAATTTACGCTTTCATGGGGCCGTTGCTGCAAAATCTACCCCGGGAGTCGCTGCGGGTCGTGTTGCTCGATACGCGGCACCGGCTGATCCACGCGGAAGAAGTTTCGCTCGGGACGATCAACGAAAGCCTGGCCCATCCGCGGGAAATCCTCCGTCCGGCGATCAGTCACGGGGCTTACGCCTTCATCCTGGTGCACAATCATCCTTCGGGCGACCCGACGCCGAGCGAGGCGGACCGGGCCCTGACCCGCCGCATCCGCGAGGCCGCGGACCTACTGCAGATTCATCTACTGGATCATGTTATCATCGGCCGTGAGCGCCCCGGAGCACCCCCTTACTTTAGCTTCAAGGAGCACGGGTTGCTTTGAGTTGAGGGTTGAGGGTTGAAAGTTGAGGGTGGAGCAGAGGATGATGCTGTGAAGGCGTGACCCTCTGCCTTTTCTCCCAACTCTCATCTAGCAACCAGCAACCCTCAACTTCCATGAACATCCATCCCACCGCGCTCGTGGCCGACGGGGCTAAACTGGCGAATGACGTCAAGGTCGGGCCCTACTCGATTATCGGGGCGGAGGCGGAGGTTGGTGCGGGTTGCGTGATCGGAGCGCACGTGATTTTGGAACACCGTGTCGTGCTCGGCGAGGGGACGAAAGTTGGGCACGGGACGATCCTGGGGGCGAATCCGCAGGATTTGGGATTTGAGGTAAAGCGGAAGGACACCGGCGTGCGCATCGGGCGCAACAATACGATCCGTGAACACGTCACGATCAATCGCGCCACGCAGGAAAACGCGGACACCGTGGTGGGGGACGACAATTTTCTCATGACCGGGTGTCACTTGGGGCACGACTGCCTCCTAGGTCACCGTGTTATCGTGGCCAATAACGTCCTCCTGGCCGGTCATGTGAAGGTAGCCGACAGCGCTTTTCTCGGCGGGGGCTCGGTCTTCCACCAGTTTGTCACGGTCGGTTGCCTGGCCATGGTGCAGGGGGATTCGGGTTGTAGCAAAAACATCCCTCCCTACACGGTGGCGTCGAGGTTGAATACGGTCGTTGGCCTCAACTCGATCGGACTGCGGCGCGCCGGGCTCTCTGCCGAGGTGCGTTTGCAACTCAAGCGGGCGTTCCGGTTGCTTTACTTGTCGCACTTGAATGTGTCGCAGGCCCTGGAGGCCGCGGCCAACGAGGATTGGGGGCCGGAAGCGGCGCAGTTTTTTGAATTCGTGCGTGCCTCGAAGAAGCGGGGGATTTGCGATTACGGGGGGAAGGGTCTGGCCGGGGAGGAGTAGTCGGCCGGTG
>Ga0247833_1001473_pt1 | contig 37961 bp, 30 predicted proteins | sample LaCruzMarch2015__7_FD_187117 | JGI IMG/M metagenome (GOLD analysis project Ga0247833, IMG submission 187117) | Freshwater microbial communities from meromictic Lake La Cruz, Castile-La Mancha, Spain - LaCruzMarch2015_8m | ecosystem: Environmental > Aquatic > Freshwater > Lake | place: Spain...
CTCGTGTCAGTGATCCTCATTGGCGGTGTCGCCGTCGTTGCTACCGATGAGGCAGGTACGGCATACCTCGAAGAGAGATCGAAATTGCCCGACGTAGTTACGCTCCCGAGTGGTCTGCGCTACAAGGTGTTGGAGAAGGGACAAGGTGGCTTTCATCCTAAGGTTGGCACTCCTTGTCTATGTCACTATGCCGGTACCCTCATTGATGGTACTGAATTTGATTCGTCCTACTCGCGTGGTGATCCCACGACTTTTGCGCCGAATCAAGTCATCAAAGGGTGGACAGAAGCTATGCAGATGATGGTTGAGGGGGATAAGTGGGAGCTTTACATACCAAGTGATTTGGCCTATGGTGATCGTGGATCACCTCCTAAAATCCCAGGAGATTCTGCATTGGTGTTCACAATTGAAATGATTGAGATACAGGGTGAAAAGGTGATAGCACTAACATGCGATCCCAAGACGTTGGACGGATGTGATGAGAAAATGAAAGAATACATAAAAAAGGCTAAAACAAAGTACGGTGGTGATCGTGATGAGCTCGAGGAAGAGGTTAAGCGGCTAATGAAAGTGTCTAAGGGAGCGGGTATGAAGGATGACTTGAAAGGTTGGTTCGAAACCCGAGTCTTTATACTACAGCAAATGATCCTCAGTGGCAGTACCGAGGAGGAACTATGATGTTAGGGCACACATTACTATACAAGTAGTTCTACTTATCTATAACCCAATCCAGAATGAAAATCATTTTCCGTCACGATGTTGCCAAACCTTAGAAATCTTTCTATGCCGAAGGTGTCAAGATTTGACGATGATACTGAATTAATCCCTATGCCTCCTCTGCCACATGCTCCATCAGCCAGCGCCTCGCCAAGGCCAGCTGAGTGCTTGAACCCATGTCCTGAACACGCCGACACTGCAGTCACTCCAGGCTGTGTTTCGTCAACGATGAATCCACCATCGGGAGTGACAGTGTACAAACAAGTGACCGATTTCATCACCGGCGACAGCGACCCTTCAAGACGACGCTCAACCTGCCTTTTCATCACTGGACACATCGCCCCATCGAATCGACGTTCTACGTGCCTTTTGTAAAACGCCTCCGACTCGATTGGATCGACGAGTCTATCAACATCGTCGGCAGTAGTATTAATCTCAGATTGTTCCGTCGCAACCTTCATGGTATTTTCATTTGCAAGACAGGGAAAGCCGTATATATAATCTCCTGCGTCATAACCGTGATGCCAAATATATACGGGGAAACGATCTGGTGAGTATGCCTCAGGATGTGCAAGTGGAAACCAATGCAATATCTGTCGTCGTACACGCGTTAGTGGCTTAAGTGATGGTACAAGGTCAGTAACCCAAGCTCCTGGAGTAACTATGGCACGTGCTGCATGGAAATCACCTCGGTCGGTAACGACTCGAACTCCACCACCACCATCGGTTGATTCTACAGATCGAACGATGGTATCAAGTGTCGTGTTTGCTCCGAGTCGCTTCGCTATATTCAGCTGAGCAGTTATGCATCTCTCAGGAAATACTAGACCGGCAGACGGCTCATAACAACCTAGCTCATCGCCAACGAGTCCTCCACCAATCTGAGGCCATCGTTTTCCTATTTCGTCACTGTTTAGGACCTCGTGAGGAATGTCATATTCACGCGCCACTTCGATCGTTCTTTCGACGAATGAATTCATCCTTCCTGCCTGCATCTTCCTCGGTCTTCTTCCAACAACCAATCCACCACATTGTAGGAATAGACACTCGCCAGCCTCATCCTCTAACTGACGCCATAGCTCATGCGATCGTTTAACAAATGGAGCATACTCTGGCCCTTCTGCTACGGCCAGTCGAGTTATTCGTGTATCCCCATGGCTCGAGCCGTTCGCATGAGGAGGAGAGAATCTATCAATCCCGAGTACGGAGATTCCACGACGAGCAAGCGCTAGGAGGGTAGAGGACCCCATCGCGCCAAGGCCGATGACGATAACATCAGCGTGGGCAGCGGCCGCCATTATTATAACCCCACCCTTAGGTACCAATTGCGACGACTAAGGGCTAATGAAAGTTATCGCCGCAATGAAAATTAGATATCTGACCCATGTGTCGTGGGGGGAGAAGAGAAATGAGATCTGTTCCCGCTTAATTGTTGAACCTCCTCGCCTCTTCTCCTCCCTCCCTCCCCTGTCGCAGCTACTTGGTCAGGTGCACAAGAAGTTATGGCTTCGGATGTAATAAGAATAGCAAGATTCTCATGGCTAGCAATGGTTCTGATGCCATTGGTAGTATCTGCATTTTTCGCGCCACCAAAAGTCACGCATAGAATCAGACCGTCCTCAATTAGAATTCTATCGATATCCAACGAAGCGGAAAATCAACCATCAGATGCAGATGACAAAGTTGATACCAACATTGACGCAACGATCCAGAGCAAAAAATACACCATGGCACGAGCAGGAGGACGACGTCCGAGATTCGACCAAAAGTCTAGGAGTAATCAACTCGATGTCGTGAAGGAAAGGATTTTCTCGTTGATCGGTGACTTTGGCCTTCCATTTTTGATAATGACTGTTGCTCTACGGCTTATATTTGGCGGTGGCAGCACTGACAACCCGAACGTTGTTTATTATAGCCGTAGTGTGTATCAATCATCTTTGTACACCAAAGATGGTAAGGTCGAGACGACACGTAAAGAGAATTTCCAGTCCAATGTTCCAGAACTAGTAAAGCAAGCGAAAGTCAAAGGAAGCAAACAACAATTAAAAGGTGGTGCTGAAGAAAAGGACTTTTTTAATATCATTGATGACAATCTAGAGGATGGAATTGATTTAATATTTGGAAAATGGTGACATAGTAGAGATAATAAAGCAATCCTCTACACCGGAAGGCAACGTGTCTCAAAAATTCGGTTGCTGCAATGTTGAACTCGTAGCATCAAGTAACGGATTGTGATTGCGTAGAGTAAATTTGCACATTTTGGATCATTCTCTTTCATCAACTCCCAAGATTGAATACTTAGGCTGTATAGAACTGATTCAACCCTCGCCGTTACTGTGCTGTTTCTATTTTGACGTTCAACCAGGCCCGACTCTCCAATTACACTACCGACAGAAACCGCTTCCCAAGTACCAGCTTCATTCTCAAGCGTAGCTACAAGATCCCCCGATACCAGCAGTTTAGCACAATCGCTCTTGGCACCTTGTCTCCAGAGAATGGCTCCTTCCTGATATATTTCACGAGAGAGATACGTAGCAAAACGCTCGATTAGCTGTCTCTCCTCTCCGGGACATCTACGCATTAAAAGTCTTACTACGTAGCTGCGTTCTTCATCAATGCTAAGTATTTGCGAAGTCAAATCATAAATGGAATGCCTAACGTAGTCGTTAAGAAGGCCAGGATCTACCTTCGCAATAAGATAATCCTGATGCAATTGTAAGTAATCAGTGAGTGCAATTTAAATTAAATTGACGATCAGCCCCTCGTCTACTCACTTCGGCGGATTCCAAGGCTGAGTCTAAATCGTTGCAAACCATGCTACCGCTTAATTTTGCTAGTAATCGCTGGTCTTTGTCTCCCTTTAATGTGGGCTGAGAATTTAATTCCTCAGACAAGTTAATCTCACATGGAAATCCGGCATAAGATCCAGAAACAAATATGCTTAACTCAACTCCATTATTTGTAAGATTATTCCGAAGCTTTATGATGGCCAGTGCTGCCGAGCTATCGATGCCCATTACCAGCGTAAAATCTATGATAATCTGATCATAAACAAGCATGTCAGTTTAGTGTAATCGAGCCATGTGAAGCAATGATAATGCATTAAACGGTTCTTACAACGTAAGGTCTCTCTTCCGCCGGTTTTCTGTGAATCGATTCCTTCAGGCCATCACTAAATAAGGAGACGTTCCTTGGGGAATGCATGCGCAAAATCATGAGATTAAACCGAGACAATGTGATGAGCACAATACATTCTAGTCCTTACCCAAAGAATAAATGGCCTTGCAATTGAATGACACAAATTCGAAGACGACCCGTCTCGTTGTTGTCTAGTATCTCAAAAGCGGAAGGGCTCCTATTTAGTGCACTACTTCGCAATGTCGCAGCTGTCATTTCACCTCTAATTGGCTTCGGGTAAGCGACCGATTGAATAGCGTACGTTAACAATGCAGAGACGGCCCCAGCGCCTAGAGCAGCTTCCATACCAAATAATGTCATTACAAATGCTATTGCCAATATTCCAGTGTACTCGATGATATCATATTTTCCAAAGGAGTCATAAACCCCCTCAACAAAGAGATCCAAACCACAATGAAATAGCAGTGTTCCAGCCATGCAGCGAGGCATGAATGATGCTATACTGGGACCAACAAAGAAGAGCACTGTTGTGAGCAACGCAACGGCGAGAGATGATGATTTGCCGTTACCTCCAGACTTGTAGTACATTATTGATTGAGTGTATGCCATATAGTTTTGCAAGCCTCCAAACAATCCAACAAGCCCATTGGAATATCCGTGAGCCTTGAGCTCCACGTTCATATCGACGTCGACATTTGTGGAGACAGCAAAGGCGGGGATGTTTATTGGCACGTGAATAAGTGAGAACATAACCAACGCTATCAATGTGGGTATTGATTTCACAACCGCAGACCAAGATATGGACGTAGGATTAATCATGTAAAAAATCTCAAAGGCACTATCATCCCAGAAAAATGACGAAGCATTATCACCCATGGCAAGAGGTGGCAAGAAATATTCAGCATCCAGGCCTTCTGCCCAAAACCATCGAGAGATACCAGCGAAGCCATAGAACACAGGTGTTATCAAACAGAAGTAAATTGGTGAAAGCAAAGGAAACTTTGGCTTTCCTGTTTCATCTTTCGTCCAGTGGGTTAAGAAACGCAACCCAACTTCAAATCCAAACACCAAAGCTAGCAAGTGAAATTTATGTATAAAAGCTGTGAATCCATCAATATCCAACGAGAAACTAGTGTTGGCAGTAACTTCAAGACCTGTCTTTGCGATGAATACTCCAATTCCACCAATACAACCAACTAGCACGTGTGCCGGGAAGAAATATAAAATCCTTCCTAACTCCATTTTGCCGAGGAAGTAGAACACAAGTCCAACTATGACTGATGCAAGTCCGAATAAGAAGAGGAGAGTTGATAATGCCTCCCTTCCATACCCTTGTACTTCGACGACTATGCTTGTCAATGCATTCGTAAAAGGTACGTTCTCTACCATCTGCAATGCAATGCAATTGTTAAAGTTGGATGAATATGTCATCACTAGTTGGCCGATTATTGTTGAAAATAGGAACATTCGAATACCCAAGGCTTCTTTCCCTTGAATAGGAAAAGGTCCATTCAAGCCATTTGATTCCGCATCTCCTCCAGAAGAAGATTCTGGAGAGTCGGGCAGCGATGACGACTTCCATCCGATTGGAAAATAAGAAACACCAAATGGAATCCCCACCATCAAATGAAACAGAGAAACCAGCATTATTGCTGGTATTTGTGAAGCTGTTTGCTCGATGCATTGCCATTGATAAAAAAGCAGCGGTTTTCTACTGGCCACTGAATCTGGCAATGCATCAATCTTCGACAGACATTCATCACCGTTAATGGTATCATAGGTAAGGCTACCACTCCCAAGGTTGTCATGATCATCGCGAATCGATGATTGTAACAACTTTGCATGCTCCGAAGTTAGATCTCTTAAAAATGCGGAATCTCCACGTAAGCTGTCCATTGTCGGGGCAACGAGGTGCGGTACTGACCGTCTACCGGGGGGTCTCATTGGTGAGAAGGACATGGTAGGGTAATCTATCTTTCGATGTTACTATCGATGTGCACCGTACCCATCACCAGCACCATCGCCTTGCATGCAGCAAAATCAAACTCTCCCACCATACGGCCGCCGTATGTTGTGTTTCTCCTAAGGCCTTTTTTTGGCGGGTAAGGACATAACGCCTAATCTTGCATGTAGTCGAAGACAACATTACAATGCTGTGGCAATTGACAATCGTCCGGTGATTAATAACATTAAAGAATTGGGGCGGTAGGGAAAGACATGATGGCAACCCCCAAGGAGTCCGCACTGCAAGCCGAACTTCTAGATCTGCGTCGGAGAAATAAAGATCTCCAGCTGCAAGTAGAACAGCTGATGCAAAATCAACTGGATGATGTAGGTCTGGCTCCATCTTCACTGACGATGAACAGATCAGATTCATCAAATGATGATGGAGTGCATCGCCGCATGAACCACCCGGTATCATCTTCCACTAGAGTAGTAGTAGAGGCTGCCGATGATAGCGAGCGGAAGAAAGGTTTACTCAATCGGAGACAGCAGCTGAAGAGGAAATCATCAGATATTAACGCGCAAACATTAGCAACTGTCCACCATGATGAAGAAGTGGGTAGATTCTCATTCGCTGAATTACAGTTGGATACAAGCCACGATCTAAGCAACAATTGTGACGATGGCGGTACGGATGAAGAGGCAGATCACCTAATCATTGACGACGATAGTCATCATAAAAACATACACAGAAACTCTTCGACATCAGGATCGACACCATCGTCTACGTTATCGACTGCATTCCCACCATTTATGGATCAATTGAAGGAAAGGGCAAGTTGGTTAATTGGACTATTAGTCCTCCAATCTTGTTCATCCTTCATCATACAAAACAATCAACGTTTCTTACAAAACCACATGACCATTGTTCAATTCCTCACAATGCTTGTTGGCGCAGGAGGGAATGCGGGCAATCAGGCTGCAGTGCGAGTTATAAGAGGATTGGCAGTGGGGACATTGAATCATCGTACCATGAAGAACTTTCTTCATAATGAAGCCAAGATGGCTTTGAGTTTGAGCATGTTGATTGGGATGACAGGTTTTGCGAGAGCGGCTGTCTTTCGTGTTCCTCCTGGTGAAACCATAGCTGTTACTGCAAGCGTATGTGTGATTGTTGCAATTAGTGTTGCAATTGGAAATGCATTACCATTGGGGATGAGGCGAGTGGGCATAGACCCTGCACATTCGAGTACAACTATACAGGTAATAATGGACATCCTAGGAGTATTCATCACGGTATGCGTGAGCTCCTTTGTACTGAGTTTCAGAATATTTCAGAATGAAGAAAATAACCAAGTAGCTGTATTGCACGGTCCATCAACCGCTGATTCTTTATGATGAGGATGGTTGAGGAAAATTCGATGCTCTCGTCAATGGTGCTAGGTAGGATATTTAACATTCACATAGGTAACCTACAATTACTTGCTTTCATGTTCTGATTCCTCGCCGTTCGACAAGACCTCCAAATCCACGAATTAAGTTTTTCCTCATCGTCAAAGTTCACTAATTGACGTGCCGGGACAGCTAAAGGAACAGCATTTGGTGGTTGCTCTGAGTTGTTGTTTGCGTTTGTATTTTTGAACGATGTCTTTGCTTCAACTTTGCTCCATGCGTGACGCAGACTCCACCCTTAACGACTTGGTTGGTACATCCCTTGAAGCTGCACCGCTTCACCGTTGCGCCATGGGTGACACAAACTCCACCTCTCTTGGCATGTTTAGTGCATCCTTTGAAGCTGCACTGCTTAACCTTGGCGCCATGTGTGATACAAACTCCACCTATTTGAGCTTGATTGGTGCATCCCTCGTGACTGCAATGTGTTAGCACTGCACCGTGTCTGACACAAACTCCTCCCTTAACAGCTCCATTGGTGCATCCCTTAAAGCTGCATCGTTTCTTCATAGCGCCATGCGTTATGCAGACTCCACCCTTTTGAGCAGCTACATAGCCAATCCTTCACCTTTGCGCCATGCGTAATGCAGAATCCTCCCTGTTTAGCTCAATTGGTACATCCTCCCTTGAAGCTGCATCATTTTTTACTGCACCATGCCTCCTGCAAACTCCTCCCTTCTTGGCATAGAAGGTACATCCCACGACGCTGCATTTCTTTTTCTCCCGCTTAGCGCCATGTGTGCAACAAACTCCACATTTTGTTATGGAATAATTGGTACACTCCGAGTGGCTGCATCTCTTTCTATTAATCCTGCTTGTCTTGACATTCGGCTGAGATTATTCTCGAATATGTCAGTTTTATCTGGGGTGAATGGCATTCGAAGACACTCAAGAACAAGTTGGAAGTCTTCCTCTGTAAATGACAATGTCCTTTTAGTGGGATTACTCCAGAGAAGCGTCTTTCGGGAATAAGTTGTCAGATTCACATTATGATTATATATATTATGTGCGACTCTTTATCATAATCATATGTGAAGCTGATGTGATAATGCATTATGCCTCTGATTTTTCATCTTCATACATGTCATCGAATTGAGAGATGAACCGGACATAGCCTGTGATGACAACCCCCTCACCCATAATATCATCAATGGCATTGTGATAAGCCCTGCTCCTCATTCCAAAGATGGAAGTGAGGCAATCCATTGCCATTGAGAAACGCTTTGTACTGTCGCGAGTTGTTCCATCAATCTTGACTCCTTTGGTCTTCGCATTTTTCAATTGTGGAAACCTCGTCAAGATAGCCTGCATTGCATCAATACCATCATCACGGCCAGCCTCTGCAAAGATTCGCAACTCGGGTGAACCCAAACCACAGATTGGCATTCCAATGCATTGCGTTTCAATGGCCTCATGAATTTCATCCCATTGTTCATCGCTGAGTCTTCGTTCTTCCAACTCAAATAATCAAGCATCTGACCGTCCCAGCTAAACCAACCTAATGTGAATTCGGTTGTCTGATCCTTTCGAGGAACATCTTTCCTGTTGTCATACTCGGAGTCACAAACTACAAGCGGAACGCCATTGTCGTGTGCGTCCGTCAAAGCTCCGAGTGCGATCGAATGCTTGTTGGAAGGATCAATATCAGATGGAAGATTCGGTCCACCAAAAACCCTCACCAGACTCGGCAATACTTCATCCCGTCTCTCCACGTTCAAATACTCGAGTTCGTCCAGAAATACCTCATCGCCAGGCATTGTAATCTCTCTCACAGATGCTTGATCCAAAATCTCCTGGATCGCTTGATCGTTACCGTATCGTGGACCCCTGCTTTGACGCCTATGTCCAAATATCCGCTCGTAATTGATATCATAGATGCGGACCCTAGCAAGACAAGCATCCCTATTGGCCCAGTAATACTTCATATAATGAGCATTGTTAATGGCACGATGACGATACCAAGTATTTTTACAGTTGTTCCAATTCCATAAGCCATTCTTGTCCTCCACACCATCGTCGTTGAGAAATCTGCCTAGTCCTCCATGAGTTGTGTTGCCATCCCAATTATATGACGAGTCATCTGGATGTGGCCAAAGCATCTTCGGCATAGTAAACCCATCGCCACCAAGCTTCTGTTTGGCCGATGGACGCCCAAAAAGTCCGGCACTGACAACTGGTAGAGGCTCAGAAGGTCCGGTGACTGTGATGAGTGGCTTTCGGCAGCGATACCAAGTTTCGCTACTTTTATTCCACCGCCATAAGCCGTTCTTATCCTCCACCCCATCATCGTTGAGAAATCTTCCATAGACTGGGTTTGCCCAATTATATGACGGGTGTCAGGTTCCGGCCAATGCTCCTTCTTCATACCAGCATACTTGTTGTTAGGTTTCATTTGGGCCGCCGGACGCTTTTGATATATGCGTCATTCGCTACTGTTGGGATGGGATCAATGTCATGTTTTGTTGTAGCATTGTCCGATGATACTTTCTTCCGTCCGGCTGGTTTCGTTAACTTCTGCCTCTTCTTCGTTGGTTGTTTCTAGTCTTCATCTTCATCTGCATCACCTTCAAAGTAATTGCGAACTCCTATTGCCTCTCGTAGTGGTCGCCGCGACGCTACAATAGCACCTGCACATAGTGTGACAGCTGTGGCAGCTGTAATACATGATCCAGTAGTTGTCGTTTGTGCTGTATCAACAGCAGAAGTCACTTGAATGTATATTGATAACACCAGCACGAAGATAGTCCATGATGATGAAGTGCGTGATGGTCGTGGAAGCTTACTTGCAGTGCGTGATGGTCCCTCTTCACTCTCATCGGTAGGTGATGTCTTCTCTTCTTCATGATGGTCGTGTTCATACTGATGGAGACGATCAAGACGCCAACGACTCATGTGATAATACTCTAGTATCAGCCATAGCTTCGCTCGCAATCTCTTAAGACGATCCTTAAGAGGATCAAACCTGAAACGTCGTAGATTTGGCCATGAATGAGAAAGCACTTGTTGTGTTATAGACCAATGCTCCTTCGTGCTAGATCAAGGAGTAACCACACCGACACTTCCGCCAAGGAAGACGTATCTCTTACACGGGAGTTGAGAGGACACGACATTGGAGTATCCTTCTCCGTCATAGTACTTTTGTCCCTCCTCCATACCAGTAGTACAAAACTTTGTCACTTCTGATACTGGTACAACATTGGATCGTACACGTGGCCCGTCACGCTGTTGTAGTGGGTCGACGGCAACACAATGACTTCCTCCCCCGTATTCGTACTAGGAGATGACCAATGACAATGACGACAATGTCTTGCACGACGCAGCCAATTGAGACAAAGATACCTAGTATCAGTGCTGTTAGTACCACAATGGCTATGCCCACATGCCGGCGGCGATTATTTTCCACCATGAAGTTGTTCTTCTAAATTATCAATGAAGTTGTTGAGTTAAAATATTCAAAAATAGAGTTGATTCACACACTATGACTCACCTTCGACCTGATGGCCTTTCGGTGGTAGATAATAGGAATGATAGACAATGATGTAGCATCAATACCGTCCTGTGGTGAGTCGTATAGCATTGTATCCACCATTCGCGATGTTTGATTTGCGGGTCTCACGTTGTTTGTTTTGTGGGGGTATGGTTAATTTTTTGTTTTGTTGGGGGTGTGATTTATTTTATTTGGCGCCATCCATGGACTCCAAGTCCCAAAATGAAACATTAAGGATACACATACCATACTAGTATTCACTATACATTGTTTAATGGGTCTGCGTTGGTGTTGTGTGTGTGGCTGTTGGTGTTGTAATTCAGTACCACCACCATTGCCATCATATTGTTACGAACTACTTTTAATATAATATTAATTTCATAGAACTCAATGCTATGTGACTTTATTATTATTCATTAAAGGAGTAGTAGTAGCAGTCGTAGAGTACCGGAAGTAAACAAAACAATAAGACGACAAGAGTGTCAAGTCGGGAGTAAAAGAATGAATGGAACAACCTTGTGAGCATCTCCGGCTGTTTAACGTGGTATTAAATGTGTCGTCTCAACCTGCTGGTTTAAATGAAAGGTCAGCGTGTAACAGCACAAATTCCAATCCCAGGGGCGAGTTGACACTGCGCTAACAGCCACAATTCGTCGTTTTATTAGTATTATACCCCACCACCCATCACTATATTATTATACTTTGAACTATTAAGGTCATTGACTCGGCACCCGGCTACACAATAATGTGCCGCAGTTGCCCTAGTTTGAAATGAGGATGCCATGAGTGTAGCAGTAATATGATTCATAAATGTCGCCACACTCATGGCCTTGGCACGTATAAGTGTACTAGATACCTCGGATGGGATGAGCCAGGCGCCCGGGCCCATACCTACTGAAAAGAAGGCAAGGTATGATGTTAATCTAGTCACGGCAAATCCTGCACTGTGGGCATTACCCACAAATCCCATGGATATAAGTAGCAAACTAATAGCCATACCAATGAGCGACGTAAAGAAGAGTGGCCGAAGTCCCTTCCTATCAAACAAATATCCAGCCAATACTACTACCGACAACTTGACTATACCAAAACATATAAAATGTACATTTGTGTTTGTCGATTTTTCACACCACTCTCATCAAGAATATATACTAAAAAGTATTGTATAGCCTCAATCCCCACAGCCTGCTGTGCAACAGTCGTACCTACCCCCACAAATAACTTACGTTTAAATGCAGGACTTGGAAATAGTAATACATCCCATCCTGTCGAATTTTCAGCCATCGCTTCAGTGTCTAATCCTTCCTTTATGTCACGTATGATACAATCGACATCATATCCTGGAGGGTAAACTCATCGTAATACCTCGCGTGCTTCTGATGCACGATCTTTGGATACTAACCAACGTGGACTTTCGGGCATGGCATGATAAATGTTGAAACGAATATAACTACACAGGGCAATACCGAACCCAGCGCAAACATTAATCGCCATGCCAATCCTACCTCAACATTGGCAAATATTAATCCACTACTAAATCCAGCCACAATACCAATATTAATCCCAATTTCACTCCATTGTCCAACACCGACTTTTTCTTCATTCCATGTATCTTTTCGAAGATCGATCTGTTCGGCTTTGATTTATCGCAACCAACTTATTCTTCTTCAATCTCATCTTTTTATAGATTGGGCATCGCGGCCACCCTATTGCATCGATGAAAATTCTGCTTCTGGCGAGAGGAGCGCACGCAAAGGCACCAAGCGAAGCGGAAATGAAGGTAGGCAAAAAAAATGGGCGGGATTCAACCATTTTGGCGGGTTCACATAACAGGCACAGCATAGCAGGGGTCACCACGGGCGGAACGAAAGGTGGAGTTTAAATGTCGGCGACCTCCACTCTCGGCGTATGGCAACGTGCTTGATCGGCTGGAGAATTCGTTATATCCAATCTTCATTCCGCCGCGTATCTAGTATGGTGAACCGCTATGATGAACTTGAGCGTCAGGTGGGCATTTCAAGTTACGTCTCGTCTCACGAGGGCTTCGCTGCTGTTGTGAAAGCTCGTTACTCTGACTTCATAGTACATGAAGGTGCGTAGATTATATGATATTGGATTGATACTATCGTGCGATCCAATCTTTTACTCAATCATTTTTATAGTGGATTTGAATGGCAACGTCGCTCGACTGGAAAGCATGGAAAGTCCCACACAAATTATAGACTCGGCTAAAACGGAACCTTCGATGTCGTCAGACAGAAAGAGAAAGTCCGACGATAGTGTAGATGATTTGAGCAACCAACCAGCTCCAGCATCGCTGGACGATCACGAAGCTGACTCGTCTAAAAAAGATCTCGCTAATTTAATTGGAGAATCTTCGGCACAGGAAGTGTTGACGTTTCTGGAGCAACAACAAGACGAAGACGTAATTGACCCTTTAAACGACAAGGTGGAAAAGTTTTTCATCTTACCAGAAATATCAGACAAAGAGACCCGTCGTTCTGTACATATGCTAATGAAAAGTCCAGCTTTCAGTTCCATGGCTCTAGCTGATAATGCAGACGGTAGAATACGAATATGGCAAAAGAGATTTGCAGCAGACATGCCAAAGGACACATTTAGTGGTGGTAGGGATGGGGATAGAGCCAAGAAGAATTCAAAGAATAATAGCAACGGAGGAGGACGAAGTCGCGATGGTGGTGCAAAACGAGCGCCTTGGCCGAAAGACCGTCCAGACTTTCTGAGATTTGTTCTGTACAAGGAGAATATTGATACAACAACTGCTACGAAGGATGTTGTCAAAATGGCACATCTGAATCCCAAAAGTGGAATCAATTATGCTGGAATGAAAGACAAAAGAGGAGTAACAACTCAATTCTGCTCAGTCTATCGGATGGAAAAAGAGCAGCTTCTTGCCGTAAACAAAGATGTTGCAGATAGCAGTGGTGGGGGAAATACAACATCACAGGGCGGATCCAACATTATTCGGTTAGGGAATTTCCACTACTCCAACGATGAAGTCAGGCTCGGTGCGTTGACAGGAAATCGATTCGACGTTGTATTGAGGAATATTGATGTTGGGGAGGACGACTCGTCATCTTCTAGAAAACAGCAGATTCAGAAGACGTTGGAAGCTGCTGGCAATTCGTTAAAAGCACATGGCTTCATCAACTACTTTGGAATGCAAAGATTCGGCAAGTACTACGATACACACCTTGTTGGGATCGCTGTATTGAAGGGTGACTTCGAAAATGCGGTAAAAATCATCATGGATGAGAAGCCCGATGAGTACCCTCGTATTGCTGAGGCACGGAGTAAATGGGCAAGACGATTTGAATCAATTGATGTAACAGTAGATGAAAAATCCGCACGAGAGTCAGAGATGAAGTGTGCCCGGACTATTCAAAATGTACTGGGTCGATTTATGAATTGTGAGAAGAGTATCGTGTCAAGCCTCGCTCGTAAGCCGAGAGACTATCAAGCTGCATTTTGCTCAATAGCCAAGAATATGCGATCAATGTTCCTGCATGCCTATCAAAGCTATCTTTGGAATATGGTAGCATCTCATCGAATGGAGTCGGGCGGTAATACAGTAAGGGTTGGTGATTTAGTACAAATTGAAACGGGAATGGACTGTGTATCGGGTGGGACTAGTGGCTTGAAAGGCAAATCTGTCAAATTGATTACGGAGGAAGATGTACTTAATTCAAGATACTCCATTACAGATGTAGTGATTCCTCTGGCAGGTAGTAAGATTATGTATCCTGGTGGGACGTCAGGTGATTTCTTTGACGAGCTTTTGAAGAAAGACGGGATTAGCAAGAGTGACTTTGTTAAGATTGGAAATGTTGACAGAGAAATAGCTCTTGGAGGTGACTACCGCAAGTTGATTTGCAAGCCTGATGATGTGAGCTTTGAAGTCAAGGTGTACAGCGATCCTTTACAGCCTCTTTTGCAAACTGACTTGATGGAAGTGAAAAAGATTGACATTGCTGCCATCACTCTGAGCAGCAGCAGCGAAGACAATGAGATGCATACTCAAAATCAAGCAGTACAAGAAGACAATCAACAAGATGACATTATATTTGGGATGAACGTTGGGTTCTCGCTACCATCATCTTCTTACGCAACAATTGCATTGCGTGAGCTAACGAAACGTCCAACATCAAGCGAATACCAGAGCAAACTTGAAGTCGGAGGTGGTCGATGTGAGCGTAATCTTGGCTTAGCATCGATGAAGACTAGCTGGCATAATTTTAACAACAGACACATCGTATCCGACTTTAAGTTAGTTGTAAGAGGAAATGGATACACTAAGACAGCTCAATGGACGTGACGGTCAAGGTAGAGCAGAGCTATTCTTTCTATCAGTGATGAAGGTACCTTGTTTCTCTCAAAAGTTGGCCGCATTTTGCAATGGTCGACGATGACAAGACCATCTTCTTAAGAACGAAGAACTATCTAGGAGTCATAACGCACAAAACGAACCTCAACCACATTACAAGAATTAATCCACATAGTTTCGGTTCGTGTTCTTTCTCTGAAAATGCCCTTGGTATGCACTATCTTGTAGTCGTCTTTATGTCGTTGACTTGTATGTTCGAGTCTTTAATGTTCAACCACAAGATCAAACCCTTTTCCTGGTTCAACACTAAGAAGGTTCCATTTTCAGGCATAACAAATGCTGAACCTATCGCGACCCTACAGCACAAAGAAGGCTCTCCTGAATCTCGATAACAGTTGGAGTGGATGGTTCCCTTAGGGACACAGTCTGATTGGAAGATCACACGATTGTTATTCGTGATTAGAGTTTTATTTTTTAATCGTTGCGCACCCATCCACAGAGAGGGGCATCACGAGAAATCATTTCGGCGCCTCATTAGAGTCTCCCCGTCTCTCCTCGGGAGAACAGTGCTGAAGATGAACATTCTGATTGTTCTCCTGTTATGCATTATTGGAAGAATTAGAGCACAGGCCTCGACGGTCGGACAAAATTGCAGTGCCGACACTCTCGCAAATCCAGAAAATGACGACAGCCACGAAGGGTTTTTTGATGTCTACTCTCAAGGAGCCCAAGGAAGAAGTTTAGTGGAAAGATTGCGATCGAAACCTGAATCGTTTTACCAGAACCTTCTCGATAATGCTATTATGTTCCTCTGCGACGTGCCCAATGCCAGTGAACGTTGTGTCGAAGAGGATTCTCCATTAGCAGCCAGGGACTGGGATGGTATCTGCATACGGGCCGCCGATTTTGAATGCCCGACTGGGTTGTGTGAGCGTGCCTCCAACTGTTATTGGAATACAGTAAAGGCTGGCCAGAACCGAACAACACGATTCGAAGTTGACGCTTACGGTAAAGCTGCCGATGCTCTTTATGGAACCAAGAATAGTTATATGCGAGAGATAGCTGAAGTCGGTCTTATTGGGATCGTAATCTCCGCATTGCTTCTCATTTCATGGATCCTGTTCTTTATTGGGAGGTATCTATGCTGTTGCCTATGGAGTCGATGCGCATCATGTTGTTTCACATGTTCGACAGTACCACGAAAGGAAGGTTACAAGACATTTCAGCATATTGTGATTCCCGGAATGCTTTATTTGTTGACATTGGTTGCAATAATCGCGACTGGGTCACTTGCATTCCTTGGTAATGAAGATATAAGCGTCGCGCTGACGAACACATTCCTCCATGCGGATGGATTGGGTGAAGACTTAAGTGCCTTCTTCGCTCGGTCATCGGTCCCACTGAGAAACTTACATGCAATAGTCGACGAGGCAGCTGTGGATGCAAAGACAATCTTCGATGATACTGACTATATTCAAGACGACGCAATGCGAATTCTGAATTCATTTGTTGGGTTCTTTGAACTGCACTCGTCAGGTCTTAACGAGACTAACGCCATGCTGCAGTTCCAATCAGTCACCGAAGACTTTGGCGAAAAAATCACTCCCATCACGACAAACATTCAATCAATGCTGGATATATTGAAAGTCGGCCTGACCGAGCAAGTTGATGGAATTAAGAGCGGCATCGATACTGCCCTGGATCAATTCGAGTCATTCGACCAACTTGTTGCTACTGGACAGAGCCAGCTCTACGAGTATGAAGGAAAAGAGCTTGCTATTCGAGATGTTCGCAGAGCTCTTGTAATGACCGTGTTCATAGTTTCAATTCTCGTAACCATGATGGGATTTTTCGGAATACTAGTTTGGAAGAGTCGGGTATGCAGGTGCTCGTCCTCGGCAATCAAAGCCACAGGATTCCTATCGGCTCTGTTGGGGTCGTTGAGTCTCGTTGTCGCGTCAGTATTCTTATGCACAAGCTTCATACTGCATGATGCATGTAAGACATCCGATATACTCGTTCGAGACTTCGAACCCTTAGTCGGTGACCAAATAGCAGTGGGTGTCAACGCATTTTTTAATGATACAAATCTTGTGATAGCCTTTAATATGAGTGAGAGTTTGAGCTTCCAACAAGTTCTTGATGATGAACTCAAGGAAATAGCCTTGGTAAATGTCTCTGAACAATTTGACATGGTTATCAAACCCTTGTCAGAAGTCGAGTTATTGGTGGCAAAAATGTCTGACAAGGCGCTGGCCGCTATTAACATGGCTACCTCGGCGAACCAGATACTCTGCCCGTTCAATGATATGTACACCGAAGAAGCGATCCTTGCACCGTGGGAGCTTACCAGAGACCTTGACAGTACCCCATACGTTATTAGGAATACTTTTGGGCTGCCAGCTTCGTATAGCAGGAGAGACGAAGAGACGAGCGAAATATATCTGGGCCGCATTTACAACATTGCTGGTACATGCTCCGCACCCACGAGTTGCTGCATCAAACTCTCCTCTTCTCTCCCAAACATCTGCGAGTCAAACATTTACGACCCCTGCGACCATGGAGCCAATTGTGCGTACCCTTGCGAAACGCTGAGAGCAGGTATCGTAGAGGGTGCAACGCAATTCAAGCAAGTCCGGGACAAGGAAATGGCAATGACGGCTGATCTTGGTCTCTCTTGTCCGAAAGACGTTGGTGATGACTTTAATGACACGTGCCCCACTCAAGAGTTTCGGTCTCGATATTCCAATTTAACAGTTTTTGGTCAGATCAACGAGTACAAAGACGACATTGTTGCGACAAAGACTGATCTTGTCGCCATCACGACGACCTCGGTCGGAGCTGCTATGAGTGAGGTTGAAGACTTTATTTGTAGTATGAATGGGACCTTTGTTGAAAAGAGGTACAACCAAATCAAGTACGATGTGTGCGTAACACTTCAGGGTGGGGTCGCACAGATAAATTGGGCTCTTTGGATACTTGGAGTATGCTTGGAAATAGTTGCCATCTTAGCGCACGTACTCGTAGTTCGAAAAGGTGGTCGTTCTGAAAAAGAAGTCGCAGCATCAAAGGTGCTGAACGCTGGAGGAAGACGTACCTACGTTCCTGCTAAGATTTACAGCAGAGCGACAGTGTGAGACGTGCGTCCACTGGAAGCGAGCGCATATGCTCATAATTCAACTAAGCATGTTTGCCTATCAAGAGTTCAACAACATTTACTTCTTTCACGTCTTTTGGAGTTGGTCCAGCGCGTCAGATGGGAGCATTTCGCCGTTTTCTTCAGCATCAAGTACTCGTTTGAGAGCAGTGAGACACCCCTTGTAGATTTGAAGAGATTTCTTAATCAGACTTTTGTTTACAGTCTCCGTCTTCACCAATCCTCCATCAATAAGACCTCTCATCTTTCTGAACTTACTCCTCTGACCACCTTTCAACACACTTATGGCTTTTCCTTCTCGCCCAGCCCTTGCTGTCCTTCCACACCTGTGTACGTATGTCTTGGCAAATGCTGGTACATCGTAATTTATCACAAGAGACACAGAGGGTAAGTCCATCCCACGAGACATCCCGTCAGAGCACACAATGACAGATACTTTCTGCTTTGCGTCCGAACTACGGCACCTCCGCAGTATGGCCGCTCGTTGCTTTGCACTGATTGAGCTTGAGAATTCAACTACTTCAGAGGACAGGCCGTACCCGCCTGCCTCCCACAGCAATTGAAGTAGCCGCGCTAGGCGATGGGTTGAATCCACGCTCGACGTAAACACGATGCTAAGATTGACTCTATCTGCATCATCCTTCCCGGAATTCGTAAGGTTCCGGCTCTTCTCGTCCCCCAACAGGAGAGCTAGAAGCACAAGAGGCTTCTGATCAGCAGTACACTCAAACATACTTTCTGTCAAACCTGGAGGAACAGAATACCTCCCGGCTCTCGCATCATTATCAACGGCTTCATCATCACCATTCTCGTGTTCTGAACGTTTCAGAAAATTTGCATCATAGTGCTTCGGGTTGCCAAGGCCTAGTCTCGCCAACTTTTGAGGATCTTGAGTCAAGGTTGCCGAAAAGAGCATCTTTCGTAAAGGAACAGGTCGTCCGATCATGCCGCTGACCAATCCTACCTCGGAACTCGATGTGTTGTTGGTGTTGCCACCTATTTGCAGGGTCAGCCCACTCCCTGCATTGCGGTGAGTGATTGGATCGACAATTAAAGTTATGCCATCAGATGCAACCTGAAGTGGTGATTTGACATACTCAGCAATCTCACACTTGTTTGATGAATTAGAGGCCTCAATGACACGTCCTACCCAATTTTGGTAAGATTGATTGACCAACCGATCTGCCTCGTCAATGACTAGGAAACGTAAGTGCTGTAATGTAAACCCAGGCGTTGAGTCTAAATGATCAATGAGACGCCCTGGAGTGGCAACGAGGATATCCACTGCACTACGACCACCCATTTTCGATAACGCTTGTAGGCCATTATCTTTTCGTAACGTACCATCAAATGCCTCAAATGCCGCATTAATCGACGTGGGGTCAAAGTCATATCTAATCCGTGCTGCTACAGACTCCAAAAGACCACCATTTTTTCGTCGTATGAATGAACCATCCTCATCACGTACTTCCTGATATCCCTCATGATGTGTGTCAACAACCAAGGATCGTCGTTCATTGATCACATCCGTCCTTTTCTTACCCCCACCCACGGCTAATCCAATTTTGATATTTGAGCCTTTGGCATACCGAACGAAGACATCGTAAACCTGTTTTGCCAAATCCCTCCCCGGTAGCACTACCAATGCACGCAGTCGACGCAATCCTCTCACACCACCACCACCACCCGACGACCGTTGTTCTGGACGTTCATTGTACAGTGCCGTTAAAAGCGGTATGACAAATGCCAATGTCTTACCACTGCCGGTGGGTGCATGACAGCAAACATCACGTGCTCCACGCAAATGTGCATTCCGTTCACTTTCAATTACGTCTGGGATGACCATACATTGTATTGGAAAGAATGTCTTGTATGAGTCGGCCGTTAAATTGTGTATTAAGAATGGAGGCAAATTCCAATGCTTGGATGATGCTACTATATCAATGGGTAGTTGAGATAGACGCAGTGCATTCCGAATTGAAGCATTGTCACGATGAGTTGTTGATCCTGACTTTGTATTGTCTAAATTTGATTCATATGCAGTGGTATCAAAGTCGTCCATGGCCTCGTCTATCTTCTTATCTCGCATCTGTGCGGCATTGGATACCGTCTGGGAAGGTGCAATCACTCTTAGCGTCGTTGGTTGTTCATCATCATCATCATCTGATGACGATGGCGCAGACGAGGAATCGGATTCACTCGTGTTGCTTGGGACTGATGATGAATCACCGACGTCTGCACTCTCATTCTTTATTCGTTTATTAGGAACGTTAAAATTATCCGTACCACCTGTAGCAGCATCATCGACCTCTTTCCTCTTACTGTTGTCATCCTTCCGCTTGTTACAAACCGCAGCGCTCGGATCGAATCGTCCGACATTGAACATGGTGAACTTGGTGGGGGACAAACTGGGACGAACACGCTGGGCGGGAAGCCATGGCATAGAGGCTGAAGTCCATCAATATATAGTAGAAGTACAACGATAGCGCTCAATAAGTCGTTCAAGGTTGTCGTCTCATGTCTACTCCTACTCAATTACCCATGACACCGGAGGAAATTATTTTCACTAATGCGTTTAATGCAAATCGACCAACGCTAGCCATTTTTGCAAAGTGTTCAACTCGTGACGAATTACACATTGTGCGAGACGCATTCTTCCTTGGGATGGCATCACTGCTGTGCCCATTAGAATATGAATCGTTACGCGTATCGATGATTACCGATCCGATGTCATTTACATCGATAGTCAACTCGCTGAATACACCGAAAAGCTTGGAGGTCATGATTACTGTCGCAAGAGCATCTGATGATTGGGAGGCTCTCTTGGCTGCATTGCTTGATGTTGCCACAAAAGTAAATTCGGATTTGGATGAGATATGGTCAACACTAGAAATTGGACGCATAGAATGGTTGGGTGCAGTCAATTCAGCACATCCATTGAAGATGATTTTGAAGGATGCATTGAAAGCAGATGACAAAAGAACAGAGAAAGATGAAGTGGATGCCAAAATGATTTATATGTACGCTCTCTCATTATCCATACCAGCAATACAAGATGCGTCAGAAGCTTGGAGAAAGTCAGTCAAGATGACAGATAAAATGAATCCATTGGAAAATTACAATCTGGAGTTGTGGGACTGCACAAAAGATGAGTGGAGATTATTAGATATAAGTGTTCAAGAGGCAGCAGAAAGGGGCGGGTCGTCTTTTAGTGATGCTTGGGATGCATAGATAGCGCGGATTATGGAATAACGGCATAGAAAGAACTATTCATTATATTAACGCTGTGCTCTTTTTATAATGACATTCCGAATTCTGTGGCCATCATAACCACGAATCCAACAGCCAGGCCAGCATAATATGCCTTCATGCCAGACTTCTCAGTGTGACGTTTTGCCTCAGGAAAGAGCTCTAAAAATGAAACTGTAACCATGATGCCCGCCACAAAGGCCAAAACATTCTCTAATGATCCAGCTCTACCTATCTCCCTCCCCACTGCATCGCCTCCCTCAACTTGTTGGCGATGCTCAACTCCTCTTAGAAATATCAAGCTCACAAAAGCACCAAAAGGCTCTGCCAATCCACTTACACTTGCAAGTAGAAAACACAGGAATGGACTATCTGGTCTTGCTTTCAGACATGGTATGGCTATGGCAATTCCCTCGGGTATATTATGAATCATTATTCCAATTGTTACAGTCAGACCCAGCTTATCAGATTCAAGAGCAGAAGCTGCAACGGCCAATCCCTCCGGAAAGTTATGAAGAAGTAGAGAAAAGAATAGTAGCATTGCAACTCGATTGGCTCGACGGGCTTCAGAGGTATGAAGGTCTGATCCTCTGATGAATACAAGCAACGACGATGGACAAGTTGTGAAGAGGCTGCTACTTTGTCCTTTCCTTTTACTATCCCCCTTTATTGTACTCATTGTCACTTCGACTTCTTTCCCTCTTCGCTGTAATGATACATTACGGTTGTTACTTGAGTCAATGGTTTTGCTGCGTGGAGAGTCAGCTGTATTTTCACATTCATTGTTGATTTTGCTGTTACAATCAAGTTCGTCATCGCTGTTTTTGTCGGAGCAATCTGATGGCAGAGTGGATATTCTCATCCGTCGTTCATCTTCAAAGTGATTTGACAATATCTCCTCGGGCTCCGGAAAGGCATACTTTGACATTAGAAAATATAAGAACCAACCAGCACCAAATGATAATAGTCTATGCAAAAATTCCCATGAAAATATTGGCATGAGAGTAATACCAAATATAAAGAAGGAATTGTCTTCATCGAGATTCGATATTTGAGAATTTTGTTGCATCGAGCTTGCGGCCAGACACTCAGGGCCAATTGAAACAACACTAACAGTGACCATAACACTGCCTGCTAATGCCAAACTGAATGTCATTGTACTCGGACTGACGTTTCTTTTCCCATTCATCTTCCTACGTGGTGTGGTACTGCCCTCTTCGGATGCAAGTAATTCTCTCTCTTCGTCATTTGCATCATCCCCATCATCATCTATCGGATGGCAATATACGACCAGGGCACCCAAGCAAGTAGACATCCCCGCAAGTGTAGATAAATAAAGTGGAGTCCATCCCACTCCGGCTGCGAACATGATGATGGTGTTGTAAGATCCTCGGCTAAAGACTCCGATCCGCTTCCAGGTGAAAAAGGTCTAGAGGTAGTATTCTTTACCTAATTTCTTAAGTTGTTGTGGTATACGTGTCTCACTCCCGCCAAATTCTGGTTCATTTTTCATCTGGGAGATTGGAGAGAGGCATGATGGTCATAGATGACGTGACTATACTCGACGTTCTTGGCAAACAGCTGCACCTGCACACCAATCCTAAGCGACTGAACGAGGCCGGGGTTGTTTGGGACCACGCTGTAACGGCACTGGCCCATGCATGTATACCAGAGCTTCGATACCGTGCAGAAAAGATATTACAAGGACAACAACAACGTAAATTGGCAATCTTGGAGCTTGGAGCGGGAACGGGAGCATTGGGAATAGCACTCGCCCATGCAGTACCCTCCATTGGTGTGGTACTTACTGACCTAGAGCATGTGATGCCGTTGATTGATACCAACATCCATTTGCACAAGAGCAATCTTGCTCCGAGATCTTCACTCGAGGCATCAACACTTGCGTGGGGTTGTACCCTGCCAGCATTGCCAAAAGAAAATGAAGGACAAGGGTGGGACTTTATTTTGGGCTGTGAGATACTCTACTGGGGAGGTTGGAGTTTATTCTCTGAGGATACGCGTGGACCGCTACTTACGACACTGATTGACGCTTGTAGATCGTCCACGGAAGTATACTTTGCGTTTACAGTGCGCGATAGAAACCGCGAATTAAGTTTTGTCCTCAATGACATTGGCAAATACTTCACTCTTCGACGACTCGGACCACTCGCTAGCAGCAAATGTGCAGGGAATAGAGAATCTAAAATTGCTGTGACGAAACACAGTGAGGACGAAAATAACGTGGCAAGAAACTTTATATCCTCGAGCTTAGAGGGAGAACTAGTAATGTTTTGTGCCCGACGAAAGACAAAGCATTCAACTGGAGATTGTGATGGAAGTGTTACATTGGTGGATACGTGAATGGCAATAGGATTCGTAATTGAGTGGAATTACACTTCGCATTGGTATGTTATAATGATTATTTTTAAGACCACACGTACTCCACTAGTTGTAACACGTCCTTCTGTTGAGCATGCACCTCTGCTACATCCCATTTATCTGAATCTGCAACCTGACGAGTTAATATCCACGGCTCTTTCTTATATCTCTTAGTCTTAATTTCCCAAGTAGAACCAGATCCTTTTTTTGCTCTACCATTCCGCGGTTCGGATGACGAAACCAAAGCCAAATTTCCTATTCGGTGTGTCAATCCTTCCCCCTCCTCACTTGTCCAGTGTTGTTGAATCAAATCCACTGTTGACACGTCGATGCAAGCCTCTGGTACAGTCTTCTTCTCTTCAATCATTAGATGTGCATTCATTCGTCTCAGAATGGCCGTGGCCAGCTTCTTCCCAGCGGCGGTGGAGCCAAAATCATACGAGTCCATACTATCTTTCAACGAAGTGGTCACAATTCCATTATCATCAGACGCTTTCGCTCCGACCGAATCGAAATCGTCCATAGCATCCAACAGAGTCAAGACATAAGCATGTCTCTGCATCGCGGATGGTCGTGTCAAAGCTATCCACAAAGCCGTCTTCTCCATCAAAGGAAGGATATCATCGAGGTAACGAGATAGCATGCTACTATCTCCACCGTATTCGATGCGCACGAGCAGTTCTAGAACAGCAATTTCTACTTCTTTTGCCGATGGGTTACCCAGCATTAATTCGCGGACGAAGTTCATCCTGGCGACAGTCGTGTCTCTCTGTTTTCTAGTTGATGTTTTGGAAAGAAAACTGAATTTATCCCACTGACCAGTGCGAAATTTATACAATGCAATCGCCGATGGCTCGATCTCTTCGACAAAGAAGTCCTTGCCCTGCCACTCCGTCTTGCCTTGACTATTTTTAAGCAATAACTGACGGCGGAGCCATCTTTCCCACTCGTACACCTCATCGCCCCCACCGCGATCACGACTGCTGCGTATCTTAGTCCGAAGTGCAGCACTAGCACGGAGCAGGCAAGAAGATGTCAGTACATCACGTCCCACGGAGTGAGCCTTACTGCTGGCGGCGAGATCATCGCTAGTACCATCCTCCTTTATCTTTGCAGGTTCTGCCGCAAGGATATCCCAAGAATCAAATGTTAGGTACATTTCGTCCTCATCAAGTGTATAGCGGAAACAAACCAATCCCTTAAAGTCATCAATTGGCTCATTATCCATACCCTTCCTCCGCCCCTGCTGAGATAGTACAATATTACGTGCAATCCTTGACGTTTCGGGGATGCACACTAACAAGTGAACACGTTCGACAATATAATCCAATAGACGTAGACGTTCACGAGTTGTCAATGACACAAGACGATTGGTCAGGTGAACAAAGTTGTGAAATATACGCGAATTAGCGGGCGATAGAGAGGACAGGAGGGTTGTTTTGTCCTTGGTCGACATTTGAGGATATTTGTACGATATCATTGCAATTTCTGGTAGACTTGCAGTAAACATTGACGACTCTCCCCCGGCGATGATGTCATCATCAACATCGTCACGATCTGCCTTTGCATCGCTATCGTCGACACTACCGATTAGTATCCGTTCTAGCAGTACATTATCACGCCTTCGTAATGTTATCCGTAGGACGTCTGACTTTCTAACCTTCGTAGGCATCAACATGCCTGATATTTCATGTGCCGTAGCGGCCAGTGCCACTGCTTTCTTCCCCCCTAATCCTCCCCTGACATTTAAATCCTCGGCCTCGCGTCGGAAGATATCTCTTAGTCCTGCCAAGAGCAAATTGAGTGTAACCAATCGTTGCTGCCCATCGTGGACATCGTACTTATTCCCCAATCCGAATTCAGTCGAATCCCAATCGGATGTTGGCACCACGACTATTTGAGACAGTTCGTAGTCCATCACCGGCTGTATGATTTGGCCCACGCCCTCAATAACACCACCATCACCACCTCCACCCAATGACGCAGCGTCAATTAAGTCGTCCATTAGTAGGTCAGCCTCCCTTGTCGTCCATTCGTACGAACGTACATTCGATTCTGTCACGAATATATAATCGCGACCATCGAAGATTGTCCCAAGTGGCAGGCGCAGTGTCACTGTTGCGGTGGTGGGGGCACTGCCGGATTGTTGCGTTGAAGATGAAGATGCAGCAAAGAAAGGAACAGACGACAGCTGCGCAGATGATTTCAAGTCGCCCGCATCCAAAGACGACCACATCGGTGTGGAGCGCTTCGAACTGGGAGGGATGGCGACGAATGCCGCCACCGCTGGGAGGAGGAAGCTACCACCAATGCTCGACGCCCTCATCTGAAACTCAACCTCTCCTTCTACACGATTCCCGCATAAATTTCCGGAGATATCGTAGGAAGAGAGTCTATTGGTGACGTACACGGGATACAGCTCTGCTATTGATCGACCAATCATCATGCCATCGACAGCCTTCGTTGTCGAGCACTATATTTGCCCAATAATAGGTTGCATTTTGTCAACACTTACGTTTGGAGCTCCGATAAATTCACTGAAATCCTGTCTTAAACGCAGCACCTTAGGTGATTTGAATTGTACACCTTGGGCATTTGCTTTTGGAAACACTGTTGGTTGGTTAGCATACTCTTACATAACGTTGGATATATTCGTATTCTTTTCGAATGCACCTGGACTTGTGATAACAACATGGCTGAATATTGGTGCAATGAAGTTGCAATACCATGAAGAACTTATTAGAAACCCTTCCTTCCGTGGAGTTGAGATGAGAGACGGTGATGGAGAGGAAGACAGCCTCAATCAATCTGAATTTGCAGATGGTGAGTATCAAAATAACAATGTTTCCAATGACGAATCAATAGAGTCGGGGTATCACCAGTGTCCACCTATACCTCCATCGTCGCAACATTTAACTTCACATGAAAGTAAGGTTCTTCAAATTTTGATACTATGGATTGGTATACTGTCCACAACGACTTTCATGAAACTCGACCACGATGAAATGAAATTCGTAATCGGAGTTGCGGTCAACATAAATCTAATATTCTTCTACGCGGCTCCTCTATCATCGATTGTAACAATCTTACGTACGAAGAATTCAGCATCGATACACTTTTGGACAATGTTCATGATGACAGCCAATGCCTTCTTCTGGTGTGTTTATGGTCTAGCTATTCAAGATTATTACATTTTACTCCCAAATGGATTAGGATTATTCTTCGGCATTATACAAATTGTGCTTTACATGTGCTTTCCTCATGATGGGGACAATGCAGCAGTAATAGAACCATGACATCATTTAATTGGGACAGGATGTGATGCATCGTGGCTTGTACAATTTGCTAATGAATGGAACTTTAATTAGGGCTAATTAAGCACGCACTCCAAAGAAGATTTGGTGCAAAACATATAGATTCCCTGTAATTTAATGCATTGTAAAATAGATTCCCATATTTAATGGATTTCACACAGCGACTTTCCAATATAAAATAAGCTTAGAATAAATCTACCTTTACTCCAGCGACGCAACGACTTTCTTATCATTAGCTTCCACCAAAGCTGTAAGGGCCATATCACCTTCCGACTTATCCCTTACATATCCAGAGAGGCAGTATGAGGTAGTCTCACCGGTGTATAGACCAGTCACGGGGTCAACATTAGCAACATTAATTTGCACTGATCCATGATCCTTGGCACGGATGAGTCTGTTGGTCCACGAGCACTTTCGTGGGATGTAAAGGTCGACGTTTTCACCGTTCTCGTTCTGCATTGTTGTGTGTAAGTTAGATTATATCGAGCTACGGAAAAGATGAGGAAAATAATTAATGAGATTGCGACGAATTGAGGAGGGTAAAACAAAATAGACCATGCGATTGTAATTATTATAGACCATGCGATTGTAATTATTGATCAATGTCCGCCGCGTTGTTTCCCAAATCCAGTGCGAATTTGATGATTTCATGCTAACGCACAACACTCAAACCCTAGCAATGAAAGCCCGCATAATGCATGATGCTGCCATGGTACCGACACGAGGCTACATCACCATCGTCTTACCTGTGAATTTGCGCGCCGCGACAGGTACTGGAGTCAGCTTGGAATCGGTTGACGGCCAGACGTTCCTTTCAGTAAACGGTAACTCTAGCCGTTTTCCTACACTATCCTAATAATATATGATCAAATGAAAAGTGTACCATGATATTTAGTAGAGCAAAAAGGAATACTCATTCAATCATTCTTCGACTTTATCTTACAAGAGAAGGCTTCATCTTCTCTGCTATTTCGCCATTGCAGTACTCCAGAATAGATGAAACTTCATCGAGCATTGATTCAGCCCATCCTTTGTCTCTATCACCGGCTTCTTCAATAGCTGCTTCAACCTGTTTCAAATACATGATAGCTTTATCGAAGCTTTTCAGTCGTGCCATGAAATCTCCCAGAGCTAAGTATGCCGCGGACAAATTGATTCCATTTTCACAACCAGCCTTCAGACATTTCCGCTCTAGGCGTATTGCTGTCTCAAATGCATTAATCAGATTCTCTCCAGCCTCCTTGGCAGGAGGCAGTAGGTTGGTCCGCTTAGAACGCATAGCATATTTGTGACGAGTGGAGATAGCCATTCCAAGATGATAATGCGCTCGCGCATCAGCTGGGTTAAGCATTGTGGATTGGTATAATGACTCCACTCCTTGACTGATCTCTGTCCACCTCTCATCGGATTCATCATTCATGTCTCCTTCTATCAGATTGACACCGAGCCAATAAGGGATCTCACTGTTCGTAGGATCATTTCCTCTCGCAAGGCGAAGAGACGAGATGTGTTTATCTCTGTCTAACTCTTTCCCGATTGATTGAAGTCGCATTGCTCTTTCTATCCTCCAAGCGTGTTCACGATTGTCAGATTTGACTGCTCGTCGAGCTGTCAGAAATATAACAAGGATGTCTCGTACACCACTTGTCGTCGGAGCCCCTGCGTGGCGCTGTGTTGTTTTGTGAACGATCGCATGTCCTGGAGCTATCGGGCGTTGTATGTTGTCATCTTCTCCAACAGTAAGAGCTTCAAAAAATGTTCCACCACCAGTAAAACCTACATCATTGCCATTTGCTTCTTCACTATTAAGAGCAATATTGACGCTATAAATCCCACCATCCTGGTGCAAAGGCTGAGATGCTCCCATTCGGCCAGCGGCTTTTGCCTTGTCGCCATTGTATCTAACAAATATCGAATCATAAACACACAACGGTCCCAATGGAGGTTCGTCTCCATCCAAATCATTTGCTTCATCAGCAAATGCAGCTCTAACTAAAGGATAAACTTTCTCTTGCAGGACATGATCCATCCTCGATTTGAGTTGAGGATCCCCGGCACACAAGTCATCAAGGTGTAATTCCGAGTTGCCTTCATATTGCATGGTATAACGACTCGTTTGAATTCCAGCAGCAAGAGCAAATCGATTGTCTGCAGCCCGTCTAAGAAGTGAAATGTCTACAGGATCTAATACTGGCACATCTCCCACTGTTCGCACGGCTACAATACGTGCTTGTCTATCTTCTTGGTCAGTTGCTTGGATCCACTCGTAACTGGTAGCTGCTTGTGTTTGGACACTTGTGTCTTCTATAGCAAGACAACTGCGGATACTTCCACATTCAGCCCATCGATCAAGTGCATCCAATGCTTGATCAAATGCTCCTGCTTTACAGCGTGTTTCGGCCAATGCATTTAGACAAATGGATAGATCTTGGATATCATTTACGCCCAACTTTACAGCCGCACTCTCTAGATCTGCACTGCGTTCTAATGCTTTAGCCATTTTCTGTCGGTCCAATGCTTCGTCCGACTTTTTGACAATATACTCATCGCCAACTTCTTCCAATATAAGTTGTTTCTCACAATCCATCTTTGCTCCAATTGCCGTTGCCAATTGGAAATGTACTCGAGAGTCGGTGGGACAAAGTACTGCCGCTCTTTCAAGATGGAATATGGCTTTGTTCACGTCACTCAATCTTTGAAGTAAGTCACACTTATAGTCAGGATTGTCAATTCGGGCAATGTAATCGAACCCTAACCAAAGATGATTCTCGTAATCATCAATGTCCAAGAGTCCAGCCAATGTAAGGTAGCGAACTCGGTCATCACCACAAAAACGTGCATAGCTTCGTAGTCGATAAGATCTCTCCTCCGACGGAGCCTCTGGGGCATCATTATTATTTTCATTTGTTTCTACATTGATCGAAGTGGTGACGACTAAACGTAGAGCATAATGTCTCGCACGTTCCGCTGCTCTCAGAATATGCGTCCTTGACAAGCAATCAACTGTAGATTGATCTTTCTCATTTAAATCGTGAATGTCAGATGGCACCATGATTGCGGCTGTTCTTTGCATCGAATTGTGCACGACCATCTGACCAGGTACTAAGGGTCCAATAATTGGCAGTTTTGACTTCATTTTGCTTTCGTCTACTAACGATTCCAAGTACAGAGCTCCCATAACCGCACTACCAACATCATCATCATCATCATCATCGATATTATGATCATTGCCCAGGTCTATATGTACCATAAATAGACCTGCATCTCTCTCGAGTGTGGTCATCACCGCCTTTGCGCCCGGGTAGCCTCCACTAGCAAACACTGATGCAGATGTGACTGTTAGCACTGGAAGGCTACCTTGTGTGGATTCTTTAAAGGCGTCATGATGTGGCCAGCCCGATCGAATTGTGGGGTAAATATATTTCACCGTTGCATCATCAAGGCTTTTCTTCCATGCACAGTCAGAACCTTCATTACTAGTAAGTAGGTCATCAAGAGAGACTCTGTCAATTTCTACTCGATTCTCCCCTTTCTTCTCCATGAAATATCTCTTTGCCGCCGATCGAAGTGATATCACTGCATCATCTGACATTATACGAGTTGCGGATGAGCGATATAGCAAATTTGTGTGTGTATCATCACTTTCGACACCATCATCATTGTGTTTTGTCAGAATCTCTGCTCCAAGATACCGACACGACTGTATCGCTTCAGTGTAATGACTTTCGTCAATTGCCTTGAGTATTGCCGCGTATGAAAACTCTTTCTGTTCAATGCCGATCGATGATGATGATGATATCGATTCTTCAGACGAACCATCGACTGCTGCCACGTGCTGGTGGGATGGCACTTGACGTACACCACGTCGTTGGATACCGCTGCTTGGAGGAGGAGGAGGAGCAAATGAAAATGACGAGCATTGCTGACCTACAGACCCTAGTAACAGCATTGCACTGGCGACACTCTTTGATCGTTTCATTTTAGGAAGTGGTGAGGTCGTGGGCTGGCAAGGATAGGGACGACGACAACGTCATCGTATGTCTCGGTTCCATACATGGGAGCTTTTACATAAATACCTCGTATCTAAAATGTCAATCCTCATTGTTTGGATCAGAGTGCCATCGACGACTGAGACTCAGTACTGGCAACCAACGCATTGTTTGTCATCGAATGAACGCCATCGTACACATAACACGTGGGAGGAGGTCTTTGATCCGCGCCTTCGTCCCATGTCATTCGTCTTCGCTGCAGCAATGCATCGACACTCGACGGTTGTCGTCAACGGTCGAGGTAACGAAAGCAACGGCCGCATCTCTTAAGAAACCCAAGCCCCCACCACCGGCATTCTCGTACACTGCCCTCTTCGACACTGCGCCGGATACCACCACGTCCTATCGACAGATCCTACCAGCGTCTGCAGTTGAGACCATCGCACTGCCAGATGGATCAACTGTACTACGCGTACCCGGCGAGGCACTTCGGACATTGTCCGCCACGGCATTTGGTGATATTGCCCACCTCCTACGTCCGGCACACTTGGCCCAATTGCGTAAAATACTCGACGATTCAGAAGCGTCGGACAATGACAAATTCGTAGCGATGGAATTGCTGAAGAATGCAAACATTGCATCGGCTAGGATATTACCAGGATGTCAGGACACCGGTACGGCAATTGTCATGGGTAAGCGTGGACATTTAGTCTTGACGGATGGGAATGATGATGAACATTTGTCTGGTGGAGCGTATGATGCCTATACGAAGCTTAATTTGCGATACAGTCAAGTGGCACCCATATCCATGTTCCAAGAAAAAAACACTGGAACGAATCTACCAGCACAAATTGATGTATTGGGTACAAAAGGAAGTGAATATTCTTTCCTATTTATTGCCAAGGGTGGTGGATCAGCCAACAAGACATTTCTCTTTCAGCAAACAAAAGCGCTACTAAATACCGGCAGTTTGGAATCCTTCCTTGAAGAGAAGATTAAAACGATTGGCACGTCAGCATGTCCCCCGTATCACTTGGCACTTGTTATTGGAGGGCTAAGTGCTGAGCAAAATCTCAAGACTGTTAAACTTGCATCTGCCAAGTATTATGATACACTCCCAACGACCGGTGACCCCAATGCCAGTGGTCGTGCCTTCCGTGATGTGGAATGGGAGGAACACATCCTTGAAATGACGAGGAAGATGGGTATCGGGGCGCAGTTTGGTGGGAAGTACTTTTGTCACGATGTACGCGTAGTTCGTCTACCGAGACATGGGGCCAGTTGTCCGGTGGGATTGGGTGTGTCATGTAGTGCCGATCGGCAGGTGAAGGGTAAGATTACTAAGGACGGTGTATTTATCGAAGAATTGGAAACAGACGTGAGCAAGTATTTACCTGATGTCATGGACAAGGACTTGGCAGAGGAAGTGAAAATTGATCTAAATTCCACATCGATGACTGATTTACGTGCTAAATTGTCCAAGTATCCAGTACGCACACGACTAAGCTTGACTGGTACGATTGTTGTTGCTCGTGATATTGCACATGCCAAGATGCTCCAAAAGATTGAATCTGGTGAGGGGCTGCCTCAATATGCAAAGGATTATATTATCTACTACGCTGGTCCAGCTAAAACGCCAGAAGGCTATGCATCGGGGTCGTTTGGTCCGACTACTGCTGGACGAATGGATGCATATGTTGATAAATTCATGGAGGCAGGTGGTAGTTTCATTACTCTTGCTAAAGGAAATCGATCTAGACAGGTAACTAATGCCTGCAAGAAGTACGGTGGTTTTTACTTAGGAAGCATTGGAGGTCCCGCGGCTATACTTGCGAAGAATTGTATCAAGAATGTTGAAGTCTTGGACAATGAAGAGGATGGAATGGAGGCAGTGTGGAAGATTGACGTTGAAAACTTTCCAGCATTTATTGTAGTTGACGATAAGGGAGATGATTTCTTCAAGGAGTGGCTTCCCAATTGATGATGTGCAAAGTATGTTCGTAATCTGCTCAAAGGATTGTATGTAAATTAAATATTGTCATCAATTTTAATAAACCACTTTAATCTTAAATATATCATAAGTAACGAGTAAGATTGCTGCACCAAAACTCCGAACTAAGTTTGGACCAATACCCAAGTAGAATCCTCGCATCCCCTCCGAAGCTATTACTTTACGGAAGCAATCTAATGAATTCACGTAGAGCCTTTTATCTTCGGTGAGACCAGCCCTAAATTTACACATTAATGTTAGTGTAAAGACAACGATGAAAATTATGATACACTTCCAAATCAATAAATATGAAATGATATAGACACTTACTGCATCATCAATCTACGACGTATACTGTCAATTGGATAGCATGCTGTCCCAGCTATAATACTGACAATCTGTGCTGCTAAAAATCGCTCTCCCATGGTCAAACCATATGGAGACATGCGTTTGACATCTTCTTGAGTCCGTGCAATTTCTATCAAATGACCTCGTCTATGCAGTATTTCGGTCTTGACAGCATCATATCCACCCAAATGTAAGGCTCTGTACAGAACTACACCTGCAACTGCTATACCATATCCTTGATACAACCCTCTCCATCCATCTGCTTTCCATATACTTATACACACATCTTTCATCCCACCGGGGTATAGTCTAGGTGCGTCTGCCGTTCCTCTACCTAAATCCATTGCCAAGCGAGTTCGTACAAATTCAACTGGATAAAGTACCGTCGTGACACTCCCACCCGCCAGTCCACCTGATAAGAATGACGATATTAATGCTCTACGTTTATTTCGTTTTTCAGGATCCCTATCCGATGGCAGTTTCAGACTAAGCACTAATATTGGTGATATTGCTACCTTATACCAATCCATTAATAGAAAGTTCATTGCCGATGAGCCAGCTTGTCGTATCACATTGGGTGTATTGCCTCTCCAAAATGCAAGTATACCCTGTTCACGATAAACTTGCTTTGTAACCTCCCATGCACCATTACTTCTTTTCATGGTAGTTCCTAATCCTAATCTTGCTGTGTCAGCCGTTGTTGTTGCAGACGAGGTGTTTAGCTGCATTATCAACTTTACCCGTTCTATGGGCGCTACAATAGTCTTGGCAATCCCACCTGCGCATGCTCCTGCGATGGCATCTTTGGCAGATGAAAATGATTTAGAAGAAGATTCTGCTGACACTGCTGATGATGATGGTGCTCCTACCCCGACCGCTGACGTTTGGTTCATGAGTATGCCATATTCCATCCCTTCCTCCTTTGTCTTCGTTAAGCTTCGGACGACCTCCGCAGAGCGCCCGCCCAAGCGTTCCCGCCAGAGCCTCCTGTACGGACGGAGTGTTGTAGCATCTTCGTCATCTCACTTCGCCGTCGTCAAGACGTAAATAATTAGCCATGGTACGGGTGCATCATCTCCTTTTCCTTGTTCTTCTTCAAGTAAATAATACATCCAATTACTCCTTCACAAATGTAATCAGTTTATTTGTGGCATCGGAAAGTCAGCAAGAGGATAAAAGTCAAACTTGTGCCGATGATGATTCTCATTGTGACCAAACTGGAACGGCATCGTCTGTTGAGGAGGGCATTGAATCACCATGGCAGTTCATGCGAGCATTCACACATTTAGGTTCAAGTTGGAATGAGGTGATACAAGAATACGTATCGGTAATCAAAGGAGCTGATGGGGTTGATCTTAAGGGAGATATATTTGCTCCGGATATGGACGAAGGGTTGATAGCATTGCAAACGATGGTTCGTGAGGTGGCAATAGCTAAGGCAGATGAGGATTGGTCATTTAGTCTAGCCCCATTAAATGGCTTTGGAAAGACAATTGATGATGTATTGCTTGCCTTTCTACGATGGTCGGTAATCGACGCTCACTCTTCTCACGTTGACAACTCGTGTCAACTAATTGGCGGTGTCAATTATTATCCGTTTGCGGCATCGTCAGTTACTGCTGAAGAGAAGACAGTGAATGTCTCCAAGGCATTTCGAAGACTCACATCGTACGTTCATTGGATGCGAGCAGTCTCATCAGACCTAATTGATCCACCCGTTACATATGAATCTATCTCTCCTTCATTATCGATCTTTGCCGTTCATGTGACACATGACTCCTGTGATCGATTGGTATGGTGGATAAATCTTGGTAAAACTGATTTGGCTGCACTCAAGTCTCACTCGCCACGGGAGACAACACGGATGTTTGTTTGGATTGCACATTTACTATTTCTAGATGAAAAGGCACAGACGAAGGGATTTATTGTTGTTGATGATATGGCAGAGATTGGGTTTTGGTCCTACATGACGATGCTTCCAATGCAAGTGGGCATATCACTTGATCGATTTCTTATTAGCGTTTGTCCATTAAAAGCGAAGAATGTTGTCATGATGCACCGTCCTAAATGGATGGAAATTGCATACGGCCTCTTAAGTTGGTTCATGACAGCCAAGATGAAGAGTCGTGTAACGATGGTTTCAACTGGGGAGGAGATTGAAACACTGACCAAACTTGTTGGTGGAGTTGAATTCATACCACAGGATTATGACCACTTTCACGGAGAGTCGGTATCAGACATAATAGCAAAACATGGTAATCAATAGGATTATATATTTAGACAATATATCACAATCCCAACCAATCATACATCATTGTCACAAAGTTGTTTACTCTTATGGGGATTCCAATCCTTCAATTGACGTTCTATAACTCTTCGATGTGCTTTTTTCATGAATAGTAAATCATCGGCAATTAACTCTTGCTCGATCAATTTCACAGTATCAAATCCATCATCAACTAAATGCTTAGAATATTTCGACAAATCTTCTTCGCTTAGATGTGGAAGGTATTGTAATAGCCATTTGGAAACTTCGCTTTCGGACGAAGGAATACTTTTAGTGGATTGTGATGTCATGGGTTGCCACGCAGTAGGAAAGGCAGATTTTGATATTGATATAATTCTTTGATTGTTCTTTTGGTCGTGATAATATTCCATTGATTCGACCTGTTCTAGCCCATCACGATATGACATGAGCGCCTCTCTCGAATCAAATAACATTTTTGAACGTTGATGGAATGCATCTTTTACATAAATCCGGTAACTCTCTCGTCGAGTTGCATCGGGTATTCGTTTGACGCTACGAAAGCATCGTCTTAACAATGCTAGGACAGATGATCTATTTACGGTGCTCTGCTGCATTGTTGAAGAGGACCGCACCAACCAACCGACAAGATGATAAGAAACAACTTTGATTTGATGGAATCATTTTGGCGGGTTCAATTGAGTTGTACGGCCCAGAGTACGACGACAACGACGAATATGTCGGACTCGTCGACGAAGAAGAGACGACATCCGCTCGATGCGACCCCCGCTAACTTCCCATGTGGAGCAACCGCGGCAAGGAAGCACGTACGTCTTGCATTTCGTAACTCCACCGATGCACGTACGACTATAGCAAACTTTCAGCGAAATGCAAGCTTGCATACACAATTCGCTCGTGCCTTTGGTACGGTGCCCATGCACGAGTCTGTTGCTGGTGTAAATAATGATGTTGAGGGCGACACGACGATAGAAAATAATGTTAATGATAAGGATGGAGTGGACAGCAACGGTGGTGATGGTGATGAGTTGGTAGTGGAACCCTTCGATCCGTCGCCGGCACTCGACTTCCTCTCCCATCTAGACGTGTCACACCATGAGGTACACGTGCGTGTGGCGAGCGCATTACGTTCGGCCATTGAGGATGAGATACAACGCACCATCACTGGGCCGGGTGGGAACCCGGCATTGCTAGAATTACTAAAAAGTGCGTGGCAATTCAGAGATGTGCCAGAACTACGACCGATATTGGTCTGTGTATTGAGACGATTAGGAGATAGGATACCCGTACTGATGCTACGTCGTCTCGGCGCGAAAAAAGCTGACACATTAGAGCTGAAGAATGCTGATTTAGTAGGACAACTTGGACCGCATATACAGCGTTTAGTGTGGGAGGCCGATTGGGACTCTGCCAGATCGGAATCTTCTTCCGATGCTGGGAGATTGACCCTTGATGGATCCACAATATTGGCCGATTTAATACGTTCATCGGTCAATGATTACGTCACTGATTTGACTTTGATCCGTGCGGCTGATCACGCCTTCGTTGGTTCTGTAGCCGAGCGACGATATGCCACCAAATCGCGCAGGTCAAAGGATTCTTCGGAATCAGCGTCGTCAGCAGTAGAAGCGAGGAGTACATTGGCGTCGATGAAATTGACGAAGGTAATAGCCGCACCGACCACTTCGTTGAGTGATGGTGCAGGCGATTGCAAGTCAGCTGTCGCCATATCATCCATCAAGGAGACAGTTGGCAATCGCCCCACGCTCCTGGGTGCGGTCCTTGACATGCTAGTATCCTCTCACGCGTCTAGTGGAGGATCGATGATGATAGGTGCGACGAACCTCACCTGTTCTCTTGTCGCTGACATCCTTTTATCATTCGGTCAACTTCCACGCTCCTACGAGGTCCTTGACATCCTCGCAAGGTTGCTTGACACAGCTGTCCAGGTGGGCTCCATATCGGATACTGCCATTTCTCAGATACAGGGATGTTTACGCACGATCTTCCGTCCTACGCGGAGTGAACAATCAGACAGAACGTCTGATGGTGGTACAAAGATAAAATTAAGTCTCAAGTCGGTTCCGAAACCCCCTACCTCCACGTTTCCAGATATGGTGGACGACTCAGAATACCAACGCAAGCTAATACAAAAACTGGTGAAGAATGCTCTCATATCCTTGAGGGAG
>Ga0247833_1001476_pt1 | contig 37940 bp, 44 predicted proteins | sample LaCruzMarch2015__7_FD_187117 | JGI IMG/M metagenome (GOLD analysis project Ga0247833, IMG submission 187117) | Freshwater microbial communities from meromictic Lake La Cruz, Castile-La Mancha, Spain - LaCruzMarch2015_8m | ecosystem: Environmental > Aquatic > Freshwater > Lake | place: Spain...
ACCAGAATCGTTGTCGAAGACACCTTGTCCAGTACCAACTTGATCTCTTCTCGAATGCGGGCGCGAAGCTCAGCATCCAGTGCCGCGAACGGCTCATCAAGCAAAATCAGTTCTGGTTCAGGAGCTAATGCTCGAGCAAGCGCAACGCGGTGTTTTTGACCGCCGGAAAGTTCAGTTGCCGATTGATTCTCAAAACTTTCCATAGAAACGAGTTTTAGTAGCTCGCGAACTCGATCAACGCGAGCTGCCTTGCTTAGACCCTTGAGACCGAAGGCAACGTTTTCGAAAACTGAAAGGTGAGGGAAAAGGGCAGCATCCTGCGGTACGTAGCCAACTTTTCTAGCTTCCGCAGCAACAAAGACATTCTTGGAAGCAACAAGTTTTCCCGAAATGGAAATCTCTCCCGAGTCAGGATCGTCAAAGCCTGCGATTAGACGAAGAAGTGTTGTCTTTCCTGATCCAGAAGATCCGAGCACGGCAACGAATTCGCCATTGGCGATTTCAAGAGAGAGGTTTTGAAGAACCGGCTTTGAACCAAAAGCTTTGCTGACACCAGATAGCGCGAGGGTGGAAACCACTAGACACGCTCCAAGTCATTGATTGGTTCAAGATCTTTTCTGATTGCTCTATTGAGCAACCAGGCTGGAATTCCAGCCAGCACTACCAAAAGTAATGCATAGGGAGCTGCTGTTGAAAAAGAGGCAACGCTGGTCTCAGTCCAGAGCCTGGTAGCTAGAGTTTCAATGCCGGTTGGGCGAAGTAACAGCGTTGCAGGAAGCTCCTTCAATACCGTCAAGATAACCAAGGTGGTAGCTGCAAAGATTCCAGGACCGGCAATTGGCAACACAACTTTTCGCAACGTCTGAAGTTTTGTAAGCCCCAAAGAAGAAGCAACTTCATCGAGTGCGACAGGGGATTGCCGAAGCGGTGTTGAAATCGCGGAAAGAGCATTTGGTAAGAAAAGTGCGAGGTAGGCAATCAGCACCAGAAAGCTCGTTTGATAGATCCACGGTGCTACCTGGTTCGCGAAGTAAGTAAGGGAGAGGGCAACAACAATTCCAGGGGTTGCGTGAGTTAGCCAAACTGAGCGTTCAAGAACAAAGCCAAACCTTGGCCTAAATCGCACCACAATAATTGCAATTGCAACTGCGAATAGGGCAGTTAGCATTCCACCGGAAACAGCAAGGGTCACCGAGTTATAGAGCGCTCCAAGCACCTGAGCCCAATCGGTTTCGGGCAAGCCTGCAATTGACCACCTAATCAAGCTAGCTAGTGGAACAAGCAAGCTCACGGTTGCAATTCCAGAAAGCAGTGCAACAAGTGGAATCTTCCAGCCGCGAAGATCAATTCGGTTTAGCCGGTTAGCAATAACGGTTCCGATGGCTCTTGTTCCGCGGGATCTAGATTCAACAACCAAAACAAGAATTGTCACAACTACCAGCACAAGCGCCAGGGTTGCAGCAAGGTTTCTGTCAAAGCTGGCTCGGTAGGCGTTATAGATGGCCCGAGTAAAAGTGTCGTAGCGTACGATGCTCACCGCACCGAAGTCACTCAGCACATATAACGCTGATAGCAACCCACCGGAAACTGCAGCTCCACGGATGTTTGGCCAAGTGATTTTGGCAAGTACAGCGAACTTGCCAGCACCCAAAGACGCCGCAACTTCCTCGGTTGAAGAATCAAATCTTGCAAGAGCTGCCGAGACGGCAAGGTAAACAAGTGGCGCGGTTCCAACAGTTAGCAAAAGCCAAGCAGCAAAGAACCCACTAAAGCCTGGGATAACCGCTATCCAGGCATAAGCCGCAACATAAGAGGGTATCGCCAGCGGCAATGCTGCAAGCACAGCGAAAACTTTTCTTCCTGGGATGTTCGATCGAACAGCGATCCAAGCTTGGATGGTTCCAACCACCATCGCTGAAAGCGATACGAGAACAGCTAACACCAGTGAACTAAGAATTAGTTCCAGTGTTCTGGCATCAAAGACGAGGTCGGCAAACTTGGTAAAGCCTGCAGAGCCAACGCGTACAAAAAGGTAAACAAGTGGAACGAGAGAGATCAAGACGGCCATCACCGCCACTAGCACGATGGCCAGCGGCGGTGATGACTTTATGGTCTTGCTCAGAGCAGTCCGGCCTTTCGAATCAGTTCTAGGGTTTCGGCAAGCGGCTCTAGATCTGAAAGATCAAACTGCGGTGCACGAATTTCACTCAGTGGCTTTAAGCCTGCAACTTCTGGAATTCCAGTCATTGAGTACTCGCGGGTTCGTTCAACAAAGTACTGCTGAGCTGTTTCACCAAGTAGCCACTTGGCAAACACATTTGCACTCGGGTTATCACTGATTACTGCAACTCCTGCAACGTTGATTAGGTTTCCAGTGTCGCCATCTTTGAACCAGGTGATTTCAGATTTCATGTTCTCTTCGCCAATTTCAGCAGCGAGTTCAAACCAGTAGTAGTGGTTGATAAGACCTAAATCAATCACGCCGTCTTCAACGGCCTGAAGGATGATTGAGTTCTTTTCAAACAGCACGGCGTTTTCCTTCATTGCAATAAGGAACTCATTGGCCGCCTCATCGCCCTCAAGAACACGTATAGCTGTGACGAATGCTTGGAAGGAAGCATTGGTTGGTGCGATTCCGATTCGACTCTTCCAGGATGGATCCATTAGATCTTTATAAGAGGTAGGAAGAGTCGTCACCTTCGCTGGGTCGTAAACCAAAACTCGTGCACGACCCGAGACTCCAACCCATTGGGAATCATCTGACTTGTAAGCGTCTTGAACTAGATCTGTGATTTCTGCCGGGAGAGTTTTTGTGACACCTTCTTTGGCAAGAGCACCTAGTGCTCCAGCGTCCTGACCGAAGTAAACATCGGCGCGAACATTTTCGCCTTCTTCAAGTATTTGAGCGGCAAGCTCAGCCGAGTCACCGTAGCGAACTTGTACCTCAATGCCAGTTTCCTGGGTGAAGGTATCTAGCAAGTCTGCGATTAGATCTTCGCTTCGACCTGAGTAAACCGTTATTGACTTATCGTCTGATGCATCTGGTGCGGGGCTTGCGCAGGCGCCTAAGGCCAGCACCGCCGACACCGCTAGCGCCAAAGGCGCGAACCGGTTTCTAAAGGATTTCATATTTAGTTATCTTTCAGTTTCGGATCGAATATCATTTCGACCGTCTGGTTTGCCTGAAGGCAGTTGGCCTCAGGACTTCTCTGGGCTAAGACTTTGCGTCTTGGTCTTCCTCGGCCTCTTCGTCTTCGTAGAGATCGGCCCACTTGTCTTCGTAATCAGGTTCGGCTGAACCTGAGGTAGAAGTAAGTTCTTTTTCTAGCGCACTGTAATCAGTAGAAGGGCTGAAATACTTCAGCTCTCTGGCTACTTTGGTGTGTTTTGCCTTTTGACGGCCACGCCCCATGGCGAGACCCCTCTTTCGTATCTTGTCCGTGCCAGATTCGGCTCAGAAACTATGAAATCTTCTCCAAGTTTAGCATCCGGCCCGCGGGGCTAGCTAGAGCAAAATCACGGCTGTGGCAAACAAAACAGCTGGAATCACAAGGTTTAGCGCTGCGTTTAACACGGCTAGAGCTTTAGATCTAGTGGTCCAAAGTTCAAAAGTTTGAGAGGCAAATGTTGAAAAGGTCGACAGGCCTCCGGCAAACCCTGAGATCAGCGCTAACTCCAATTCCCCTTGCCCAACAGCAATCCCGACAATAAACGAAGCAACTGAGTTTGCCAGCAGGATTCCAAATGGAAATACGCACTTCCAACTGCCAACCCAATGCCGAACAACAGAACCAAGGCCTCCGAAGAAGGCAACAGTTAAGACTGCAACAGTTAGCTCCATCAGTTTTTACTGCCGAACAGGTTTTGCAGTTTCTGTTGGCCGCCAACGTTCCTACCGAGCCAGTAAGCCAGGACACCAAGAATTAGTTGCAAAGCAACAGCAGACCAGAAGATCGTTCCGTTTCCAAAAGCACCGAGGTCTTGACTGTTTGTGACCAAGCTAAGGCCACTCATGGTTGTGAAGCCACCTGCTAAGCCGCTTCCCCAAAAACTGTTTCGCACATCAGATCTACTCGAACCAGTAGCTTGCACGAGCCCCAAAAAAGCAGCGCCAAGCGAGTTCACAACGGTTGTTGCAACCAGCGCAGTTTCAGGTTCCGTGAGCGAAGCTTGTTCAACACCAAGAAAAATCAGATAGCGAAGTGCTGAACCAATTGCACCGCCGAGGAAAACCGCCCCGATGATTCTTGCCGACAAGAGCTACTTCTTTGCGCTTTTCTTTTTGCCGGAAGTTTTTGCCGGCGCTCTTGAACCCAAATTGAAAGTGCTGGCAAAGCCAAGTAGCAAGAACCCTCCGGCGACCCAGGCTGAAGCTTTGGCACCGTCTGTAAAGGCCTCTCCCGCAGCAAGCTGGATATCAGTTCCAAAAGCACCAAGTTCTGGAATTGCAGCACCAGCTGATTCAACAACCGCATCAACAATCACTACCTGCTGTGAAGACTCAAGCTGAAGATCACTAAGTCTGGTTTCCAGACTCGCCTGTGTGGAGGTGAACAAAACTGTTCCCAAAACAGCAATTCCCAAAGCCGAACCAATCTGACGAACAGTTGATTGAGATCCTGAACCCTGACCTGATTTGTCCATCGGAACATCAACCATGATCACACCGGTTAGCTGCGCTGTTGCAAGACCGATTCCGATTCCATAGACAAACAAGAATCCTGCAATCGATGCCCAACCAGCATCGATGGTTGCGTTCAGCGCAATACCTGCAACACCAATTAGCTCAAGTCCAACACCGATTCGAACTGCCATTGCTGGAGCAAGCTTTCCGCTTAGCGCTCCACCAATCCCAGATGCCAGGAAGGCACCGGCTGCCAGCCAAAGAAGAACAAGGCCAGAGCTGATTGGAGAAAGACCCAGAACGTTCTGTAGCCAAAGTGGAATCGCGAACAAGATTCCAAATTCACCCATCGAGATAATCGCAGCTGCGATAGATCCGTTTCTAAATGATCCAATCTTGAGTAGATCAAGATCCAAAAGAACGTTCTTCTTTTCTTTCTCTCGTTTTTTCTCCCAGAGAACAAAAGCAATCGTTGCAAGTAAGGAAATGAAAAGTGAAATTGGAATTACTGAAATTCCTGTTGTTGGCCAGTCATAACCAAAAGCTGAGAACTGGTTGTTTGGATTGACATCCCACCAACCGTAAATTCTTCCTTCAATAAGACCAAACACAAGGGTAGAGAACATGACAACAGAGATTGCAGCTCCAACAAAGTCGATGCCACCTGCACGTTGCGCTGATTTAGATTCTGGTACGAAATACAAAAGACCGGCGATGATGATGATTCCAATTGGCAAGTTAATTCCAAAGGCCCAGCGCCAGTCAAAATCAGTTGCTAGCCAACCACCAAGAACTGGTCCCACGGCAACCATTCCACCGATAGTTGCACCCCAAACAGCAAATGCGATTCCTCGCTCTTTGCCTTGGAAGTTTGCGTTCACGAGCGAGAGTGTGGTTGGAAGCACCATGGCGCCACCAATACCCTGAACCACGCGAGCCATGATCATGGCCGAGGCGCTCTCGGTAAGTCCTGCCCAAACCGAGGCAATAGTGAAAATCACGATTCCGATGATTAGCAGCCGCTTGCGACCGATTCGATCGGCAATCGAACCAAACACCAATAGCAGCGCTGCGAAGACCAGGATGTAAGACTCTTGAACCCACTGAACTTCAGCCGAGGTAAGAGCTAGGTCAACAATGATTGACGGGAAGATGGTGTTCACAATGGTTCCGTCGATGATCACGATGGAAATTGCCATCGAGATAAAGACCAGACCGAGCCAGCGATTGCGTGTTTTTTGAGGCACTTGTTTTTGTCCTTGCGGTTTGATTTGGGCTGGCCAAAAAGATTTTAGGCCAGCAGAAGATGTCTAAGAAATAAACCTAGTTTGCTCTTGTATAGAAGTAGGTGTTCTGGCGAAATCAACACCCGTGAAGAAATTTGCCTGAGTGATCCAAATCAAGTGAAACTGGTGGCTCCGACCGGCGTCGATCCGGTGACCTAACGATTTTCAGTCGTTCGCTCTACCAACTGAGCTACAGAGCCTAAAGGTGGTTTGACCCACCCCCATTCAATGAAAGCCCTCAAAAGAGGGCTTCTATTTGAAGCGACCCTGACCGGACTTGAACCGGCGACCTTCGCCGTGACAGGGCGACGCGCTAACCAACTGCGCTACAGGGCCTCGTTGCTACGAGCCTACAATTTGTGACCCCAACGGGATTCGAACCCGTGCTACCGCCGTGAAAGGGCAGCGTCCTAGGCCACTAAACGATGGGGCCTACAAAGAGTGGAACTTCATAGCACCAGCTATAAACAGTAGCCCCCATAGGGCTCATTTAGCAACCCCAACGGGCTTGGAGGCCTTTATCTTTCGACACTCTCAGCCATCCTTCAGGTATTACTTCAAGGTTCCGTGTTAGCTTGAAAAATATGTCTTTTCGACTGAAAGCCCCCTTTGCCCTGTTTACGAGCTTGGCAATTCTTCTGGGCACCGTGCTTGCCGTCCCAGCGATGGCAAACCCGAACTACCCGAGTGCCGCCGAGGTGGCCGCCGCTAAGCGCAACGTAGTCGATAAGCAAAAGATGATCGAGCGAATCGAGAATCTCATCGCAGATCTCGAAGACGAAGTTGAAGTACTAAACCGGGAAGCCAGCATCAAAGCTGAAATTTTCAACGTCGCTCAAGAAGAATTCGAAATCATCGAGCGCAAAGTAAAGGTATTAGAAAAACAGGCCAAAGCTGCGCTCGCTGAAGCCGACCAGGCTGCCGAGCAGCTTGGTCAAATTGCCTCCCAGATGCTCAGAAATGGCTCCGGTGGAACCTCGCTGAATCTGTTTCTAAACCCCGGCGAAGCCGATGACCTTTTGTACCAATTGGGAGCTCAGGAAAAACTCGCGGAGCAAACCGAACTCATCTACCAAAAATCCCTTGAGCGCCAGCGGCTAGCCAAAGCGCTAACCGATGAATTGGCAGCTGCCGAAAAAGAACTTGAAGCCAAAGCCGACATAGCCAAAAAAGCTTTCGATGAGGCCCAAGCTGCAGCCAACGCCGTTGAAGCCAAGGTCGCAGCAAACAAGCGTCAAAACAGAATCTTCTACAATCAGCTTGCTTCCCTAAAGGACACCGCAGCTGACCTCGAGCGCCAGCGCGCTGAAGGTCTGGCGTGGGAGCGAAGACAGGCTGCCGGAACAAGAGTTCCAGAGGCTCCTGAGCTTTACAAAGTCGGACCACCAAACCAAGACAAGGTTGAGCGAGTAATTGCATTTGCAAGAGCGCAGCTGGGTAAGCCATACATTCTTGGTGCTCGCGGACCCAACGCTTGGGACTGCTCTGGATTGACTATGAAGGCTTACGAAGCAGCCGGTACTTACATCGGCACCCATTCGGTTTCGAATCAGTTCATCAATGCGATGGACAAGCGTCAGCTTGTTCCGCTAAGAGACGTTGAAGCAGGAGATCTAATCTTCTGGTCGACTTCCAATGATCATCTCAACCGCAGCTACGGTTCGAAATATCACATCGGTATTTACATCGGCGGCGGATTGATTCTTGATGCACCAAACCCATCAAAGCCGGTTCGAATAATTCCGATGAACCAGCGCTTAGGTGAAATGGTTCCGTACGCTGCACGCCCAAGCGCGTAGAAATTTTTAGTGCTTGTAGTCGGCCTTAGCTTTCGCGATTAATCTTTCCGCTTCAGCTTTGTTGGCCCACTCACCAAGCTTGACCCACTTGCCTGGCTCAAGATCTTTGTAGTGCTCGAAGAAGTGAGTGATTTCATTCTTAGTCTGCTCAGGAACATCATTTATGTCCTGAATGTGTTCCCAGCGCTTGTCTTTAGCAGGCACGCAAAGAATCTTCTCGTCCATTCCGCCATCGTCTTCCATTGGAAGTACGCCTACGGCACGAACGTTTACAACAACGCCTGGGAAAACTGGGAACTCAAGAAGTACGAGGGCATCAAGCGGGTCGCCATCGCCGCCCAAGGTCTTGTCGAAGTAGCCGTAGTCAACCGGGTAAACAAAAGGTGTGTAGAGCACACGGTCTAGGTGCACGCGACCGGTCTCATGGTCAACCTCGTACTTGTTTCTCGATCCTCTAGGAATCTCGATTACGGCTTCAATCATTGCTCTCCTCAATAGGCTTGTTTCACCCACAAGATTACCCAAATTGACGGAGTTCCAAGTGTCTGTGCGCAAGCGTCTTAGTCCCGCCCAGGGGCTTATTCGCCTTGCGGTTCGAAACTGTCTGAGCTCAAACACCAAGCCCGGACAAAAACTACTGATTGCCGTATCTGGCGGAGCTGACTCACTTGCCCTAGCCGCAGCATGTGAGTTCGAAGCTAAAAAACTTAAGGTCAAGATCGCAGCGGCAGTAATCGATCACTCACTTCAAAAAGGCAGCGACAAGGTCGCTGCACAAACAGCCAAGACACTTGCCTCACTTGGATTTGAAGAAGTAGTTGTGAAGAAGATTGCTGTTGGAAAAGCCGGCGGACCAGAAGCGGCAGCGCGCACCGCGCGCTACACCGCTCTTGAAACAATCCGCCAAAAAACCAAGTCGCACTTTATTGTTTTAGGTCACACCTCTTCCGATCAGGCAGAAACGGTGCTGTTGGGCCTGGTTCGAGGATCAGGATCTAAATCACTTTCGGGAATGAGCGAAAAAACTGGAGTACTGCTTAGACCACTGCTTGGCATCGAGCGCGCCACCACAGAGGCTTTTTGCAAGGACAGTGGCATCAAGTACTGGTCGGACCCGCAAAACCAAGACAAGAAGTTTTTGCGCGTGATGATTCGAAAGCACGTCCTTCCCCTTTTGGAAAAGCAACTTGGGGGATCGGTTGCTGCTTCTCTAGTTAGAACATCCGATCAGCTTCGTGAGGACAACACCTACCTGGAGTCACAGGCTGACAAGAGCTTCAAGAAGTACGCGAAGGTTTCAGGTTCTGGAATCAGTTTTGATGCAAAGGCACTCGAGAAATTCCCTGCGGCAATTTTGAATCGCGTTATCAAAAAGGCGTTGGATGATTTTGGTTCGGAGTCGAGCCGGACTCACGTACTGGCAGTTTCAGAATTAGTTTTGTCCTGGCATGGACAAAAGCCTTTGGCGCTTCCAGGGGTTAGAGTAGTGCGTAAGGGCAACACCATCAGCTTTGAGCCAAACAGGAGATGACCAGTGGATCTGGAAACCGTAACCGCTGAAATCACTCAGGTGCTAATCACCAAAGAGCAGATTGAAACCCGCATCCAGGAATTGGCCAAAGAAATTGATGCGCACTACGCCAGCAAAGATGTTCTTCTAGTTGGCGTTCTAAAAGGCGCAGTAATGTTTATGGCTGATCTATCCCGTGCAGTTCAATCCAGAGTTCAGATGGACTGGATGGCAGTTTCTTCCTACGGTTCAGGAACAACTTCTTCTGGTGTAGTTCGAATCCTGAAAGATCTTGATGCAGATGTTTTGGGCAAAGACGTACTTATTGTTGAGGACATCATCGACTCCGGACTTACTCTTTCTTGGTTGGTTTCCAACCTAGAAGCTCGCGGAGCAGCCTCGGTTGAGGTTGTTGCACTGCTTAGAAAGCCAGATGCTGCCAAGGTTGACCTTGATGTTCGCTGGGTTGGCTTTGAGATTCCGAACGAGTTTGTGGTCGGATATGGCCTTGATTACAACGAGCGATACCGCACCCTGCCTGGGGTAGCGGTGCTTTCCCCTTCTGTTTACTCCTAGATTTTCACCTGTCAGTTTGGGCAGGTAACCTAGGAAGCTATGAAGCTCAAGAAAATCCTTTCCGGTCCATTTATCTGGATCTTTGTGGCAATAGTCATATTGATCACCGGAACCAGCCTTATCAACGCCCAGACCTTTCAGCAGGTTGATACCAAGTACGGCCTTTCACTGATCGAAACTGGCAAGGCAAAATCTGTCAAGATCTTTGACGGTGAGCAGCGCGTTGACATTGAACTTCTAAACCCAGATCCTGAGTTTGGCTCGCAGGTTCAGTTCTTCTACGTCGCACCTCGTGGCGAGCAGGTAATTGATGCAATCTCAACTTCTGTAATCAGCGATGGCTTCAACGATGAAGTTCCAAACACTCCCTGGTATCTAGCCCTGCTTGGATCACTTCTACCTTTTATCTTGATCGGACTTATCTTCTGGTTCCTGCTTTCTTCAATGCAGGCCGGTGGCGGAAAAGTCATGCAGTTTGGAAAATCCAAAGCCAAGATGGTCACCAAAGAAACTTCACAGACCACCTTTAAAGATGTCGCCGGAATTGACGAGGCATTAGAAGAACTCGAAGAAATCAAAGACTTCCTAAAAAAGCCCGAGCGCTTCAAAGCTCTGGGAGCCAAGATTCCAAGAGGTGTGTTGTTGTATGGCCCTCCGGGAACTGGAAAGACCCTGGTTGCCAAGGCCGTTGCTGGCGAAGCTGGAGTTCCGTTCTTTTCTATTTCAGGTTCTGACTTTGTGGAAATGTTTGTTGGCGTTGGAGCATCGCGTGTGCGCGATTTGTTTGAGCAGGCCAAAGCTTCATCGCCAGCAATCATCTTCGTTGATGAGATTGATGCAGTTGGTCGTCAGCGTGGAGCCGGTATCGGTGGCGGAAACGATGAGCGCGAGCAGACTCTGAACCAGCTGCTAGTTGAGATGGATGGATTCGATTCCAGCGTCAGCGTGATTTTGATTGCGGCAACCAACCGCCCAGACATCTTGGACCCAGCACTACTTCGACCAGGTCGCTTCGATAGACAAATCGGTGTCGGTGCACCGGATCTTGCAGGACGCGAACAAATCCTTCGCGTGCACGCTAAGAACAAGCCAGTCGATGACGATGTTGATTTAGCTCTAATCGCAAGAAGAACCCCGGGCTTTACCGGAGCAGATCTTGCAAACGTACTAAACGAAGCTGCTTTGTTGTCTGCTCGCGAGAACCGCAAAACCATTGACGCTGCAACTGTTGATGAAGCAATCGATCGCGTAATCGGCGGACCGCAGAAAAAATCTCGCCTGATGAAAGACGAAGAGCGTCTAAACACCGCGTATCACGAGGCTGGCCACGCACTGGTTGCCGCTTCCCTAAACCACTCAGACCCGGTCACCAAGGTGACAATCTTGCCAAGAGGTCGAGCACTCGGTTACACCATGGTGTTGCCACTAGAAGATCGCTATTCGGTCACACGCAACCAACTGCTTGATCAGATTGCTTACGCTCTCGGTGGAAGAGCTGCAGAAGAGGTTGTCTTCAAGGACCCAACAACCGGCGCATCCAATGATTTTGAAAAGGCAACCAAGACCGCTCGTCAGATGGTGACGCTCTTCGGTTTCGCCTCTTCTTTGGGAACTGTTTCTTACGGTGGCGGTGGCGAAGTGTTCATCGGTCGCGACATGGCTCAGGCCAGAGAATACTCCGACGAAGTTGCTCACCAAATTGATGTTGAGATTCGAAAAATTCTTGATGCCGCCCACGACGAGGCATACAAGGCCATCAACCTAAACCGCAAAGTCTTGGACGCGATGGCCAAAGAGCTAATGGAGAAAGAAACTCTTAACCCTGACGACATCGCACGCATTTTCAAATCAGTAAAGAAGCTTCCAAAGCGCAAGCCTTGGCTTTCTAAAACTTCCAGACCTTCATCCAAAAAAGGCCCTATTGCAATTCCCTCGAAGGGCTCAACAACCGCCAAAGTAGCAGCGAAGAAAAAAGCAGAAGCGGCCGAAGCAGCAGCTGCTAAGAAACCTGCTGTGAAAAAGCCCGCTGCAAAAAAACCGACAAAGGCACTAAAGAAGAAGTAATTGGTTGATATCAATCGCATAAAAAATGCGGTGACCGAGCTACTCACCGCAATAGGCGAAGACCCCAAACGCTCTGAACTATTGGCAACCCCTGAGAAATTCGCTGAGGCGTATCAAGAGTTTTTCAAGGGAGTTGGCGTTGATCCGATGTCGATTCTTGCTGATGCTTTCCCGGCTGAACAAAACGATGTTGTGATCTTGAAAGATATTGAACTGGTTTCGATTTGTGAACATCACCTACTTCCCTTTACTGGAGTAGCTCACATCGCCTACTTGCCAAAAGACAAGGTGGTTGGCCTAGGCCGGCTACCAAAGCTTGTTGAGGTGCTTGCCGCCAGGCCTCAGCTTCAGGAAAATCTCACATCACAAATTGCTGAAGCTATCCAGACCGGATTAGATGCAGCCGGTGTGATTGTGGTTATTGAAGCTCGTCACCACTGCGTTGCATCAAGAGGCGCAAGACAGCCAGAAGCCAACACCGTCACTTTGCGAGCCCTCGGCACTTTCAGCGAGCCAGCTGCCAGAGTCGAGATCATGGCCCTAATTGCCAAATGAAAACATGGTTAATTTCACAAGACCTCTGATCATGGGTGTTATAAATATCACCCCGGATTCTTTTTCTGACGGCGGTCAATTTCTTGATTCAAACGAAGCAGTCAAACACGCACTGGAACTTGTTCGCGAAGGCGCAAATATCATCGACCTTGGCGGCGAATCCACTAGACCAGGGGCGCTTCGAGTAAAAATCGACGAAGAACAAGCCAGAGTGCTGCCAGTCATTGAAGCACTTATGCAAAACGCCGATTTCAAAGCAAGCGGTGCAATCATCAGCATCGACACCATGAACGCACAAACCGCAGCACTTGCAGTTGCTGCCGGAGTCGCAATTGTGAACGATGTTTCCGGCGGTCTTGCCGACGAACAAATGTTTGCGGAGCTAAAGAAATTGAAGTGCAAATTCATAGTCAGTCACTGGCGAGGATTTAGCGAAACTATGGATTCGCTAAATAACTACACATCGGTTGCTAAAGATGTTGCGGAGGAACTTATCGAGCGAGTAGCTAAAGCGGAAGCCGCAGGAATTTCTAGAGATCGATTGATCATCGATCCAGGTCTGGGGTTTGCAAAAGACATTGCACAAAACTGGCACCTGGTTGCTCGCCTTGACGAACTAGAAAAACTTGAACTTCCAATTCTGGTTGGAGCATCCAGGAAACGCTTTCTCGCTGGGGCGCTCGAGCCGCAAGATGCAGCCGGAGTTAGCAACCAAAGACGCGATCTTGCAACAGCAGTTTTGACAGCTCTTTTGCTTCAGCGCAAGCTTTGGGGCGTGAGAGTCCACAATGTTGCAACAACCCTTGATGCCATCAAGGTGGTTGAGGCCCTGGCGTTTGCGAATGAAGAGTCCAGCGGGCAGAGTTAAGCCATGACCCAAAAGATTCAGATCAAGGGCCTTCGGGTTTATGGCTACCACGGTGTGATGGAGCACGAGCGTGATGAAGGTCAATACTTCATCATTGACGCAAGCATCAAGGTTGATGCCAAGCGCGCTAGCTCCACAGACGATATTTCAAACACCGTCAGCTATGCCGAGATCGCTCAGCTAATCGCTGACAACGTTAGAAACAATCCAGTGAATCTACTCGAGACCCTTTCTCAGCGAATAGCTGATGAAGTTCTAATTGCTTCAGGACCTTGGGCAAAGTCGGTAAAGATAACGGTTTCAAAACCTGATGCGCCGATCGATCTTTACTTCGACACTGTGGCTGTAACAGCAAAGGCAAAAAGGCAGTCCTAGTGGGCACCTGGAAAATTGCGGTGCTGGCCCTCGGTGCAAACCTAGGCGATAGACAAAAAACCATCGAGACCGCTATCGAACAACTTGCTGCTCAGAAAAAGATCCGTGTGCTGGAGCGCTCTCCTCTAGTTGAATCAGTTGCGCTAACCGAGTCGGGCGAAGATAAGTCGCTACCTAGTTATCTGAACGGCGTAATCAAGATCGCAACTCAGCTTCGACCAAAAAAGCTCCTGGAAGTCATCACGAGGATCGAGAATTTGCACGGGCGAATTCGTTTGCACCGTTGGGGTTCTAGAACGTTAGATATCGACATCATCACTTATGAAGATGTCTTCAAATCTTCCAAGCACCTAACGATTCCTCACCCACAAACCCACCACCGTCCATTCGTTCTAGTTCCGTGGACCCTGATGGATGAAGATGCAATACTTCCAGGACATGGTCGAATAGCCGACCTTTCAAGCTCAATGACCGCGCAGGTGAGCGTGCTCAAATGAAACCAACCAAGTTATCGCTACTTCTGCTTATTTCAATTCCATCGACCCTCGCATCGTTTTTTGTTGCAAGCTTCATGGTTGGCCGCGGTTTTCAGGTTCCGGTATCGCCTGCCAATCTACTGATCACCCTGGCTGCAATTTCTGCAGTGTTACTTGCTCTTTCGATTCCGATCTGGCGCTACCGAAGTGCGCTGAAGCAAAAATCTGCTCAGCGCCCAAAGCGCGTTGATCCGTTCTACGCGGTTAGAGTTTTGCTTCTTGCCAAAGCCAGTGCATTAGCTGGGGTGCTTTTTGCCAGTTGGCATTTGGGTGTAGTTATCTTCACCTTGTCGGGAGCAGTTGTGGTGCAAAGCTTGGTGTTGCAAAACAGCTTTGGATTTTTAGCCAGCGTGATGCTGATTGTTGCTGCTCTTGTAACCGAGCAGATTTGCCGACTGCCTCAAGACAGTGACCCAGATCCAGATCAGGCGGTGACCTCTTGAAGCAGGGAAGACTAAGTGTTGGAGTAATAGGAACTGAGCCTGCAGGAATTGCAATGGCGCAAGCACTAGCAACCGCTGGTCACATGGTGGTTGCTGTTAGCACCGCAACACAGGATTTAGACGAGGCCCTAGAAGTGTTGCTGCCGCAGGCAAAAAGATTGTCCGACACCCAAATTCTCGAAGCTGCTGATCTAGTGCTGCTTGCTGTTCCAGCAGCAGATATAACTGCAACCGTTTCAAATCTTTCTGATTCTTGGCGTGCTGGCCAACTTGTTGTTCATCTTGCTGCTGAGTTTGATCACGAAATTTTGAGCGAAGCGTTCGCTAAAGGTGCTATTCCACTTGCAATTCATCCAGCTATGCGCTTTACAGGAACTAGCTTGGATCTAAATCGCATGAAGGAAAGCTTTTTTGCGGTGAGTGCTCCAGCTGTTGCACTACCTATTGCTCAAGCTCTAGTTATTGAAATGGGCGCTGAACCTATTGTTATTGATAGCTCGGCACGGGCCAGCTATGCCGAGGCAATCGAGGTGGCAAGCAATTTTTCCGCAATGATTGTTAATCAGGCAATCGGATTGCTGGAGCAAGCCGGAGTTGAAAACCCTGCACTAGTTATTGCTCCGGTAATTGAGAGTGCGGTGGATCAGGCTTTGTCCAAAGGGCACCGTCAGATCAAGCCGGAAGATTTGATAGGGGACGCTTAGATGAAGGTCGTGAGGACAGTAGCGGATGTTGCGCTGTTGGTCTCGCGAACCAAAATCTCAGGCAAAAAAGTTGCATTCGTTCCAACTATGGGAGCAATCCACGAGGGGCACCTGTCCCTAATTGCGGTGGCTAAACAACACTCCGATCTGGTTGTCGCATCGATTTTCGTAAACCCACTCCAGTTCACAAGCACCGCGGATTTCGAGCTCTATCCAAGAAACGAAGACTTGGATGCCAAAGCTCTGAACAAAGCCGGAGTCGATGTTCTATTTCTTCCAACCGTTGATGAAATCTACCCGGATGCGAATTACGCCATCACTCAGAAGGCTGGTCCGATAGGCCAGGCCTATGAGGGTGATTCAAGACCCGGGCACTTCGACGGGATGCTTACGGTGGTATCCAAACTGTTTGACATCGTCCAGCCGGATTTTGCAGTCTTCGGTGCCAAAGACGCTCAGCAGCTGTTTCTAATTCGCCAGATGGTCAAGGCGCAGAACCCGCTTGGCACTCGCGACCCAATCGAGATCCTCGAAGGCCCAACCATCAGAGATGCCAAGGGCCTTGCCCTTTCAAGTCGCAACAAGAGATTGTCTAAGTCTCAGCGTCAGCAAGCGTTGAGTCTGCCAAATGCATTGAATGAAGCAAGCCTTGCCGCCTCTCGAGGAGGCGGGCCATCGAGTGCATACTTCTCCGCAAGCTCCGTGTTTAGCGCAAGCGGTGAGGCTAAACTCGATTATCTAGCCTTGGTAAATCCAGCAACCTTTCAAGCAATTGAAGAAGGATTCACCGGCCAGGCACTGATGATTGTTGCCGCAACCGTAGGTGACGTAAGACTTATCGATAACAGGTTGATCACCTTCTAGGAGAAACAAAGCGTAATGACCGACCAGCTAGAAAACGATTCCGAAGATCTTCCGGAGCAAATTGCCGTTCGCATGGCAAAGCGCGAAAAGCTCAACGATCTCTCGGACGCTTACCCGGTCTCCCTTCCAATCACACACACCATCGCTCAAGTTCGTGCCGAATTTCCAGATCTAGAAATTGACGTTGCAACCGGCAAAACTGTTTCGGTTGCAGGACGCGTAGTTTTTGCTCGCAACACCGGAAAGCTTTGCTTCGCAACTTTGCAGTCAGGCGATGGCGAAAGAATTCAGGCCATGGTTAGCCTCGACAAAGTTGGCGAGGAATCCCTAGAGCTATACAAAGAACTAGTTGATCTTGGCGATCACCTATTTGTTGAAGGCGAAGTAATCACCTCCAAGCGAGGCGAGCTAAGCATTCTGGTTGCAAGCTGGAAGATGGCGGCTAAAACAATTCGTCCACTACCAAATTTGCACAATGACCTATCAGAGGAATTCCGCGTACGCCACAGGTACATCGATCTAATAGTTCGTGACCGCGCACGTGAAGTGGTGAAGATTCGCTCACAAGTAATGCAGTCAATGCGAAAGACATTTACCGAGGACAACTATCTCGAAGTTGAAACTCCGATGCTGCAGTCGATGCACGGTGGTGCATCTGCTAGACCGTTCAAGACCCACATGAACGCCTTCGACATGGAGCTGTTTTTGCGCATTGCACCTGAACTTTTCTTGAAGCGTGCTGTTGTTGGAGGCATCGAACGGGTCTTTGAAATCAACCGCAACTTTAGAAACGAAGGTGCTGACTCAACTCACTCACCGGAGTTTGCAATGCTCGAGGCTTACCAGGCCTACGGCGATTACAACACCATGGCTGATCTAACTCGCAAGCTAATCCAAAACGCCGCGCAGGATGTTTTTGGTACTCAAGTAGTCAAGCTTGAAGACGGTGAAGAAAATGATCTTTCCGGATCTTGGGACCGCATCTCAATGTTTGATTCTCTTTCCGCCGCAGCTGGAGTTGAAATCACACCAGAGACTCCGATGGCGGAGCTAAAGAAACTGGCTGACAAAGTCGAGATCGAAATCGATCACCCGCTGCACGGAAAATACGTCGAAGAGCTTTGGGAGCACTTTGTAAAGCCAGGCCTTACCTCCCCAACCTTCGTTATGGATTTCCCGGTTGACACTTCTCCTTTAACTCGCGATCACAGAAGCAAACAGGGCGAAGTTGAGAAGTGGGATCTTTACATCCGCGGCTACGAGCAGGCAACTGGATACTCAGAGCTAGTTGATCCAGTTATTCAGCGCGAGCGATTTGTCGCACAGATGGCACTTGCTAAATCTGGTGACCCAGAGGCGATGAAACTCGATGAGGAATTCCTCAAGGCGCTCGAGTTTGGAATGCCACCATCTGGTGGAATGGGTATGGGAATCGACAGGTTGTTGATGAGCCTTACCGGTCTTGGAATTCGCGAGACTATTTTGTTCCCGCTTGTGAAGTAAACTTGATTTCGTGGAAGAAATCGAAGTAGTAGCCCTAACCCCTCTTGAGTGGATCGCCGATTTCGGGGTCTCCATGATTCCACCGATTCTTATGGGCTTGTTGTTCTACGCGGTAATGCGAGGCATTTTCCGAGCCGACGCCACCGAGCGTAAGGTTTATGGCCAAATCGAGGCTGAAGAGCGCGCTAAGCGCAAAAAAGCCTCTAACGCCTAGGGCGAACAAGCCTTATTTTGAGCCTTCTGGCTGGTTAACATCTTTACCTAGGGCAATTTATTGCCCCCTTCCAAGGAGTAAAAGATGTTTGAGAAGTTCACCGATAAGGCCAGACGAGTCGTTGTTTTGGCCCAGGAAGAAGCGAAGCTTCTAAACCACAACTACATCGGAACCGAACACATCCTTTTGGGTCTCATCCACGAAGGCGAAGGCGTTGCAGCCAAGGCCCTCGAGTCACTCGGCATTAACTTGGATGCAGTCCGCGATCAGGTTCAAGAGATCATCGGACAAGGTCAACAGGCGCCATCCGGACACATTCCATTTACTCCTCGCGCAAAGAAAGTTCTCGAGCTTTCACTTCGAGAAGCACTTCAGCTTGGCCACTCCTACATCGGAACCGAGCACTTGCTGCTTGGACTTATTCGTGAAGGTGAGGGAGTTGCCGCTCAGGTTCTTACTCGCCTAGGAGCTGACACTAACCGCGTTCGTCAGCAGGTTATTCAGTTGCTTTCTGGCTTCCAAGGAAAAGAAACCGTTCAGGTCGGTGGAGAAACAGTCGCACCACAAAAGGGCTCACAGATTCTTGACCAGTACGGCAAGAACCTAACTCAGTCAGCAGCCGAAGGAAAGCTTGACCCAGTAATTGGTCGTGAGCGCGAAATCGAGCGCGTCATGCAGATTCTTTCTCGCAGATCAAAAAACAACCCAGTGCTAATTGGTGAACCGGGTGTTGGAAAAACCGCAATTGTTGAAGGACTTGCTCAGGCAATCGTTTCCGGTAATGTTCCAGAAACCCTAAAGAACAAGCAGCTTTACACACTTGATCTTGGTTCCCTTATTGCAGGAAGCCGCTACCGCGGAGACTTTGAAGAAAGACTCAAGAAAGTCACCAAAGAAATTCGCACCCGCGGCGACATCATCACATTCATCGATGAGATCCACACACTGGTTGGTGCAGGAGCTGCAGAAGGTGCGATTGACGCAGCGTCGATCTTGAAGCCAATGCTTGCTCGTGGCGAGCTACAGACCATCGGTGCAACAACCCTTGACGAATACCGCAAGCACTTTGAAAAAGACGCAGCGCTTGCTCGTCGTTTCCAGTCGGTGCAGGTTAACGAGCCATCGCTGCCTCACACAATCAACATCTTGAAGGGTCTTCGCGACCGCTACGAAGCTCACCACAAAGTTTCTATCACTGACGGCGCAATCGTTGCCGCAGCATCGCTTTCAGATCGCTACGTGACCGACCGGTTCCTACCGGACAAGGCAATTGACCTTCTGGACGAGGCCGGGGCCAGACTTCGCCTATCGATTCTTTCTTCGCCACCAGAACTTCGTGAAATTGAAGAGCGCATCGTTGGTGTTCGCGTTGAGAAGGAAAAGGCTATTGAAGGCCAGGACTTCGAATTAGCGGCATCTAAGCGCGATGAGGAAAAGAAGCTAACCGCTGAACGCGCACAACTTGAGAAGCAGTTCCGCAAGGGCAGCGTTCAGGCTCAGGGAATTGTTGACGAGGGGCTAATCGCTGAAGTTCTAGCGCAGGCAACCGGAATTCCAGTATTCAAGCTAACCGAAGAGGAAAGCGCGAAGTTGATCTTCATGGAAGACGAACTACACAAGCGCGTCATCGGTCAGGAAGTTGCAATCGCAGCGCTATCCAAGACCATTCGTCGTCAGCGCGCGGGACTAAAAGACCCGAAGCGTCCATCAGGTTCATTTATCTTCGCTGGTCCTACCGGTGTTGGAAAAACAGAACTTGCCAAGGCACTTGCTGAATTCCTATTCGACGACGAGAACGCACTTATCTCGCTTGATATGTCCGAGTATGGCGAGAAGCACACCGTGTCTCGTTTGTTCGGTGCCCCTCCAGGATTTGTTGGGTTCGAAGAAGGTGGCCAGCTAACCGAGAAGGTTCGTCGCAAGCCATTTAGCGTTGTGCTGTTCGATGAGATCGAAAAAGCTCACCCTGATATCTTCAACTCACTTCTTCAGATTCTTGAAGAAGGTCGCCTAACCGACGGTCAGGGCCGAGTAATCGATTTCAAGAACACAGTGATCATCATGACCACAAACCTCGGAGCAAGGGATATCTCAAGAGGCGCGATGGGCTTTAGCCTTGAGGGTTCTTCCGACAACGATTACCAGCTGATGAAGGCAAAGGTTAATGAGGAGCTAAAGCGCAGCTTTAGACCAGAGTTCCTAAACCGCGTGGACGAAACAATCGTCTTCCCACAGCTAACCCAGGTAGAGCTTTTGCAGATCGTGGAGCTATTTATCAAGCGCCTGTCGGTTCGTCTAGAAGAGCGCGACCTAACCCTCGAGCTAACCGATGCAGCCAAGAAGCGTCTGATGGAACTTGGCTGGGAGCCAAGCCTTGGAGCAAGACCGCTACGCCGTGCTGTCCAGAGAGAAATCGAAGACAAGATCAGCGAGCAAATTTTGCAGGGAGAGCTCAAGAACTCCAGCCACATCAAGGTTGACTTCGTTGGCGGCGAATTCGTATTCGTCAGCAACGTACGTGAATCTGTAGCCATAACCGCCTAGCATTTAGGGATGGAAGCAATCAAGGTTCGACCAGCTCGAACCGGAGACATTGGCGCCATTGCCGAGCTCTGCGGCCCGCTGATTCAATCACGAGTGCTTTTGGGAAAAGAGCGAGTTGAGCTCTACGAATCCGTTCAAGAATTCTTTGTTGCAGAAGATTCCTCGGGCAAAGTCATTGGCTGCGGAGCTCTTCACGTGATGTGGGAAGACCTAGGCGAAGTAAGAACTGTTGCAGTTCACCAAGCTCACCAGGGAACTGGCGTTGGCAGGGTAATTATCGAAAACCTATTTGAGCGCGCCAAGTCACTCGGTTTGAAGAGAATTTTCTGCCTGACATTTGAAGTGGAATTCTTCAGCAAACTTGGCTTCGAGCCAATCGCCGATACCCCAGTTGAACCAGAGGTTTATGCCGAGCTGGTTCGCTCTCACGACGACGGTATCGCCGAGTTTCTTGATTTGGCAAGGGTAAAACAAAATACTTTGGGCAACACCCGCATGCTTAAGCTGCTCTAGCTAGACCCAAACCTAAAATTAGAGGCATGTCCCAGATGCCTAGATCAAGAAGACCGTCCCCAGAAGTATTTCGACGTCGCCGAATTGCTGCCGCTGTTTTGCTGGCACTATTCATAGCGCTGATTTGGGCTGGCGTGACCGCAGTCTCATCATGGCTTGGTGGATCTTCAAGTACACAACTACAACTTCCAGACGGCATGGCCGAATCAAGCGTTGTTGTTGAGTCAGGCGAGATGTGCCCACCGGGAACAGTTGTTGTTGAAGCTCAGGTTGGAAACTCTGCCGGACAAACCATGACTGCCTTTGCAGCGGACGAGACACCACACATTTGGTTTACTCTCACAAACACAAACTCAGTTGACTGCACATTCAACGCAGGTGCCAAGGTTCAGTACTTCACAATCCAAAGTGGCGACCAGGATATCTGGAGTTCCGCTCAGTGTGCAAGAGACTCTCTCGAGGATGGCAACATCGTTCTGCCTCCGGGCGAGACCATGTCAAGCTCACCGTCACCATGGGAGAAAGTTTTCTCTAGTGATTCAGGTTGTGGAGCCGATCAAGCCCCGGTCACAACCGGTGGAGCTAGCTACCACCTAAAGGTGGATGTCAGCGGAGAGCTTTCAACAAACGACCAGCAGTTTGTTCTGAACTAGTTCTTTAGTCCCGCAGCTAACGCTTTAGTTAGTTGCGTGAAGTTCGAGTCAATTACTTTGGTAAACCCAAGTCGCTTTGCTTCGTTTTGTCTAATGACTGCTTGATTCACTTTTCTAATTTCTCCAGCAAGGCTGATCTCTCCAAAAGCAACAACGTCGTGAGAAATCGGCTGATCTTTAATTGCAGATGCAATCGCAAGTGCAATTGCAAGATCTGCTGATGGCTCGGATACTTTCACACCACCAACTGTTGAAACGTACACATCTAGCTCTGAAAGTCTTAAGCCCGCTCTTCTTTCTAGGACCGCAAGAATCATTGCAACTCGCGATGAGTCAACACCGTTTGTCACACGCCTTGGCTGGGCGGTTGAACTTTTGACAACCAGCGCCTGAATCTCAGAAATCAGTGCGCGTTTGCCCTCAAGGGTGACTGTAACGCAGGTTCCAGAAACTTCTGTTTCAGAGCGAGAAAGAAAAAGCCCACTTGGGTCTGGGACTTCTGAAATTCCATCTCCGGTCATCTCAAAGCAGCCAACCTCATCGATTGGACCAAATCGGTTTTTGAATGAACGAATAAATCGAAGACTGGTTTGACGATCACCCTCGAAGTGACAAACCACATCCACCAGGTGCTCTAGTGCCCTTGGACCAGCAACTGTTCCATCTTTGGTGACGTGGCCAACGAGGATGATTGGCAAGTTTGATTCTTTGGCAACTCGAATTAGATTTGCAGCAACCTCCCGAACCTGAGAGGGCATTCCTGCTGCGCCATCTATTTCGCCGGCGATGATGGTCTGAACCGAGTCAACAATCAAAAGCTCTGGCTTTAGGTGATCAATCTGACCTAAAACGGTTGCTAGATCATTTTCGGAAGCTAAGTAAAGATTGTCTGAAAGAGCGCCTGTTCTATCGGCACGAAGTTTGATCTGACCAGTGGATTCCTCACCGCTTACATAGAGCACCCTGAGCCCCGATTTGGCACTGTTCGCGGCAACTTCCAATAGCAGGGTAGATTTACCAACGCCCGGTTCACCAGAGAGTAAAACCACTGCTCCAGGAACAATTCCGCCACCTAGAACTCTGTCGAATTCTCCAACTCCAGTTGGACGGGAGTGCACCTGATCGGTGGAAATAGAAGTTATTGGCTTGGCGGCAAAGTTATCGCCGATTGCTGCCGGTCTAATCGAACGAACGACGCCTATGCCTCGTCCTTGACCCGAAGCAGATAGCTGGACGGTATCCCAGGACTGGCATTCTCCACACTGGCCAACCCACTTAGCCGTGCTCCAGCCACACTCAACGCAGGAGTACTCGGATTTAGTTTTTGCCATGGGTACCAAACTACCCTGACCCACCGATTCCAATGAAGGTTAAGCTTGGAGTATGGAAAACAACAAAATCGCCGTTATTGGCGCGGGCTCAATGGGCGGAGCCATCCTGAGCGGCCTAATCGCCGCCGGCACCGCAGCCGATTCCATCACCGCTTCAACTGCAACAACCCAAAGCGCCAAGGCGCTTTCCGACAAGTTTGGAATCAAGAGCTTCGCACTTGATGCATCGCCTTCTGCCAACTCCGACGCCGCCGAAAACGCCGACGTATTACTCATTGCAGTAAAACCCGCAAAAGTTTTAGAAACACTTGAAGAAATCAAGGCATCAGTCAAAGACGGAGCCCTTGTTATCTCGGTTGCAGCAGGAGTGACAACCGAGTCGATGGAGCAAGCAATTGGTTCCAAGGCATCGGTTATTCGTGCCATGCCAAACACTCCTTCTATTGTTGGTCACGGTGTAACTGGTATCGCGAAGGGCAAAAGCGCTAACGATAATCAACTGACATTAGCTAAAGAACTTTTTGAAACTGTCGGGCAAGTGCTGATCGTTGAAGAAGACAAGATCAACGCCCTAAGCACAATCTCAGGATCAGGCCCGGCGTATGTTTTCTATTTCGCCGAGAAATTGATTGTTGCCGCAAAAGAGCTTGGATTCACCCAAAAAGAAGCAGACCAAATGGTTCGCGCTACCTTCTTGGGGTCCGCAACTTTACTTGCAGCATCCAGTGACTCTCCTGAGGCCTTGAGAGCTCAAGTAACCTCTCCAAATGGAACAACCATGGAAGCAACAAACACTTTTGATGCCTACAACGTCGATGGCATCATACAAATGGCAACTCGAGCTGCATTAGCTCGGGCAATCGAGTTAGGAAAAAACAAATAATGAGCGACATCTTTAAGGTAATTGCAGATCCAAAGGCACGCCTAGTTCTTGAGAAGCTAGCGGCAAACCCAGCATCCACTGTTGCAAAAACTGCTACTGCTACAAAACTCGCATCCGCGCAGGCCACCACAATTCTTGCTTCTTTGTCTGAAGCCAAACTGGTTAAGGGAACCGGTTCTGGTGCGAGCAGGAAGTATTCATTGAACGGTAAAGGTTTTGCTCCCTACGTGTCATGGCTTGCTAAGGTTGCTGAAACTCAGGCAGTTGCGCAGTTGGAAGGACAGCTGCTCGAAATCAGCGGACAAGTTGGCCGAAGCCTTGCTGATGGTTCGCAGTGGGTTTCCAAAACCGTCAAGAAGAATCTTGGAGTTGACACTAAGAAGGTAGCTAAGAGCCTTGGACGTTCCATAGCTGACGTCAAGCGCGATGTTCAAAAAGAAGTCAAGGCAGTAAAGAAAGAAGCTAAGGCGATTGTGACTAAGGTCAAAAAGAGCGTTAAGCGCTAGCCTTCACTTCAGCTATTAGGTTTTCAACTTTGGCTTTGATATCGTCGCGAATTCCGCGAACGATTTCAATGGGCTGATCCTTCGGATCAGTCAATGGCCAGTCGAGGTATGTCTTGCCCGGGAAGTATTGGCAGGCATCGCCGCAACCCATGGTGATTACGTAATCGGATTCCAAAACCTTTTCGTCTGAAAGCTTTTCTGGTTTTGCAGTTGAAAGATCAATTCCTTCTTCCAGCATCACAGCCATTGCCATTGGATTGATGTCTGTGCCGGGTTGGGTTCCAGCGGAGAGAACTTTGATTTGATCTCCGGCAAGGTGCTTTAGATATCCGGCTGCCATTTGGGAGCGTCCTGCGTTATGAACACAAACAAACAAAACAGTTGCAAGTTCAGACATTTTTATTTCTCCTAGCCTTTGACCCGAATCAAAACTTCATTACGCTTTAGAAAGCCTGGCTTCCAGGGTGGATCGAACCTGGCAAAGTACAAGCTACCCACGGTTTGTAAACCAAAGCTTAACAACTCGCTAATTAGCTTCTCGCCTTCAAGATCAAATCTGGCAGGACTCCAAGAGCCCGAGAAGCGCTTGGCAGCAGCCAGGTGCTCAGGCACTTCAATGACCTTCACCCTTGGATCCAGGGAGGCTGGAACATCCCCCGGTTTCATTTCCTCCGGTAGGACGAACCTGACCATGTGTTTGGAGGCACTTGCCGATTCTTGGATTACAGGGGCAGTCATGGCAATTGATTTATTGCCTTTGTTATTTCCAGAGATGAACTGAACCAGTGGTCTAAAGCCCAGGCTTCCCGCATTCACAAAATCGCCACCCACAGTGGTTTCGATCTGGATTCCAGCCGGATACTTGCGAAGCTCAAAACCCTTGTGCTGGGTAAGGACTGTGTAGGGCTGCTGTTGGGTCATGTTTCCAAGCTTAGACTCCGTTACTTCGCAGGGGTTAGACTAAGTGTCACGCTGACGAAAAGAGGAAACTGTGAACGAGGAAGACTCCAAAGCCGTTAGAAAATATGCCGAAAAACAACTCAAACTGAAACGCGAATTTAAGCAGTATTTAGTTGTCTATGCATTTGTTAGTGCCCTCACGACAGGAATTTGGTTCGTAGCCACCCCCGGCTTTTACTTCTGGCCTGGCTGGGTAATGTTTGGAATGGGTATAGCAGCTGTGTTTGCTGGCCTGGAAGCCTATGGCAAGCTTTCTCCCAAACCCATTACTCAAGCGGAAATTGACGCCGAAGTTGAGCGCCTGAAAACTACCAGATAAGCTTTGGAGGTTGCCGGATTTGGCGGCAATCAACAAGATGAGGTTTTCGTGGGTTCAGTAATCAAAAAGCGTCGCAAGCGTATGTCTAAGAAGAAGCACCGCAAGCTACTTCGTAAGACTCGCCACCAGCGTCGCAATAAGAAGTAAACCTCTAGTCGCGGTTTGCTTTTAGCTCACGCTTCTTAAAGTCATAAATCGGCCAATCGGCCGCCTTCGCATATCTAGTCAAAATTTTGTCTGGGTTGACTGCGACCGGATGTCCCACGGCCGTCAACATCGGTAGATCGTTGTGAGAGTCGCTGTAAGCGTAGGACTTCTTCAAACTCAAGTTCCTACTCTTGGCCAGTTTCTTGATAGCGGTTTTCTTGGTTGGTCCGTGAACTGGTTTACCAACCAACTTGCCGGTCAGAATTCCATTCTTTCTTTCAACCTTGGTCCCGATTGCCCCGGTTAGTTTCAACCTCTTGGCAATAACGTCTCCCAGTTCTTGAGGCGCGGCTGTAACCAACCAGACTTCCCTACCCTTGGCGATGTGATCTTTTGCTAGGCGAACTGTCTCTGGCCAAAGCTTTAGCTTTATGTGTATGTCGTAAACCTCATCAACTAGTTCCTCTAGGTCGCGAACTCGATGTCCCTCAACAAGTGAGAGTGCTCGATCTTTCAGCGATGCAAGTTTGTTGTTGTTCTCGCCCTTCCAGATAAAGCGAAACTGAGCCCAGGCAAAGCGCCAGAAGTCTTTGCGGCTAAAGAACTTTCTTTCGAAAGCAGACTTTCCAAAAAGAAATGAACTTGAGCCACGCAAAATGGTGTTGTCAACGTCAAAGAAAGCAGCAGCTTTCTTGGGTTGGTCCTTTGCGGCAGGAGACCTCTTTGATGGCACGAGGTAAGTTTAACCTGTGTCCAAGCTAATCTCACTCACACTGCTAACTAAGCCCGGTTGCCACCTGTGTGAAGAGGCCAAAACGGTGGTTGATTTAGCGATAGATAAGTTCAAATCAGAAAATTCTTCGGAAAATCCAATAGAACTAAAGGAAGTAAACATTCTCGAAGATCAGGCATTGCTGGAACAATACGGTGAAGAGATTCCAGTGCTTCAGATAAATGGCGCAACGCATGCCTACTGGCGAATTGATTCGGAGCGCCTCACCAAAGCTCTAGCTGAGTTATTGACTAATTAGTCAATAACTGCTACCTTTGGTGTATGGCAAGACCAAGACAATTCCTCGAAGAAGATGTCGTCGAGATAGCGGCACAGCACTTCGCTAAGGCCGGATACAACGCAACCTCAGTAGACGAACTAGTGGCAGTCACGGGACTTCAGCGCGGCTCGCTCTACAAGGCCTTCGGCTCAAAACTAAACCTGTTTACTCTCTGTTTCGAAAAGTACGCCGTCGAAGAAAACTGGAACAATTCGGCAATAGGGCTTGATTTGATGATTGTTGCCTTACGAGAAGTTGTTGATCAGGACAAGGTGATTCAAAGAAAAGCAAAGCTGGCCTTGGCAAATATCTCAAAATCTAAAGCCGCGACTCAGATGGGTTCACGACTAGTTCAGAAAGTAGAAGGGAAATAATGCCAAAGTACGAAGTCAATAGCGGCAAGCTAGAAGTAAAGCTCAGCTGGCTAGAAAGATTAGCTTGCCTTCGATTGGGTGTGACTGTTCCGCTTGGTTCAGTTAAGGGTGCAACAGTAGATCGCGGAGCAGTTCCGGCGCAACTTGGCTTTCGAGCACCCGGCACCGGTTTTCCTGGAGTGATTGCCGCAGGAACTTTTTATAAGCGCTTGGATAAGCAATTTGTTTACTGGGGCGTAGGTGAATCTGTTGTGGTTGTTGAACTAGATGGCCACAAATTTCAAAGACTAATTCTGGGAACTAATGATCCAGTTGGGTTGGAGCAGCTAATAAACAGGGCTATTAGGAACTAAGGCTCTAAGCGGTTTGGTCCGCGGAACAAGAACCCAACTTCTCTAATGCTTGGCTGGTGCAGCATGAGCATGATTACGCGAAGAAGTCCCATTCCAAAACCACCATGAGTTGGTGCTCCGTAGCGGAAGAAGTCGATGTAAGTCTTGAGCCCCTCTGGGTCTAATCCTTTCTGCTTTGCTTGTTCAATCAAAACATCAACTCTGTGCTCGCGCTGTGCACCGGTTGTGATTTCAGTTCCACGCCAGATCAAGTCGTAGCTCTTGGTTAGCTCTGGGTTGCCCTCGTGTCTCATGTGATAGAACGGGCGAACAGCTGACGGGTAGTCGGTTAGAAATACAAATTCGTGGTTGAAGGTCTCTGCAACGTGAGCTGCGATCTGTCGCTCACCTTCTGGATCCATGTCCCCGCCGCGAACAACTTCGTGACCGCGTGCCTTGACGATTTCTACCGCCTCGGCCAAAGGAATTCTTGGGAACGGACGGGTTGGGACAACAACATCAACATCGAACAATTTCTTGATCTCTTCGCCATGGTTGTCCTTGACGGCCTGGATGGCTGCAACCATTAGCTGCTCCTGGAAGTTCATAACATCCTCGTGGGAGTCAATCCAGGAAATTTCAATGTCAACCGAGGTGAATTCGGTTGCGTGACGGGAAGTGAACGACGGGTCGGCACGGAATACCGGACCGATTTCAAAGATGCGGCCAAGGCCAGCCATCATCGCCATCTGCTTATAAAACTGTGGGGACTGGGCAAGATATGCAACAGTCTCGAAGTATTCGAGCTTGAATAGCTCAGCGTTTGACTCGGACGCTGATGCCATTAGCTTCGGGGAGTGAATCTCGGTGAAGCCGTTTTCTAGCCAGAACTTTCTCCAGGCTGCTTCGATAGTGGTCTGGACCTTGAAAACCAGATTCATTTCAGGTCGGCGCATGTCCAAAAAGCGCCAGTCCAGACGCTTATCAATAGAGGTGTCATCGGCAATTGGAGTCTCAGGATCTGCCAGGGTGACAATTTCTAATTCATCAAGCTGAATCTCAAGGCCACCAAGCTTTACTCGCTCGTCGTGAACTAGGCGTCCTTTGATCCAAACAAAGGAACCGTTGGTCAGTGCTGAGACTGAATCAGCAAGAGCGTCTTCGTCGGCAGGGCGTGGGTAGGTAACCTGAACGTCGCCTGTTTCATCCCTGAGAATGATGAACTGAATTCGCTTTTGATCTCTGAGCTTTTCAACCCAACCACCGAGGACAACTGGTCCATCTTGCATCGCTGCTAGGTCTTTGACGAGGTGGCGCTCACGCATAGTTCTTACTCTCTTAGTTGGGCTTCAGGGGCCAAGTTTAGCTCGGGTTAGACTTGGAGCATGCCCGCCACCCGTATCCATCTGGTTCGCCACGGGGAAGTAGATAACCCCAACAAAGTGCTTTACGGGCGCCTTCCAAACTTTGCCTTAACTGCCCGCGGTCGCCAAATGGCGGAAGCAACTGCCCAGGAGCTAGCAAGCACCGGAGCCAATTACACAAGGCTAATTTCTTCCCCTTTGATTCGAACCCTGCAGTCTGCTCGACCAATCGCAGAAGCGCTAAAGCTCTCGGTAGCTACCGAGTCTCTGATCATTGAACCGACGAACATCTTCGAGGGGAAAAAAGTCGGGCTTCCAACAGTTATGGCAAACCCGGCATATCTTCTAAAGCTTTACAACCCCCTAAAGCCTTCCTGGGGAGAGCCATACAAGCAGATCGTGGCGCGCATGACTGAAGCCCTTAGACGAGCTTGGGATGAAACCGCAACCGGGGAAGTAGTCATGGTTTCCCACCAGCTTCCGATTTGGGCGCTTCACTTGGCAGCTGCCCGCAGACCGCTTTGGCATGACCCAAGATCTAGAAGGTGCGATCTTTCGAGCATCACAAGCTTTGAATTCAAAAACAACAAGCTTGTAGAAGTTGATTATCGCGACCCAGCCAAAGCCTTGAGAACCCAAGCAGTGGACAGCGGTGCGGTTTGAGAAAACTTCTAGCCGCGCTCGCGATATCTGCTCTGGTGCTAACCACCTCTGCTTGCGCGAATGATTCACTTGCCGATCAGTTCCGTTCCGGCGATAACAAAAACTACATCGCAGGCGATGGCACAGTCACAGAGTTCGCACTTGGCTCAAGACCAAAGTCTGCCAGCTGGTCAGGCATCACCGAAAGCGGCGAAGCAATTTCCAGTACGCAGCTTGAAGGCGTAATCACCATTATGAACTTTTGGTACGCGGGTTGTGCACCATGTCGAATTGAAATGCCTGAGCTCATTGAATTACAGACTGAGTTCTTACCAGAAGGTGTTCAATTCATCGGCGTGAACGTGCGTGACAGTGCAGAAACTTCTTTAGCATTTGCTCGAAGAATCGACATGAATTTCCCATCGGTGATGGATGCTAAAACCGGATCAGTGGTTTTGGGCTTTACCGGTGTTGTCACTCCTCAAGCAGTTCCAACAACTTTGGTGATTGATGCGCAGGGGAATGTTTCTGCCAGAGTGCTTGGTCGAATCGATAAAGGCATTTTGACAACCTTGGTAAAAACCGTAATTGAGGAAAGACAATGAGCCCGGGCGAAATAATCCTGAACGGCTCGCTAATTGCAGCAATGCCTCTTGCATTGATTGCAGGAATTATCTCCTTTATCTCTCCCTGCGTACTCCCGCTGATTCCTGGCTACCTCGGCTACATCTCAGGGGTAGCTGACGGGGGAGCAAAGAAGTCAAGAATCATTCTCGGCTCAGTTTTGTTTGTGCTGGGATTCACCGCGGTCTTTGTTTCTTTCGGCGCTTTGTTTGGCGGGCTTGGCGCGCTGATTTATATCAACAACCTCACCTGGGTTCAGCAGGTGCTTGGTGTATTGATCATCCTGATGGGATTTGTCCTTATCGGTCAGTTCTCGTTTTTGCAGAGAACGTTTAAAACTGGAATCAAGCCAAGAGTTGGTCTAGTTGGTGCACCACTGCTTGGCGTCGCATTTGGCCTTGGCTGGACGCCGTGTATTGGACCAACACTTGCAGCGGTGCTGACGCTGGCTTCCGATGCCGGATCACCGGGTCGAGGAGCACTGCTAGCGCTTTTGTACTCGCTTGGAATTGGACTTCCCTTTATCGCAATCGCCGCTGGTTTTGGTTGGGCCACCCGCTCTGTTGGTTTTGTCAAAAAGCACATCCGAACCTTCAACATCGCCGGTGGCGTACTTCTTATTGCACTTGGTCTAGCTCTAGCCACCGGTGTTTGGGTTGGTTTTGCTACCTGGCTACAGGGGGTGTTCGGTGTCTACGTCCCAGCTTTATGACGCTCCTGATATCGGCCTAACTGGTTGGGCCAGATGGATTTGGCGTCAGCTCACCAGCATGCGAACCGCGCTGATTCTGTTATTGCTTCTTGCAGCGGCATCGGTACCTGGATCGATCTATCCGCAACGCTCAGCTGATCCAAATGGTGTCGCTCTGTATTTTGATGAGGACCCAGTTCTTGCCGAGACGCTAGATTTTTTCCAACTGTTTGATGTCTACACATCGATTTGGTTCTCGGCCATTTACATTCTTCTTTTCACATCCCTTGTTGGTTGTGTTCTGCCTAGAACCAAGATCCACTTTGAAGCACTAAAGGCAGAACCGGTTCAAACCCCGACCAATCTTTCTCGCATGGGTGCTTTCGAAACCTCGACAACTCCAGCTGGTGTTGATCCGGTAGCTAAGGGAAAACAGATTCTTGAAAAGCAGCGATACCGTGTAATTCAGCGAGGAGATTCGGTAAGTGCTGAAAAGGGTTACATCCGCGAGACTGCCAATTTGGTTTATCACTTTTCGCTCGTCGGGGTACTAATCGCAATTGGCATTGGTGGTGGAATGAGTTTCTCTGGTCAGCGAGTGCTTGCTGAGGGTGAAACATTCGTAAACAACTTGGCTGGGTTTGATTCTCTGTCACCAGGCACATTATTCAACCCAGACAGCCTGGCACCAATAAGTGTCACCCTTGACAAATTCGAAGTTGACTATGACTTTGCTAATGAAACCAACATTGGAGCACCGCTTGATTTTCGAGCAACGGTCACTGTTCGAAGCCCAGAAGATCAGGTCGGTAAGACCTCTCTAGTTCGAGTCAACGACCCGTTGGATGCCACTGGCGCCAGTGTCTATTTGACCGGTCACGGCTACGCACCTGAGATCACGATTCGAGATGCCAGTGGGGACATTAGCTACTCTGGTGCAACTGTGTTCTTGCCACAGGATGGCAACATGACCTCGATTGGAATCATCAAGGTTCCGGATAATCTGCCAGAGCAAATGGGAATTGTCGGTTTTTTCTACCCGAGTGCGATTCAGCTAGCGACAGGCGCCTACACCTCTATTTTTCCAGGCGTGATTGATCCGCTGGTTTCGCTAAATGTTTATACTGGTGACCTGGGACTCGATAGTGGAATTCCACTCAATGTCTACGCTCTTGACACGGATCGACTCACTCAAGTCGCCGGCCGAGGAACTCCGAATCCAGCAGTTGAGGTAAAGATTGGTGAGACGGTCGATCTTCCGAACGGACTAGGTACCGTCACTTTTGATGGCATCAAGCGTTTTGCGTCGCTAGACATCGCTTACAATCCAGGACAGCTCTGGGTGCTAATTTTTGCGATGCTTTCACTCGGAGGAATAATTGTCTCTCTGACCACGCCCCGACGTCGTGTGTGGGTCAAAAAGGTCGGAAATTCCTTTGAAGTTGCTGGGCTTTCTCGAAGAGACGACCCCCGACTCCAAGAAGTTGTAAGAGAATTAATGCAAGAGATTAAGAAGGATAAATAATTGATCGCTTTTGTTCTGAACGAAGAGCTATCCCAGCTGTCGTTGATGGTGGTTTACGCCGCAATGGCTGTCTTCACTCTCGCGTTCCTAGTGTCTGTGTACCACCTGTCCCAGGTCGCCAGCAGCAAGGCCAACCAGGTAAGTGCTGAACCGGTTATGGCCAGAGGCGGCGGCGTATCCGTGCTAGAGCGCGACCCAGACTCTAGCTCCAAGGCGCCAGCTACTGATCGTTCGCTTTTGGCTCTGGATCGCATCAGCTTGGCGCTGTCGATTCTTGGAACCTTGATTTTGGCGGCCGCCGTTACAATGCGAGGCATAGCTGCGGCTCGTGTGCCATGGGCGAACCTTTACGAATACTCAATAACCGGTGCCTTGATTCTTATGATGATCTACTTGGCCTCGGTTCGTACAAAAGAAGTTCGGATTATGGCAACTTTTGTGGTCGGCTTTGTTCTTCTGGTTCTTGGAACAGCTGTGTCGGTGTTTTACGTTCAGGTGGCTTCCCTGATGCCAGCACTGCAAAGCTACTGGCTAGTGATTCACGTAATGGTGGCGCTGTTATCAACCGGCTTCTTCAGCGTTGCCGCCGCACTTTCAGGCGCATACCTTTTGAAAACTGCCAACTGGGTTGAGAACGCCAAGACCCCGAGAACCATAACCTTCAAAAAAATTATGGAGGTATTTCCTTCTAAGGAAACCCTCGAAAGACTTGCCTACCGTTTTAACATCAGCGGTTTTATTCTTTGGAGCTTTACCTTGATCGCAGGAGCTATCTGGGCCGAACGTGCCTGGCATCGCTATTGGGGTTGGGATACCAAGGAAGTTTGGACTTTTATTATTTGGGCACTTTACGCAGGATACCTTCACGCCAACGCAACCCGTGGATGGACCGGCAAGCGTGCGATTTGGTTAGGACTGGTTGGCTTTGGTGCTGTGGTCTTCAACTTCACCATCGTGAACATGTTCTTCAAAGGACTACACGTTTACTCTGGTTTATAACTCAAGCCTCAAGTCCAATAAGCCTTCCGCAACGATCAAGTCTTGCAATCCACCAGTCATACCTGTGATCTTCAGCTTTCAATGTATCCAGTGCAGAAGTTGCAACCTCTGGTCTTATAACTTCTAACACACCATCAACTGGTCTTAGAGAATCTTTCACTAAATCCCCTGCGAACAGGTTCATGGTTCCAAGACCTGCATCGAAAGCCAATTCGTCCAGGCAAGCTGCAAAGTGAAGTTCTGCGCCTAAGCCGATAGAGGACTGCATCGCACTTGAAGGAACAATCGGCAGCTTCGAGGAAGCTGCAATTTGAAGGGCGGCTGCAATTCCTCCAAGAGGAGCACTCTTTAGAACCAAGATGTCCGCAGCCCCGGCAAGTTCAACAGCTAGCGGATCGGAAGATTTCCTAACTGACTCGTCGGCCGCAATGAGAGTAGTTTGACCGGTTTTGCTAATTTCTATTTTCATTTCGGCAAGTTCTGCGATGGTTGCAACTGGCTGCTCAAAGTACTCAAGCTCGATTCCTTCGAAGCTGAGCTTCTCAAGCAGCTCCATGGCCTGAGAGATGTTGAATCCTCCGTTGGCGTCGAGTCTGATTTTGGCCTCAGGAAATTGGCTCTGAACTTCAAGAATTCTCGCAAGATCGTCGGAAACCGATTGTCCCTTTTCAGCGGTCTTGATCTTGACCGTTGTGAACTTGCCGGCACGGGTGAGGATCTTTGAAACATCTTGCGGTGCGACCGCAGGCAAGATGGCGTTGACAGGAACGCTTGTCCGTTTTGGGGTTGGAAGATTGCCGTAGCCCCATTCAATTGCAGCGGTAAGCCAGGTGGCCGCTTCCTCATCGGAATACTCGGTAAAGGCTGCCCATTCGCTAAAACCGTTAGGACCTTCAAAGACGAGTAGCTCGCGCTCGGTGATTCCGCGGAATTTCGTTCTCAGCGGAATGCTGACCACGCGGGAGCCGGAAACTAGGTCTGAAAGGCGAGGGTTCACATTGTTAGTCTAGGAGTATGGCAAATCCGGTTTCTGAGCTCTTCGACGCTGCAATCTGGCAGCAAGTTGTGGGCTTTGAGAACCAAACCGACATCACCTATCACCAGCACGTCTCAATGGGTGTGGTGCGTATTGCCTTTAACCGTCCGGAAATCCGAAATGCCTTCAGGCCAAAGACCGTTGATGAATTAGCCGCATCCCTTGAGCACGCCAAGAACAATTCCAAAGTTGGAGTCGTTTTGCTAACTGGCAACGGCCCTTCACCTAAAGATGGTGGCTGGGCATTTTCTAGCGGTGGCGATCAGAACGTTCGCGGTAAAGATGGCTACAAGTACGCCGACGATGACAACCAGGCGGACCCAGCTAGATCTGGAAGACTGCACATCCTCGAAGTTCAAAGACTTATTCGCTTTATGCCAAAGGTTGTAATCGCTCTAGTTCCTGGTTGGGCCGCCGGAGGCGGACACTCGTTGAACGTGGTTTGCGACCTATCTATTGCAAGCATCGAGCACGCCAGATTCAAGCAAACCGATGCCGATGTTGGCTCCTTTGATGCAGGCTTCGGCAGTGCATACCTTGCTCGACAGGTTGGTCAAAAATTTGCTCGTGAAATCTTCTTCTTAGGTCACGAGTACAGCGCCGACAAGGCAGTTGAGATGGGCGTTGTTAACAAAGCCGTGAAGCACAAAGACCTAGAAAAAGTTGGTGTTGCTTGGGCAGCCGAAATTATGTCCAAATCCCCAACTTCTATTCGCATGCTGAAATACGCCATGAACGCAATAGACGATGGTCTAGTTGGCCAGCAGCTTTTTGCTGGCGAAGCAACCAGATTGGCCTATGCCTCCGATGAAGCAGCCGAAGGTCGAGATGCATTTTTAGAAAAGCGCGAACCAAACTGGGCGCCATACCCCTGGCACTTCTAAATCCAAATGACTAAACCGCTTGCGGTTGTTCCCGCCAACGACAACGTAGCTGCGCTACTGGTAATGGCCGATGTGATTGCCGGCAAAAAGGCAATCTTTATTTCACCGGCTGTTGTAAACGGCGAGCAAGCAAGCTATGACGCCGTTCCAGAAACTGTTTCCGACAACATCGCTGCAATTGTTGAAAGCTCTGGCTCAACAGGCACCCCAAAGAAAATTTCAATTTCTACGCAAGCTTTGCTGCACGCAGCTCGTGCCGGGCAAGAAAGACTGGGGCCTCTAGGTCAGTGGCTTCTTGCACTTCCGATAAATTTCATTGCCGGCCAGCAGGTTTTAGTTCGCTCACTACTTGCCGATCAGCAACCGGTGATTATGAATACCGCAGTTCCATTTACTCCTGAAGCTTTTTTGCGATCGTCGCTTCTGATGCAGCATGAAAACAAATACACCTCTCTGGTTCCCTACCAGCTAGCCAAGTTAGTATCAGAGGCCGAGAACGAAAAAGTGTTGCTTTCGGCACTTCGAAGCTTCCGCGCAATTCTGGTTGGTGGACAATCCACACCGGAAGAGCTTCGATACAAAGCGTTGGATTTGGGCATCAGAGTTATCGTCAGTTACGGCATGACTGAGACAGCCGGAGGGTGTGTCTTTGATGGTGTTCCCCTCGATGGTGTGCGACTAAAGATTGCACCGGATTCCAGGTTGTTGATTTCTGGAAAAACACTTGCCGAAGGCCAAGACGATTGGATCTTTACCAATGACCTTGCCGAGCTTTCAGCTGAAGGAAAACTAAACATCATCGGTCGAGCTGATCGAGTGATTGTTTCCGGTGGACTGAAGATTTCCCTAGAAAGAGTTGAGTACCTAGGTTCCGAGCTTCCAGGGGTTGAGCAGATCGTAGCTGTTGCAATCCAGGATGAAACTTGGGGAGAGCGCGTTGGAATTGCCTACGTTGGTTCACCTGAAGTTGCAGATGACATCGCCAATCAACTTGCACACCTATTGGGTCCGGCTGGAAAGCCAATAAGGGTTGTTCGCGTGGATAAACTACCTAAGCTTCACACCGGAAAAACCGATAACCGTTTAGTCGCTCAACTTTTTAGTCAGGAGTAATAAAGTGCAATCAAACAAGCTAAAGCTTTGGGTTGAAGGAGCAAGGCTTCGCACCTTGCCTCTTGCTATTGCACCGGTAGCAATTGGTGCCGGAGCTGCTGATTCGGTTCAGGCTTTTGATCTAACTCTTTCCCTGCTTGCACTTGCCGTTGCATTATTTTTGCAAATCGGCGTGAATTTCGCCAACGATTATTCAGACGGCATCAGAGGCACCGATGACTACCGAGTTGGCCCACTTCGACTTACAGGATCTAAGTCGGTAAGACCGGAGGCTGTAAAGCTTGCGGCGTTTGCATTTTTTGGATTGGCAGCAGCATCAGGGCTTGCAATTGTTTTGATCACGGGAATGTTCTGGTTGATTGCGGTAGGCCTTGCGGCAATTGTTGCAGCTTGGTTTTACACCGGAGGAAAAAACCCTTACGGCTACGCAGGCCTCGGTGAACTTGCGGTATTTGTATTTTTTGGACTTGTTGCAACCATCGGAACGACTTTCGTCCAAGTTGGCTTCATTGAATTCAATGCGGTACTAGGCGGTATTGCCTCAGGACTTTTTGCATCGGCCGTTTTGATGGTCAACAACATTCGAGATATTGAAACTGACAAGCTGGCGTCAAAGAAGACTCTCGCGGTAATGCTTGGCAAAAAGGTCGCCACAGGATTGTTCCTAGTGATGATCTGGATACCGTTTGTGCTTCTTGCCTTCTTTACGCTGTTGTATCCGGCGACTCTGATGGGCTTTGCAAGCTTGTTGTTGGTTGCCCCGGCAACGCTAATTGTCTTGACCGCTAAGAGCGCGAAAGAACTGATTTTGGTTTTGAAGCTGACAAGCTTTGCTTCGTTGACTTATGCCCTCGCCCTTGCGGCTGGGCTATTTATTGTCTTCTTTTGAATCCAAGATGGCGTTTTCAACGTCGGCGTCGGCATCTGGAACGCCATCGTTTTTGTCTCGGCGGGTTCGCTTGTAGATTTCGGTCGAGAGGGCATCGCGCTGCTTATTCAAGAAAACCAGCGATACAGCCAGGGCTAGTACCCCAGCTATAACAGCGGAGTAGATGCCTTCGAATCCAAGCAGCAAAAATACTGTCAGGAATAGGGCAAACAGGCCGATTCGAGCGGAAATGAAGACCAGCCAGAGTTTTTTCACAGTTACATTCTAAGTTTGTCTCTCGCTTAGGCTTTACCTATGCCCCTAAGACTGTTGATCTTTATCGCCGTAGTTTGGTTGCTATTCACGGTGTTTGTAACTGTGTTTGCGGCAAGTGCAAACAAGAACGAGGTTAGAAACCTGCCGAAATGGTTGTGGGTTCTAATCTGCTTAGGCGTGCCAATTATTGGTGGACTTTTGTACCTGGTTCTTGGCCGCCCACTCGGCGGACCAAAATCTCGTGGCGGCAAATCTAGAGTTGTAGCACCTGACGATGACCCAGCATTTCTTCGTGACCTATCAAGCAAGCTGGAACCTAAGGACGAAAAGCCAACAGATATGCAAGCTAAAGACCAAAAGGATGAAGACCCAGAGTCTGATTC